>PDWJ01004060.1_pt1 | contig 13294 bp, 9 predicted proteins | sample 1430881 | NCBI WGS metagenome assembly PDWJ01 (sample SAMN01162460, study PRJNA174530) | Oral metagenome, whole genome shotgun sequencing project. | biome: Marine environment; feature: Marine mammal; material: Swab sample of the gingival sulcus; isolation source: swab sample of gingival sulcus... | reverse complement strand
TGATAATTGTCTGTGTTTTTAGCAATCATCAGTAACGCTGACTTATCAAATTCTTCAACTTGAGGGTCAATGTCATCTCCATCAATGTGGTGATAAAGGTTTTGTAAACATTCAACCAACACATTAAAAACTTTTCGCTTAACCTTTGGCTTTTCTTCATACGAATCCATTTTAGATTCCATAATTGAAAGAATGGTGGTTAATAATTCAGATGTAATCATCCCCTTAAAGGAAAGAAGGATGTTTCTTTCATCTAATTGCTTAAATATGTCGTAAATGTTGGTCACAAATATTATTAACTATACAAATATAAAATTAATTAATTAAATTCAAACATAAATTTGAAATTCAATTGGTTTAACTGACGAATCTCAAAAAAGGTTACTATTTTTACCAAAAAAAATGAATGGCTAACTGGTTTTCAACTTGGTTTAACACCAAATATTATCACACTTTATATAAGCATAGAGATTTTGCAGAAGCGGAATTGTTTATTACAAACTTAGTTCAAAATTTAGAGGTGCCTAAAACGGCTAAAATTTTAGATTTAGCATGTGGTAAGGGTCGACATTCTATTTTTTTAAACCAACTGGGGTATAATGTTGAAGGATGCGACTTGTCAGCAGAGAGTATAAAACATGCCAAACAGTTCGAAAATGAAACGCTTCATTTTTTTGAGCATGATATGCGGGAGGAAATTGGTGGCAAAGCATACGATTTTGTGTTTAATCTTTTTACAAGTATTGGTTATTTTGAAGATTCAAATGATAATGTAAAAATGCTCCAATCGATTTCCGCTTACATCAAAAAGGATGGCATTTTGGTTATTGATTTCATGAATGCTCATAAAGTGATTAATAATTTGGTTAAAACCGAAACTAAAGAAATTGATGGCTTGACTTTTAATATTTCTAGAGCTTTAACTGATGGCTACATAGTTAAAACTATAAGTTTTACGGATGAAGGTAAATCATACGAATTTCAAGAAAGGGTGGAAGCTTTAACACTTCAAGATTTTGAAAAATTCTTTGATAAAACTGATTTTTCCATTCATCAAACTTTTGGGAGCTACAATTTAGAGCCTTTTGATGTTGAAAATTCAGATCGATTAATCATCTTTGCAAAAAAATAATTCAAAAGTAATTTGAGTACAGTAGTTCAAATATTAGTTTTATTCAGTTCGGTTTTTTTAGGTGGACTATTGGTGGCCTTATTAAAAAAATCTAGCTATTTAAAATTGTTATTGTCTTTTAGTGGAGGGTATCTATTAACCATAATTTTCACTCATATTTTACCCGATTCCTATCAAGATTTGGGTAATCAGGTTGGGTTCTACATTTTGGGCGGTTTCTTAATACAGTTATTACTCGAATATTTTTCTCAAGGCGCTGAGCATGGGCATACGCATACTCATCATTTAAAGAAAAATTTTCCGCTGGTCATTTTTATTTCCTTATCTATTCATGCTTTTATTGAAGCCATTCCTATTAATACTATTCATGCTGGTCATGCCCATGAAATTAGATCGGGAGCTGGATTGTTTTGGGGAATCTTTTTACATAAAGTACCAGTGGCTGTAGCCTTAATGACCATTTTTAAAGCCAGTGGTTTATCGAATTTTAAAGCTTGGGTATTCCTTGGAGTGTTCGGTTTAATGGCGCCATTAGGCTTATTATTTGGTGGATACTTGTCTCAGCAATTTCATTTTGAAACAGGCTGGATTTTGGGATTGGCAGTGGGTATGTTTTTGCATATTTCAACCACCATTATTTTTGAATCTTCTGAAGGTCACAAGATAAATGCCATGAAATTATTCGCTATTATTATTGGATTTATTCTTGGGATTTTGGTCAGTTGATTTATTTAAAAATCTTCCCTAACGTCTTAAAGATTATCTTTAAATCCGTCCACAAACTTTTGTCTTCAATGTATTTTAAGTTGAGTTCTAATTTGGCCGGCATAATCACATTAATATATTCCTTATCGGGATCTTCTGCTTGACCCAAGATGGTTTGCTCGTCAAAATATTGGATTGAGGCATAATCGGACAGCCCAGGTTTTACAGTTAAAACCTTGAGTTGCTCTGCATTGTATAGGTCGACATATTTTTGTACTTCTGGACGTGGTCCTACCACGCTCATATCGCCTTTTAAGATATTTATGAGTTGTGGTAGTTCGTCAATTTTATATTTTCGTATGAATCGGCCTACGGATGTAATTCTATTGTCATTTCCAATGGTAATTTGACCTTGTTTGTCTGCATTTGGTCGCATGGATCTGAATTTATACAAACCAAAGGGTTTTTGATTTTTACCAATTCTCATTTGTTTGTAAAACATGCCACCTTTACTATCGATAATAATCCATAACCCAATGATTAAAAACAATGGTGATAAGAATATCAATACCACAAGAGATGAGGTAAAGTCAAATATCCGTTTGAAAATATTGTACATTAATAAATGGCAGGGTAGTCCGTTGGATTATACTCATTCATCAATGCATAAACCGAATCAAAAATGGTTTCAATACTTGGTTTCGAAAAGTAATCACCATCCGTTCCGTAAGCAGGTCTATGATTTTTAGCGGTTACCGTTACAGGCTCTGCATCTAAATGATAATAACCTTTTTGTTTAACTAAAATTTGGTCAAGCATAAAAGCAGTAGCACCGCTCTCATAATCCTCATCTACAATCACCAATTTATTGGTTTTCTTTAATGATTCAGATATAAGACCATTTATATCAAATGGGATTAAAGTTTGGGCGTCAATCAATTCAACTGAAATACCAACTTGCGCCAATTCTTTAGCAGCTTCTGAACAAAGGTTAAAAGTAGACCCGTATGAAACTATAGTCACGTCTTCACCTTCTAAAGTTACCTCTGGTACTCCAAGTGGCTCACAAAATTCACCCAAATTAGTAGGTTTTTTCTCTTTGATTCTGTAACCATTTAGCGGTTCAATCACCAATGCAGGGTCATCTGATTTAAGCAAAGTATTGTAGAATCCAGCGGCTTTGGTCATGTTTCTTGGTACACAAAAATAAACCCCTCTAATTGCATTTAATATCATTCCAATTGGCGAACCAGAGTGCCAAATTCCCTCTAATCTATGCCCACGAGTTCTAACGATTAATGGTGCTTTTTGACCACCTTTGGTACGGTATTGCACTGTTGCCAAATCATCTGACATAACTTGAATCCCATAAAGCAAATAATCTAAATATTGAATTTCGGCAATTGGTCTCAATCCACGCATAGCTAAACCAATGCCTTGCCCAATAATGGTCGCTTCTCTAATACCTGTATCAGACACCCGTAATTCACCATATTTTTCTTGCATGCCTTCCATGGATTGGTTTACCCCACCGATTTTACCGGTATCCTCACCAAAAGTCAATACTTCAGGCATTTTAGCAAATATATTATCAAAATTATCTCTTAAGACCAATCTTCCGTCAACCATTTCATCTCCATCATAAGTTGGGGCAACAGGTGTTACTTTTAATGCTGAATCAGCTGATTCAGAATATAAATGAGATGAGTATTTATCAAAATTAGTGTCTTCAGATTGTTTAAGCCAATTGATTAACTGTGTTTTGGTAGCTGAAGTTTCCGTTCTCATTTGTCTTAGCGCTTTTTTAGCGGCCGAAATAACATCTTTGCGAATTGGATTCATTTCCGCTTTTAAATCATCAGCAATTTTTTGAATGAACGCCCCGTTTGAACTCTCACTTGCCAATTGGTTTAACATTGGTAAAACGGTGTTGACATCTTGCTTTAAATCATCTAAAAATTCTTTCCAAGCTTCTCTTTTTTGTTCAGAAACATGTTTTTTAGCTTCCTTTTCAATTGCTTCTAACTCTTCACTCGTAGCAATTTCTGCAGATAAAATAAATGCTTTAAATTTTTCAATTGAATCAAATTCAGATTCCCATTTTAGTCTATCTTCAGATTTATACCTTTCATGTGAACCAGAAGTCGAGTGACCTTGTGGTTGATTTACTTCTTGTACGTGAATAAGAACAGGTTGGTGCTTTTCACGGCAAAGTTTAATGGCTTTTTCATAAGTCTCTACCAATGCCGGATAATCCCATCCTTTTACACGGTAAATTTCATAACCAGGGGTGTCCTTTGTTCTTTGCATACCTTGAAGGGCGTCTGAAATGCTATCTTTCGTAGTTTGGTATTTTCTTTGAACCGAGATACCATAACCATCATCCCAAATGGACATAGCGAAAGGAATCTGCAAAACCCCTGCAGCGTTAATAGATTCCCAGAATGGCCCTTCTGATGTACTCGCATCACCAATAGTTCCAAAAGCCACCTCATTTCCTTTGTTTGAGAAATTTGAGTGGTTGTGTAAGTCTTTGTTTTTTTTGTACACTTTTGACGCTAAGGCCAAACCAACTAATCTTGGCATTTGTCCTGCTGTAGGAGAAATGTCGGCTGAACTATTTTTTTGGGACATTAAATCCTTCCAACTTCCATCTGGGTTTAAACTGCGGGTTGCAAAATGTCCACCCATTTGTCGTCCACCAGATGCCGGTTCTTTCTCCACATCAGTGTGCGCATACAACGCCGCAAAATATTCTTTTACAGTCAAAGCACCAATGGCAAACATAAAGGTTTGGTCTCTGTAATAACCAGATCTAAAATCTCCATCTTTAAATTGCTTAGCCATGGCTAATTGGGCGACCTCTTTCCCGTCTCCAAAAATCCCAAATTTTGCCTTTCCAGATAAGACTTCTCTTCTTCCCATCAATGAGGTTTCCCTTGAGATTCTAGCAATTTTAAAATCGTTTAAAACTTCTTGTTTGTATTTCGAATCAATCGCAGTGGTTGTTGCGTCTTTTGTTTTTGCCATAAATTAGAAAGTTTTGCGACCATAAAGATAGGTATTTTGAATAAATTTTTAACAAATTCCAATAGTTATTTATTTTCAATAAAAAATCTGTAAATTTGTCATTAAAACTCCCGACAATAATGCCAGATAAATTAGAAAAAGGAAATAAAAAGCTAGCGGTAAGATCGCTTTTGGGTTTTTCTATAATTACTTTTATCTTGTTAAGTGTTATTTCCACCATTTCTTTTTTTCATACCTTTCAATTTATTAAAGCTGGATCTTTTGTGCTGGTTTCGGGAGCGTTATTGGTGCTGACTGCCATAATTTTAACTTTAAAGGAGAAGTATGATTTAGCTAAGTTCATTGTGATTTTGGTGCCGCCTTACACTTTAATGGCAGTTAGTATTATCATAAAATCAAATGGCTTACTTCAAAATTTGTACACGTTTTTGACGCCCAAATTTTTTGCAATTTTATTTTTAATGGGTCCCATCATGTTTTTTGGATTGAGACAAAAGCGAAACATGTTGGTGAGTATTTTTATTCTGGCACCTACCATTTTATTGTTCGATCCCATCCATGCGTATTTCGGCGTGGATGTTTCAATTTTGCCTGTTAATCACGAATTTTATAAACTGTTTACGGGAATGGTGTTTACATTTTACATGATTTCTGTAGTGAGTTTATTGTTTAGTGAGAAATCAAATTTATTGTTTAAGGAGAAAGTTATTGAACAAAATCTTACAATCGAAAGGGAAATGGCAAAGATTGGGGAGCTTAACAAGCATTTAAAATTTCAATCTAATTTATATCGAATATTAAATATCACCTCAAGTAATAAGCGTTTGTTTTTCATTCTCCAGCAAGTATTAGATGAAATGTTAAGTATTGATTGTCTGGATGTGCAACATAAAGGCTTAATCTTTTTAACCAATGCAAAAGGCCATCTTGAAATTGCCGCCCACAGAAATGTCGACCCTTTACTTAAAAGTTGTGCCTTAGTAAAAGAAGGTGAGTGTTTATGCGGGATGGTTTTAAAAACTAAAGAAAATTATTTTTGTGATAGTGTTGGACATTACCATACCACAAGGCCAGAGGGAATGAAACCTCATGGACATTATGTTGTGCCAATAAAAAATAATGATAAGGTGCTTGGGGTAATCAATTTATACGTAAAACAAGGCGAAAAAAGAGATGTTGATGTTGAGAATTTTTTGAATGGGGTGTCTATTGTTTTAGCTAGAAAAATTGTAGCTGATCAAAATAATGAAAAACTGGTTCAACGCAATATAGAATTTAAAAATCAAGGTAAAAAATTGAGCCATACACTTGGCGAATTAAATGATAGTTTGGCCTATGCTAGAGATTTACAAAAATCTTTAATGCCAAACAAAATAACCATTAATAAACACTTTAAAGAAAGTTCTTTTTTATTTAAGCCAAAAGATAAAGTAAGTGGTGACTTCTATTTTGCCCATGAAGTAGGAGACCAGTTATATTTTGGTGTTGGAGATTGCACAGGTCACGGTATTCCAGGGAGTATGCTTGCCTCCATGTCCCTTGAAGCGGTAAAGCGGGTGATTTATAACCGCAAATATACTATGCCTGACCAAATCTTAACCAAGTTACGAGAGATTGCTAAATTAAGATTTTCTGTCAATAATGATGAGGGTAGAACAGATTCAATGGATGCAGCCCTGTGTATGTATGAAAGAAAAACTGAAAAATTATATTATTCAGGTGGATTTATTAATTTGATTATTGTTCGAAATAATTCAGAGGTATTGACGTATAAAGCTACGAAAAGTCCTATTGGCTCGTACCCTATTGAACGAGAATTTGAACTGAATGAAATAGATCTTCAAAAAGGGGATGTGTTGTATCTGATGTCTGATGGCTATGTCGATCAGTTTGGTTATCCTGAAGGAGACTCAAACAGACAAAAACCAACCAAATTTAAAATCAAGCAGTTTAAGTCCTTGATTACTACTATTTCCCATTTGTCTTGTGATGAGCAGGTTAAAATATTAAAAGAAAATTTGAAAAAATGGCGTGGTGACATTGAGCAAATTGATGACGTCACCGTCTTTATTGCTAAAAACCATTAGTAATAAAGTCTATTTTCTTTTAAAAACTGGCACTGCTGAGCAAGGCTCACCAAACATTAAACTTTTTACGGTGGGCACCAATTTATTGGTGATTTCTAAATAAGCTTTATTTGGGTTTGGAATGTCAGAACAACCCTTTACCATCACTCTTTTATCTTTGAATTCATCAGAATCTAAATCACTTATGTTGTTAAAAAAAAGTTCAGCCTTAACGGCCTGTTCTTCTCCAAAGTAAATGGTAGCGTTTACGTTTTTTAGTTCAGTGGTTATAACCATGTACGCCCACGCAGGAATAATAGCATCTACCGAGCAAAAAATGCCTACTTGTTGATTCGCGTAGGTGCTCCAATCAAAGTTTTTCACAAAGTCTCTAAATACATCTTCTTTAAGTGCTATCTCTTGCCAAAGTGCTTGTTTTAAATCAAAACTAAAAATGGGATCCTTGGTTAAGTAATCCTTTAAATCAATTTGAATGATATTTGCTTTTGCAACTCGGTTTACAATTTCTTCTGCCATGTGACAAATTTAATTATTAATTGTTGAATTGATAACAATCAGTGACCAGACTTTTAAGTATTTAGTTTTTAGCATTATATTTGTATAATAAGCAAAAAATGACATTATGAATCTTAAATTTTTAGCCTTACTAAATTTATGTTTGTGGGCCATTGGGGTAAGTGCGCAATCTATAGAAGTTGTTACCCAAGAGCGTTCCAAAGGCATAATAAATCAATTGAAATATAGTCAAGATGGAACACTTTTGGCGTCAGGTAGTAAAGATGACCATAGTGTAAAAGTTTGGGACATTAAAAGTGGAAAAATTATTGGAACTTTAGATGCACATGAAGCCATTATATCAACCTTTGAATTTTCGCCAAATGGGAAAAAAATGTTGAGTTCATCACAAGACGGTAAGTTAGTGTTATGGGATATTGTGCAATGGGAAATAATAGATTCCCTTACGTTAGATTCTCCAGTTTCAGCCATCAAATTTAAAGATAACAACATCATACTGGTTGGGAATCAAAAAGGGGGCGTGTTTCAGTTAGACGTGAACAATATTACCTTACAAGACAAGCTACATGATGTCAAAAATGAAGTGGCTATTATGGATGTTTATCAAGAAAAATTAATTATTGGAACCAAAACGGGGCATGCCAGCTATTTTGATTTGGATTCGAAAGTTGAAAAAGTTGAAAAAAGGATTCATATTGGTGAAATCATTGGATTAAAATTTTATAACCAGGGTGCCGAAATTGTTTCGGCTGGTCATGATGGGGTGGTACATTTTTGGAATTTAAGTACTTTAGAGGAGAGTAAGCATATCCGAGTTTCTACTGTTGCAATTTCAGCTTTTGATGCCAATGAATCTAAAGATATTATTGTCTTTGCCAATAAAAATAAGTCGATTTTTGTTTTGAATTTCAAAGGAGAGGAACTCAATACATTTAAAGCTAAAACGGAAGAGTTAAATCATCAAATTCATGCGGTGGCTTTGGCACCAGACGGCTCTACTATTGCGAGTTCAAATTACAGACGTGTGCCTTCAATCAATAAAAAAATTAATGAAAGCCTAATTCAGGTTTGGGATTTAAGAAGGGGTATTTTGTACAAAATGTTGCAAGGAGAAGTGGATCCTTTTTATTCATTTGATTTTAATCCAACGCAAAATAGATTAATTACATTGGGAGATGACCGTAAAGTTACATTTTGGGATTTTGAAGCGGCCGAAAAATATGGAGACATTACCTTAATGGAACCCAAAAGAGAGGTGCCGCCAATTCGTAAAATGCCAAAAGGAAAAGATGCAGGGTCAAAATTCTTAAAAATCGCAACTTCAATCGCCAATGGTAATTTGCCTGATGTTGATTTAAAAAATACTGGTAAAAATGTAGGGTCAGCCATTATAAAAAGAGCGTTTAAAGAAAAATCAATGGTCAAATACTCCTCAAAAGGAAATTACATGATAACCAAATTAGAAAAGGATGAAATCAGGTTATATTCTTTGGAGGACAGAAAGCCAGAATATGTTAAGCCTTTGTTTTCGTACCAACCCAACATCAATAACTTTATGACTTCTCCGGATGAGAGTAAATTGGTAGTTTTAGGGTCGGGAGATTCTGCCATTTCCATTATCGATTTAAAATCAGGTGACTTTGAACGTAAATTAAGTACACCAGCACCGGTTGGTAACGCCAAGTATTTATATGAAGGAGAGTCCATGGCTTTTTCACCTGACGGAAGTTTATTTGCGGTGTGTTTCAACACCGGAAAAGTTTTTGTGTATAGCACTTATTCATGGCGATTAGTGTTTGAAAATGCGTTACCTAATAATATTGGTTATGTTAACGGGGCATTTGTAAACTTTAGCGAAAATGGAGAGTATATTATCATCAATACTATTTTGGGTGTGGTGAAGTATAATATTATAGATTACACTGAATTTAAAGGTGGTATATTGGAAACAAAAGGCGTTTCTATTCCAATTGATAAGCCTTCAGATTACGCCGTAACAGTTCACGAGAATAGACTGTATTTTGAGAATGTGTTAACCGGAGATATTACGGAAAGTATTCGTGTGAAACCCAAAGATATTTCAAAGGTTTCTGTAAAAAAAGATGGTAAATTAGGGGTTTCAACTATATCAGGTCAGTTCTTGTTAATTGATCCAAAAACGGGTGAGATTGAGATATTGTTGGTGTCAAATGGAGATAACTATATTTTTAAAACGCATGAAAATTATTATAAAGTGACCAAAGATGGATTTGATTTGGTGACTTACAGAATTGGAAATAAAGCTTTTCCTTTCGAACAATTTGATGCCGTGTTTAACCGACCAGATATTGTTTTGGAGAAGTTACAAAGTCAAGACGCAGACCTAATAAGTTTGTACAAGAAAGCGTATGAAAAAAGGATAAAAAAGTTAGGAATCAATGTAACCACTGATATTAGTTTAAGTTCAATTCCAGAGTGTGAAGTTACCAATGTAGTTGATATTCCAGCGATTACAGAAAAGACTCACATCAAATTAAATTTTAAACTGAAAGACAAAAAAGCATTACAGTCTTATAATGTATGGGTAAATAATGTACCTGTTTATGGTAAAATTGGGAGTTCTATCTCTGGAAAAAAGGAGTTGACATCCAGCGAGTCGGTTGAGCTGGTTTATGGCTTAAACAAAATTCAAATATCAGCAAAAAATACGGATGGATACGAAAGTTTAATCCAAACGTTTTATGTTGAAAAATCTGGGGAACAACCCAAACCAAACTTATATATTGCCACCATTGGGGCATCAAAATATAAATCAGATCAGTACAATTTAAATTATCCAACTAAAGATGCGGCAGATTTAACTAAATTGATGTCGGCTAATGCAAATGGACTGTATGGAGAGGTAAAAACCAAATCTTTAAATAATGATGAGGTAACTGTTGAAAATGTTTTGGCCTTAAAATCATTTTTAATGGAAGCAGGAATCAATGATGTGGTATTGGTATTTGTTGCAGGACATGGTGTGCTAGATGCTAATTTTGATTATTATTTTGCAACCTATGACATGGATTTCAATCATCCGGAGGGAAGAGGTCTAGCTTATGACCAACTTGAAAGTATTATTGATGGGATAAAAGCCAAAAGAAAAATATTAATTATGGATACTTGTCATTCTGGTGAAATTGATAAAGAAGAAGCATTTTTCTCGGAAGAGGATGAACAAGAGGATGAAGAGGTGTCTTTTAGATCGGCAGGACCAAGTGTGGGTACAAATGAAAGTAGTGCAAGTCCATCAAAAGTTATGAGCACTTTGTTTAATGATTTGAGAAAAGGAACAGGGGCAACTGTTTTATCCTCTGCAGGCGGAGCAGAATACGCCATGGAAAGTAGCGAGTGGAAGAATGGGTTGTTTACCTACTGTCTATTAATGGGGTTAAAAAATGGTAAAGCAGACATCAATGAAGATGGTACGATAAAATTAATCGAATTACAAACGTATGTAACCGAAAAAGTAAAGGCGCTATCCCATGGTAAACAAATCCCAAATACAAGAATTCAAAATTTAGAGCTTGATTTTAGAATTTGGTAAAATTATTTTTTCTCTGGTAATAGTCGCGTTTTGCGATAGAAGAGTTTAAAAAGAGGAATACTAATTAAACCAATTACCCAACCGGACCAATAAATGGTTTCTATATCGGGAAATAAATCTCTTCTGTCATCCATGTAAATGGCAAATAAAATCCCTATAAATGGCAGAAATATTTGTAAATACATACCTGCAACAATAGCTGTATGATTTTTCTTGTTGGACATTACGCCCAAAATTACAATTATTATAACGGCGATATAGGCGATTAGAAATATGTTGGCAAAACCTTGGTCGTCTAACCTAAACATTTCAAAGTAAATTAATCCAAAAATACCAAATACCATTGGTGTTAAGGCCAAGCTAACTAAACCAAAAACGTAATGTTTCCAGTGGATTTGTTTGAAAATCCAAACCATAAGTGCCAGCATAGCTAAAACGGCAATAACGGCTAAAAAAACTTCATAGTGCACAAAATCATGGAGCCAACTGGTATTGTTTAATTTAACCAAAGTCCTAAATTTCTTTTCAACATTGGTATGCATATAATCGTAGTAGTCATAGCCATAACCGTTATCAATACCTTCATCAATGGTATAGGTTATCATCTCATCCGGGTCATCATGAATTTGATTGTATGGATGGGCATATTGGTTATAAGTGTCAATGTAGTCCGTTAAAATTTGCTTCAATTGATTTCTAGTAACAGTAATTTCTTCTCCATAGTGATAGTCTGGTTCATAATAATAGTCCCAATTGTCTACCCAGCTATTTCCCGAATAATATTTAGGACTCACCAACTCAATTTGATGGTAAGTATATTTTCCGCTTTCAACGGTAACATTATTGCCAGAATAATTAAAAAAGGCGTGCCCTTTGTTTAATTTTTTGAGGTCAGAAAAAACCTTTTCTTTAGGTACAGATTTATAAATTTTATATTCATTGGATAAAGGAATAACAATGATTAACAGGTAGGCGATAAAAAAAATGGAGAAGTACAAAAAGTAATTCACGTACTCTTGAACAAAATTTAATTTTCCACCCGATTTTTCAACATTGTATCGGGCCTGAAAGACAAACCAATACACCAAATACACCAAAATTGGAATAACCATTAAAAAAACGGAACTTTCGCTTCTAGGAAAATCTTCTTGAATATTATAACTTATCACAAAGGCATTAAAAGCAAAAATTAATGCAAACAAGATTAAACCTATTGGTAAAAATATGTGCACCCGCGTAATCCAAATATTAGGATGGTTACGGAGTAAATAATTATCGAACTGTTTAAATAATTTCATAAATTAGTTATTAAAAAGTTTTTTTGAAGATGAGCTAATGTCTCTGAAGTATGTAATCGATTTATGTTCATTTAAAATCGCTTTTAAGAACGCTTCTGAGTTCAATTCTAAAGGGGCGGTAATTGTATATGTTTTACCACTCTTTTCAATTGAAATATCTTTAAATATCTCAAGCAAAAATGATTCGGAAAAATCACCAGATATTTCAAATTCATTTTCCTTCCGCTCTTGCCCAATCATTTCAACTTCTCCCGAATAAATTAAGCTTCCTTTTTTCAGAAAAATTAAATTATCAGCCACATTTTCAATTTCGTGCAGTTGTTGCGAACTCAAAATAACACTTACATTTCGGTTCTCATCTTTAACAATATCTCTTAAATCTGATAAAAATTTACCTTGAGCATTGATATCTAAATTAGCTATAGGTTCATCTAAAACTAATATTTCTGGTGAGCCAATAAGTATTTTTGCTAACTGAAACCGTAATCGATAGCCTGTAGAAATTTCTTTCCATTTCAAGTGGATATAGTCCTGTAAACCTAACTTCTCTACCAATTGGTCTACCAAAGAATCGGCAGCTTTGCCTTTAATGTTTCTAATGGCAGCTTCAAAAATCAAATTATCTCTTAAATGGCCATACCATTTTGGTATACGTTGCGGAATGTAAGCAATTCTGTCTTTAATACCTTCCCAATCAACAATTTCTGATGCCGCTGGTTGACCAAAATATGAAACCATACCTTCATCAAAAGATAAATCTCCTGCAACAATCCGTAACAAAGTGGTTTTACCATTCCCATTTTCTCCAACAACACCAGTAATTTCTCCTTTTTTTAGTTCAAACGATATGTTTTTTAAACTAAATCCTCCTGCGCTATATTGTTTGTTTAATTGATTTGCACTATATAAATTCATTGGCTAAATTTTGTATAAATATAGCCGATATTTTTTTAGCCTG
>PDWJ01004059.1_pt1 | contig 13294 bp, 7 predicted proteins | sample 1430881 | NCBI WGS metagenome assembly PDWJ01 (sample SAMN01162460, study PRJNA174530) | Oral metagenome, whole genome shotgun sequencing project. | biome: Marine environment; feature: Marine mammal; material: Swab sample of the gingival sulcus; isolation source: swab sample of gingival sulcus... | reverse complement strand
CGAGGACAAACGAGCCCGAGAACGAGCGAAACAAGCCGCTCAACCCACACAAGGACCGAACATCGGTTCCGAAACTCGTCGACGCAGGCACCGTCACAGGCCGGAAAGCCGCCCTCGGGGAACTCGCACTGATTTACCCCGACCGCATCAACCGTTACCTATAACCAAACCCGAACACCACAACATGTGACCCGAATCACTTACACAAACAACTTGACAAGCTCTCAGGACAGCGTCCACGAAACCGGGAACGCTCCAACTGCAACTTTACGTACCCGGTGGCACAAGTCGGGTCGTCCGTCTCTCGCAATACTCCGACCGCTTCACGCAACCGGTAAGCAAGGCAGCTTCCTGCCGATTATGCGCCGAGCAGTGGACGATCCATGGCTCACTTGGCTAAGCCCTTGGGGAAACGAAAAAGTGAATCCGGATCCACTGCTGACTTTACAGCGCGCAGTCGAGCCAGGTGATCTCCGTAATATGAAACTTCCCAATCGCGAAGCTTCGGATCGATAAAGTTGATGTAGCTTCCGCCGTATGACTTGGCATTGAGAATATTAAAGCCCTGGTTGACCCAGGTTTCAGCAGCTATCCGGTCTTCAAGCGAAGGCTGAGGCGTAGATAGCCCCATAGTGAAGCCCACAAAGAAATCCGCTCTTCTGTGCGCATAGGCGGTCGCGTCGTGCGGCATATCGCGGATTGCGCCGCCAAGAGGAAAGAAGCTGACGTACCGAAACTGCCCCGGTCGTGGACTTGACTCGAATTGGCGAATGATGCGTGCGATTGCTTCATTGTCCAATGTGCGGTCAAACATGCGATTTCGGTCAGCAACAAAATTCTCGCGAGGAAGGGCTGCCTCCGCATTGTAGCCTACCCGGTGGCATGCGGAGACACTAAGTTCGCTGCATCCGTACCACGACATCATTGTGTCGAAGTAACTCATGGTCGTGAAGGAATGCGCGCTTGGGGCCAGGCTGCTTTTCTTGAGGAAACTCTCCATGAGGTGCTCGGCTTTGTTCTGCGCTCCGGAGAAAGTTCCACTGAGAACAACCTCAGGTGCCCCAGTCCCTGCGTCTGTCCACATTAGTCCGAGAAGCATCGCGAGCTCTCGCGGGGCTTCTGCTACAAGTCGATGCTGCCATGAACTCACGACCTTCGCGGCCATAGCCCAATCGAATGACATCTGAATATTGACCATGGAAGGAGTGGGCACTGGCCGAAGCACGTACTCAGTAACCACGCCAAAGTTTCCCCCGCCGCCACCCCGCAGGGCCCAGAAGAGATCCGAGTTTTTTTGGGAGTTGCAGGTCCGGAGTTTGCCATCGGCCGTCACGATCTCGATGCTGGAGAGACGATCAATGCCGAGTCCGTGCTGTCGGGTGAGAAGACCGATGCCACCGCCCTGATAGTACCCACCCGGCGCCACCGTTGGGCAGACGCCACCAGGCAGCGTATCCCCGGAGTCTTTCATCGCGGCGAGCACGTCCACCTGTTGCGCACCAGCTTGAACAGCAACCAAACCATGAGTGCTACTTACAGAATTCATTCGAGAGACATCAAGAACGACACCAGCGACCGTGGAATATCCTCCCAAGCTATGTCCACCACTGCGCACGCGAAAAGAAACGCTTTGTCGACGGCAGTAATCCAAAACTTGCGCGACCTGCTTAGCGCTGTAACAATAGCAGATCGCAGTTGGATTGATAGCGTCAAATTGACCTATGTGGAGCTGCTTGGCCGTCTCGTAATCAGGGTCTCCTGGCAAGACGACGTCTCCGTCGAAATCGTTAATTGTACGCATGGGCGCCCCGGCCGGGGCTTGCTGGGCGCGTGTTGGTCGCGCCACCGCAATAAACCCTGAGGCGGCCATGCTCGACAGCATAGTTCGGCGACTCATTCTGTTCATAATTGGTACCTCTCTGTTGTGTGAGACATTCAGGAACAAGCTCATATAAATAATAGCACCGCTTGTTTCAGACTCACCGTGTGATTGATCACAAAATCAGCAAATTGATTCACCGGCGATCGATTTTCAATAGTCATGCCGTTCGTTCACGGCTGGTGGCGTGTGTCGGCCGTTTAGTCGTATGTAGGTAACGGCTGTGCAAGGCAGACTTGTGCTTGGCGAAAGCGTCAAGATCGGAGCGGAAGGTCACCTGTAGGTGGTGCGGTCACCATTCCCCTTGCTGGGCAAATCCTCAGCCCGCGAACCGAAAATCCCACCGACGCTCCATCGACAGCGCGACCCACTAAGCCTGTGTGACGCCGGAGGCGTCCGACGACGGATATCCGCCACCGTGCGCAAGACCCGATGGTTCCGCGTACGGAGACCATCTGCTGGCTCCTTGCATCGAGTGATTGACGAGGTAGCGTGTGCTCGTCATCCCTGAGTCGTCATACGACGTGCCCACGTGAGTGAGCAGAATGTCCTCAGGGATGTCCCCAAAGAGGGGGATGCCCGCACCAATCAGTACGGGTGCAACCCCGATCGTTATCTCGTCAATGAGGCCCTCTCGGAGAGAAGACTGGATGACCTGCCCGCCGTCAATGTAGACGCCGGAGGCGTCTTGGCTACTTAGCAGCTCGCAGACCTCGTCCAAAGTGCGGGCCACGGTGACGTTCTCGGCCTCCTCATCGGACAAAGTTGTCGACAAGACGACGACCTGCTTGCCCTTATATGGCTGGCCACCGAAGGTGAGGACCTTCTCGTAGGTTGCGCGACCCATAACGACGTGGTCCGTGGCGGCCATGAAATCGTCGTAGCCGGCGGGTGCTGCCGGTCCCTGGTGCCCAGGGGTGTGGTTTCGTCCTACGGGCTGGTCAGTGAGCCAGTCTATGTCACCGTCGAGCCGTGCGATCTTCCCGTCGAGGGTGACGCCGATAAACACGCGACCTTTCCATGTGCGATGGGTAGTCATTATATGATCCTCTGATCTGCAGAAAAACTGCGTTGGGTGTCGGTCGGGTGATACGAACCGGCGGCCGTGGCGCGGGTCCGCTTTCCACGGCTGACTTGATTTGCGTAGAGTTCGTATCCTATTTGGTCAGTCCAGCCCTTGTCGTGTGCCTCCTCGATTGTGCGCGCACTGGAACCCGGCGCTCGCTGAGGAGGCGATGTACCGTGTGATGAGCGTAGCCAGCTGGACACCAGCGACGTTCCCGCGAGCAACTCCTCATGCGAATGCACCTTCGTTAGAGCCATGATCTTAGTAAATCATGATTGCTTTGACGCGCTGGTGCTGGGTCTGGCTACGGGGGGAGGTGAGAGCCAGGGCAGCGGGGTGAAGCTCGAAGCGGTGCCGGAATCGGACATGCCTCGTTCCCGTTCCTCGGTTGCGTCGGTGAAGAACAGTCGATAGATCGGCAACGCCGAGGCGGTGGACACGATCGCGAGGACAACGAAGGCGGAGAACAGCTCGGGTTCAATGACTCCTTGCTGCGCACCAACCTGGATAAAGATAAGGATCATTAGTCCGCGAGCGGTCATGAGCCCGCCGAGGGCGAGCGCTTCGCCGTGGGGCCGACCGAATGCGCGGGCGACCCCATAGACGGGTAAGAGCTTGACGAACAGCCCGACCCCTACCACAGCGGCGAGAAGGCCGAGGCGCTTGGCCGTTACCACGGCACCGAGGTCGGTGTTCAGGCCTGACCAGGTGAAGAAGGCGGGCAGGAAGAGAATCGAGACCGACTGCATCAACCCGCGCTGGATGTAATCGGCAAAGCGGGAGTCGTAGGGAACGAAAGCGCCTGCAACGAAGGCACCGAACACCGCATACACGCCGATGATATCGGTGACCCACCCACCAAGGAGAGCCAGGAGGACTAGGGCGGCCTTGCTGCCATCGGTCAGTTGTCCGCGCTGAACCGCACGTTGCACCATTGGACGCACCAAGCGGGGGACCAGGATCGCGCAGGTCGCGATGAAGGCCAGGGTCAGGCCGATGGCGAGCACCGCGCTCAGGCCGCTGCGTGCGCCGAGACCGATCGCCAGGGCGAGGATGCACCAGGCCACTGCGTCGTCGCCTGCAGCGGTGATCGTTGCGAGGGTCCCGAACCGGGTCTGGTCCATACGGCGCTCCTCCAGGATGCTCGCGAGCATGGGGAACGCGGTGATGCTGAAGGCGCCACCCACGAACAACATGTACTGCGGCGCACCGACACCTTCAGGGCGAACATCCGATAGCACAGTGCTTGCGAGCAGCGCTCCCACGCTGATTGGGATGATCCCGCCAGCGGCGATAGAACCGAGGGGGAGCATGCACGGCAGCCCCGAGGACTTGCGATGGTCGAAGCGGACACCCACGAGAAACATGTAGAGGGCAATCCCGATCGCGCTGAGGCCGGACAGAACTGACTTCACGCCCTCGTCGAAGATACCCCTCTGGAGGTCGGGAGCTATGGCGCCGAACAGGCTAGGCCCGAGCGCAACTCCTGCGACCATCTCACCTAGGACGCGGGGTTGACGGACCAGTCGAGCGACCTGGCCGCAAGTGAAGGCGACGGCGAGGATAACGAGCAGTGCCAAGAGTGGGGAGGCGCCACCAGAGGCGCTGGATGCGGTGTGGATCACGAGTGAGCCTCCGAAGTGGGCACGGGATCGTTGGTGAGCGTACGCGAGTTGCTGTTGACGTTCATGCGGTCGCTCGTGTACGTAGAGTTGCTGAAGAACGCGATGTCGATGGCTGGTGCGGTGAGGTCGGTGGGCGGTCCGGGCACGCCGTCGGTGCGATCAGCGATGATGAGCTCGAGATCACCGGGTTCGGTGGTGAGGGTAACCCGGACTGGCGTGGCACCCTGGGACCACAGCCACAGTTCCCACCACTCATCGGCTGCTGACGAAGTCGGGTGTGCCGCGGGAACGCCGTCGACCGAGACCTGGTGAACCGGAGATCTGCGACTAAGCAGGACGAGGTCGCGCGCGGCGCGCACGGACCTCAGCTCCACGTTGACGACCTGATGAGCTCCCTCGGTGCGGACGTCAAGGATTCGCGCGGTGGGAGCATCAAGAGTTGCCGCGCCTGCGTCGGCCGTGGCGAACGTGCGGGTCCAACCGGGAAATATCTGTGGCAGCCTCTGGTCCGGAAGCAGGTTTAGGCGTTGGGCCGCGGGGGAGTCGTCGTTGACTGCTGCCCACGTGGCCCGCTTGGAGTCGGTGTTGGACACGTATAGAAGGTCCGCGGGCTGAGGGCCACGAATCCACAGGGTGACCGCCGCCGCCGCCGCGATGACGGGCACGACGGTCGTCGGTAGGATAACCTTACAGGGCAGGTCGGGTAGGCGTACCAAGGCTGTGGTCGCCGAGAGGAGTAGCCCCACGAGAGGCGAGATCATCGCGGCTCCGGCGACGCCGAATGCGTCTTGAGCCAGGAGGACAACCGGGCCAACACTAAATCCTAGTATGAGCACGGCGAGCGTCGCAAGAGCAAACCTCACCGTTGTCGAAGGGGTCAGCGCCCTGCCGAGGGTCGCGATTAGGCCAACGGCCCACATCATCGACAAGTATGCTGCTCCGGGCGCGAGGACCACAAGGAACAGGGTGATGCCGGTCATGATACTGGTGGTGACAACCACGACTGCGAGGGGACGCACCCGGCGGAGCAATTGGGGGCCGGCGACGGCGATGGCGGCGGCGGCCCACCAGACGGTCGCCCATGCCGGCCATGCGGGGTCCGGCGTCCCCCAAAGGGCGATATGCCCGTCTCCTTTAAGGAATACTGCGGGGATGGTGAACCCGATCCCGCCTAGCGTGACAAGCGAGAGTACGACCCAGGCCACGGCGATCAGGATGTCTCTGCCGGTGATGCGGTATCGACTTACCACACGCACCATCGCGAAGACCGCGGCGAGCACGGTCAGGGTTGCGAGCCCAAGGGAGACCTCCGCAGAATATGATACGAATACGCCCCCTGGAAGGGTGAAGAATGCGCTGGGTTCCTCGGCGAGGTTGGTTTGGGGGCCGAGACTGACCCGGAGGCCGCCTAAGATGTTCTCGCCGTGGTGTTGGAGTGTGGCCTGGTCGAGGTCTTCAATTGTCTCGGTAGGGGAGTGGTAGTCGGTGAAGTCGCCAATGTTCGCGAAGTTGAGCCCGGGTTGCCCGGACGCGGTCAGCTCGGTGAAGTCGGTGCTGTTGGGCATCACGGCGTAGAGGGCGTCGAAGAGCGAGCTGGTACGCGGTTCGGGGACGGCCTTGGCCCACGCGTGCACCAGCTTGGCGCTCCGGGGGCCGCTCTCATACATGATGGAGGGGCCTCCGCCACCGCGGGAGTCGGCGTTTAGGACGGTCGCAACGTCCTCTGAGGCGGGGTCGTCAACGAAGGCCCGCGCGCCGAGCAGGCCGAACTCCTCCCCGTCGGAGAAGAGGACAACGAGGTCTCGGTGGCGTTCCTCCGCAGCGACGACGCGCACGGCCTCCAGAACCGCGGCCACGGACATGCCGTTGTCGTGAACGCCCCGCCCCCGCGGGACGCTGTCATGGTGGGCGGCGACGAGAACGGCGCCAGGTAGCGGTTCGGTCACCGTAGCCCGAAGGGTGGCGACGACGTTGGTCACTATTGCGGAGCTGCGGAACTGTCCACCATAGGGGGTTGCCCCAAGGTCGTTGACCACTCGGGCGGGCCGCTGGTCAACCTCGAGCCCGAGGCCAACGAGCGTCCTGACGAGGTAGTCTCGGACTCGGGCGTTCTCGGAAGAGCCCGTTGGGTGGGGTGCACGGCTGGTCGCTGCGACGTGTTCGGCAGCGCGGCCGGCTGAGAACTCCGTGGTCGTGGCGTCGGCTCCCATTGGTGCCGAGGGGCGGTCGAGTAGGCTTCCCAGCAGAACGAGACCCACGACAGCGAGCGGTGCGAGCACGGCCCGCGCCGTTGTGACAAGCTTACGGTGGTTTAGCACGGTCAGACGCACCGACGCAGCAGTGTGATGCCGTCGACTATAGGGAGCATGAGGTCGTCCACGCCGGGGTCGTCACGAACGGCTTCGTTGAACAAGCGCAGGGCGCGAGTGTCGGCGTCGGTGTCGGTGTCGTCGGCGACGCGGCCGGACCAGAGGGTGTTGTCGACGACGATGAGGCCGCCCACCCTGATCAGCCGCAGCGCGCGCTCAAGGTAGGCGTGGTAGCTGGTCTTATCCGCATCGATGAAGGCCAGGTCGAAGGAGTCGGTAGCGCTGGGTTCGTCACACAGCGCGTCCAAGGCCGCCGAGCCGTCGCCGAGACGGAGCTCGATGCGGTGTGCCACGCCGGCTTCGGCCCAGTAGCGGCGGGCGATGGAGGTCCAGTCGGCGTTGTTGTCCACGGCAACGAGCAGCCCGTCTTGGGGGAGCGCAGCGGCCATGACGATACTGGAGTAGCCGGTGAACGTCCCGACTTCCAGGATCCTGCGGGCGTTGACGAGCCTGACGAGGAAGCGCAGCACCTCGCCTTGGAAGTGGCTGATCTGCATGCTCGCCAGCGACATCTCCCTAGTTTCGCGTCGCAGCCGAGTGAGGATCTCGGGCTCCGGATGGTGGAGAGTATCCAGGTATTGCTGGACGGGGGCGGTGATCTCGACGTGTCCGTACATGGAAACTCCTTTGCCGGTGGTGGTCAGTAGGCGAGGCCGTGGGTGGAGGAGCGACCGCGGCGCAGCCGTTCTAGGACGGTGACCGCGCTGTTGGACGAACCGCGGGTCAGGCTCGGCTCTTGGGTTCCAACGAAGTGCTGGCAGACGTGGATGTGGGCGGCGTACATGCGGTGGTATGCTGCGCGTAGGCGCAAGCGGGTCGTGTCGAGGTCGTCGCCACGAGGTGAGAGTTGTCCGCGCAGGGGAGCCAGAGTGGCCATGAGGTGAACATGATCACGCCAGTTCAGCCCGGACATGCCCTCGGGTGCGACTGGTGGTGAGAGCGAGGGCCGAATGATCTCCTCGTAGTCGCTGACCGCGAAGTCGCAGGTGTAGTGGAATGCGGCTGCTGCCCCGTCGAGTAACGTTGTTAGCGCATTCAGGCCTATGCGCAGGCTGGCTGTGTTGTCGGTGTCCGCGCCGTGCCGCACGTGGGCGGCCGCTAAGCCGAGTCCCTGGGCCAGGATCATGAAGAGGTGATGCCCAATCACCCATCGTCGTTCGGCGTCGGGCTCAGGTCCTGTGCTGGGCCAAGGCTTGGACGCGATGTGCAGGTCCCCAGGGTCGGTGCCTGCGATGAGAGTCCCGCAACACGCGACTCCGCGTTCGAGCTGGTGTTGTTCCCGTGGGTCGAGCGAGGTTCCATAGAGTGCGAGGTCATCGAGAAAGCGTCCGAGGGTAAGAAACCAGCCAACGAGGACCACGGAAGCGCTGGTTGGGGTGACGCGCCGGATGCCGAACGCGCGGTCGTTGTCTAGTGCCCCGTCGGCCCGCACTTCCCCGACTTCTTGGGGGTCCTCCCCGTGCGCCGCGCCAGCTGCTCCAGCAGCGACGACGAGGTTGCGGCAGGCAGTGGCGCGGGACTCGAGGGTGGCGGGGCCACCGATGCCGATGGCGGCGAGTCGGGCGGGACGCAGCTCCGTGTGCTGCTGCTCGAGGTCGCGGACCGCGCGCGCTAGGGCGGGCGTGATGGTGTCGGGCATCGGGAGGTCGAGCCTGAGGCCGAGGCGACTGGCCGCCGTCATCGCGCCACCACGGAATCTTGCGTCGCGAGCGCTGCACGGTCCCGGTCGGGGGCGGGGAGGAAGCCGATGTCGACGAGGTACTGGAGGCAGCGCCACGCGTATTCGCGGGTCATGGGTGCGCAAGTGACGTCCGAGCCCTGGAGGAAGGTCAGGGTATTCGCGCACTCGACATCCGGCCGCAACTCGTGCACGAAACGCGGGTCCAAGCTGGGCTGGGGGTCGACGACCGCGTCCCGTATCAGGGGCACAAGGGCGTAGAGTGGATGGCCTTCCCCGACGTTGAGGGCAGCCTCGCGGGCGATTTCGAAGGGCACGATGTCGAATTTAAAGCCGAACTCCTGGATCCACTCGCAGAACCTACGGATGGAGACCGGCTCGGGGTTGAAGAAGTGGAAGAAGCGTCCGAGGGACTCTGGCCGTCGCGAGATCTCGACGATGCTGATTCCAACATAAGTGACGGGCACTGTGTCGAAGATGCGCGGGTAGTCCGGCATCATGCCCATGGGAAGGAACCCGCGCAGCGCGACGAGCAGGTAGTCGCTCGTCTGCGTGGCGCCGGTGTCTTCCGCACCGAGAATCAGGCCAGGTCGGTAAATCGAGACTGGCAGGCCCCGCTCGCGGGCGGTGTTCGCCAGCTTCTCGGCGACCCACTTGGTGCCGGTGTAGCCGCCGGGGACCGCGACCGGGTTGGTGAGGGGACGGTCATCCTCGAGGAAGGGTCGGGGTGTGTGGGTGGCGAGGATCGAGTCGATCGTCGACACATGGTGGACCGCCTTGATGGTCCGGGTCGTCGCGAGGCGTAAGATCCGCCGGGTCCCCTCGACGTTCACCGCATGCAGCGCGGCATACGGGTAGACGAAGTTGACTAGGGCGCCGTTGTGGTAAATCACGTCGACTTCTTCGGCCAGCATGTCCCAAAGGTCATGATCCAGGCCAAACTGCTCGAGGCTGAGGTCGCCCCGGAGCACGCGAACGCGGGTGTCGTGCTTGCTGTCCCATAGTCCGTATTCGCGCATCTGGCCAATGAGACGCCGGCGCGCGTCATCCTCGCTTGAGCCCCGGACCAGGCACCAGACGTCCATCGATGTGCGATGCAGGAGCGCTGAGAGGATGTAGCAGCCGAGGTACCCGGTGGCTCCGGTGAGGAACGCGAGACGAGGGTTTGCGATGCGGGACTCAGGAAGGTCCCCGCGACGGATGTCCGCATCAAGGATGGCATCGGATTTTATCCGCTCCATGTGCCGACCGGCGAGTATCTCGTCGATGCCGCCCTGGCGGGCCTGGTCGATGACGGTTGTCACCCCACGCGGGGTGGGCACCTGGAAGATCTCGTGGATCGGGATCTCGATGTCGTAGCGCAGGCGCAGCCGACTGGCCAGGGTCGCCAGCATGATGGACGAACCGCCAGCCTCGAAGAAGTCGGTATCGGCGCTCACGCCGTCGATACCCAGGGCCCTAACGAACTCGGATCGGACGTCGAGCAGGACAGTGCTGTTCCCTCCTCTGCTTGCGGCGTTCACTGCCGCCTCAGCCTCGACCTGGGGCACGCGACGCGTGAGGGCTGCGCGGTCGGTTTTGCCGTTCGGAAGCCGGGGAATGTGCGCTAGAGCCTCGAGGGCCACCGGCACCATGTGACCAGGGAGCGCGGCCTTGAGGGAGGCGCGGATGTCGGCCTCGGCCCGGGCCTCGCCAGCCCAAGTGAAGTAACCTACGAGCCGCTTCTCGCCCGACGGCGCCGGCCGGGCGACGGCCACGAACTCCGAGACATCCTCGAGGGCATTCGCCACGGCCTCGATCTCACCGAGTTCGACCCGGAAGCCGCGGATCTTCACCTGATCGTCGACGCGACCGCAGAAGACGAGCTGGCCCTCCGCGTTCCAGCGCGCGAGGTCCCCCGTGGCGTAGAGACGCTCAGGCCCGTTGGGTCCTTCCCAAGTGATGAAGCGTCTCGCAGTCTCCGCGGGGTTGCCGACGTAGCCTACGGCCAGGCCTGCCCCACCGAGGAATAGCTCGCCCCGTGCGCCGCGGGCGGAGAGCCGCCGCTCGCTGTCGAGGACCCGCACGCTTGCGCCGTCGATGGCACGCCCGATGGGGGCGTGGCCGCCAGGGCCGATCGGCTCTGCGCTGGTCCAATAGGTCGCGTCGATGGTGGTTTCGGTCGGGCCGTACAGGTTGCCGACGGTGACGCCAGTGTGCCGCCGCAGCTTGTCGACAAGATCCGCCGTAAGGGGTTCGGCTCCGCTGAGCACCACGCGAAGTTCCGCGCAGGTCTGGTAGCCCGGCTCATCAGCTAGGACCGAGAGTACGGACGGTACGCCGCCAAGCACGGTGACACGTTCGCGAGCGACGAGGGCCACTAGGGCGGTCGGGTTGAAAATGCCGCTGTCCTCAGTGAGGACGATCCTGCAGCCAACGGTCAGAGGCCAGAACACCGCCCAGATGGAGGGGTCGAAGCTAAACGAGTGGTTCTGCAGCACGGCGTCACCAGGCGTGAGGGGGAACACGCGCTGGCGCCACCGGCAGTTGTTGACGACCGAGGCTTGGCTGATCCCAACGCCCTTGGGTCTGCCGGTGCTGCCGGAGGTGTAGATCACGTAGGCGGTCGAGTCAGGATGAGCGTTGGGCGCGCCCAGGGTGCCGCCACTGTTGAATGCCTCAGGTCCGACCCGTATGGCACGGATGTCTCCGGGCGGGACCTCGACGCTGCCGTCATGCACGATGGCGCTACAGTCTGCATCTTCGAGCATGAACGCCTTGCGCTCGCTCGGGTAGTGGTGGTCGATGGGTACGAAAGGGCGCCCGCACCAGACGCAGGCGAGCATCGCGGCCACTTGCAGGGGCGATCGTTTCATTAGGATCGCGACTGGCCTGTTCGCAGGGTCGTGAACGAGCTGTGCCGAAATCGCGGCGGCCGCGGCCTCAAGCTGTCGATAGGTGTAGTCATCACCGCTGAAGCGCAGAGCAACAGTATCGGCGTGCGTCGTTGCGGCCTCCCGCAGGAGGGCGGCCAGGCTGGTATAAGGGTGAGCCTCGACGGGGTTGCCTTGTCCCAGAGCGAGAAGTTCCTCGCGTTCTCCGTCGAGGAGTAACGGCACCTCTCGCAGCGGTCGGTCAAGGCCACCGGCGAGGCTTTCCGCGACGCGGGCGATGCGATTCAGGATGGCGGTGGCCTCCACTACCTCAAAGAGATCAGCGTTGTAGTCCAGCCGCAGTGTGACGACGTCTGGCGATCCGTCGATGACCAAGGTGAGGTCCGTCTGGTTGCTCCCACGCGCGACGCTACGGGAGGTGCCTTGGGTGGCTGGAAGCTCCGTAGCGTCGAGGAAGGCGATCTGAGCCAACGGTGTGTGGGCAAGGTCGCGGGAGGGGTCGACGGCTTCCACTAGCACGGCAAGCGGCACCGCGGGGCCCTCCGCTGCTTCGAGTCGTGCGCCTCGGATGGCCGCGACGAGCGAAGCTCCATCGGAGTGCTGGGTGAGGTCGATGGGGATAACGGTGGAGCCCGCCAGCGGACCAGGGTCCCAGCGCAGCCCGTTGGGACGAACCCTGGTGAGCATCCCGAACCGGGACTCGTGGGACAGCCCGCCAGCCACGACCGCGAGAGCGGCGGCTGCGAGGTCTCCCACTGCGTCGTCGTACCCGGAGAGCGTGGCGGTACGAGCCACCGAACCAGCGGACTGGCTGAGGACCTCGGGGCGGGGGCGCATAGTGAGGTCAGTGATAAGAAGGTCGACTAGCTCGGCTCGAGCCCGTGCAAGCCGGGCCTGGACCTGCGGTGCCTCGAGTGTTTTCCGTTCGGTGGCGACTAGGCGCTGCAGGTCCGGGCCAGGGGCGCCAACGGTGGCATCGAGGAGCTGCTCCGCAACGATGGAGGGGGTCCAGTCATCGGCGACGAAGGAACTCATCGTGACAACTAGTGTGTCCATCTGGGCGCTGTGGATGACCGAGACTCGCAGCCCGGGCTCGCGCTTGCCGTCGAGCGGGGTGACGAGGTCCTCGGTGAGGAGCCTCTCCAGTTGATCGTGGTCGTTGGCGCGTGACCGGTGAATCGTGGGGATGGGAGCGGGGCTGGGGACGGCGACCAGGCCGCCGCCCAGAGTCAGCATTCGGTAGGAGAGCAGCGGGTTGGTATCGACGAACTGGGCCAGGCGCTGCTGAAGCATGGCGAGGTCCAGGTGCGCGGGCGTGGTTATCGTGGCCTGGCGCTGGATAGAGTGGCCACGCCCGAGAGCTGCCAGGGCGGCGTCGCGTTCTTGATCCTTCAATGCCTGAGTATGGCCGGCCCTCAGGAGTTCAATGAGCCGCGCTCGTTCGTTCGTTGTGGGGTTGTCGTGCCCCATCAGAGTTTCCCTTCGGTGGTCGTGGTTGTTGCGGTCACGTGGTGGAGGAGGGAGGAGACGTCCTCGTCGGTGAGCCCGTCAACGAAGGACTCCTCAATGTTGGCACCGTCGGCAGCCTCAGCCCCTTGCGAGTCGACCATGCGAGCGGTGTTCTCCGGGGTGGCGTCAAAGAAGATGGCCCGGATGGGAATTGATGCCCCGGTGGCCGCGGCCAGCCTGTCGACCATGGAGGCGACCAGGAGTGAGGTGCCGCCCAGGTCGAAGAAGTTGTCGTGGATACCGACGCGTTCGTGGTGGAGCATGTCTTGCCAGAGGGTGACGACTAGTTTCTCGG
>PDWJ01004056.1_pt1 | contig 13298 bp, 10 predicted proteins | sample 1430881 | NCBI WGS metagenome assembly PDWJ01 (sample SAMN01162460, study PRJNA174530) | Oral metagenome, whole genome shotgun sequencing project. | biome: Marine environment; feature: Marine mammal; material: Swab sample of the gingival sulcus; isolation source: swab sample of gingival sulcus... | reverse complement strand
AGACTCCTTTTGTCTGGCACGGCCCACGGGAGGAAACCTCTTGGGCTTAAACGGGCGCCCCCGGTCCGCCCAGGGACGCGGATGCTGAGACCCCTCGCGCCCGCGGCGCCTCACTGTGCCGGGTGCGCGGCCTCGTGCTTGCGCAGCACCTTGTCGACCTTTGTCAAGGCGGCGCGGACCCGCTGGGCGATCCCCCCCGGCGGGTCGCCGGACACGGGCGCGAGCTTGGTGTGGGCGGTGCAGACGTGGCGCACGGTCTCACAGCGGTCGGCGAAGGCCTCGGCCCAGGCGCGGAAGTCGGCCGCCGCCCCCGGGCGTCGCTCCAGGACCTTGTTGAGGGTCGGGTGGAAGGCCAGGCCCTTGACGAAGGGGATGGGGATCCAGTTCAGCGTGTCGTCGACGTGCAGCGTCTCGGTGGCCTTGTGGATGGCCAGGACCGAGGCGAAGTGCAGGTTCTCGTTGGACGGCACGAAGTCCACGCCCTTTGGCACGGTGAGGTCGAGATCATCGGCGAATAGGGCCGCGAAGGCGGCGGTCTCGGTGCGCTCGGGCTCCCAGCGCAGGTCGGGAGCGACGGCGTGGTGGCGCGAGGTCCCGTACAGCTTGGCGTTGGGGAACATCGCCGCGACGGCCTTGACGTGCACGGTGTGAAAGGGGTGGAGGTTGATGATGGCGTCGAGGGCGTCGCCGCCGTCGGTGCGCGCCATCACCTCGTCCCGCGGGTCGCCTTTGAGGGTGTAGCTGTCGAGCAGCGCGTAGCGTCCGCCGGCCAGGCGCACCAGCGAGCTCTGGGTGCCGATGTTGAGCAGGCCGAAGACGCGGAATGCGCCGCGGATGTTCCAAAAGCCGTCGGCGATCTGGACGATCTCGTCCGCCATGGGGTCCTCCGGGGGGTGAGGCGCTCCCATACGCACGGCCAGTCGCCGAGCAACATAAAAGGGACGCCCCCGCGCGCCCCCGAGCGCGCGAAGGTTGACGCTGCTCCCGCGCGTGGGATAGCTCCGCGCCATGACGACGGCGAACGGCGACAGCACCCGAGGCAGCTTCCGCGACTTCCTCGCCGGCGACGGCGTGGCGCTCTTCGACGGGGCGATGGGGACGATGCTCTATCAGCGGGGGGTCTTCATCAACCGCCCCTTCGAGGAGCTCAATGTCACACGCCCCGAGGTGGTGCGGGAGGTCCACGAGGAGTACATCGCGGCGGGCGCCGACATCCTCGAGACCAATACCTTCACGGCCAATCGCTTCCGCCTATCTCCCCACGGGCTGGCGGACAAGGTCGGCGAGATCAACGCCGCGGGGGCCGCGGTCGCTCGCGAGGCCGCCGCGGCCAGCGGCGCCTGGGTCGCGGGCGCCGTCGGCCCCTTGGGCGTCCGCATCGAGCCGTTCGGCCCCATCGGCCGCGATGAGGTCAGCGAGGTCTTCGCAGAGCAGGCCAAGGCCCTCCACGACGCGGGCGTCGACCTGTTCATCCTCGAGACCTTCGGCCACCTCCCGGAGCTCGTGCTCGCCGTCAAGGCGGTGCGCTCGGCCAGCGATCGGCCCATCGTCGCCCAGGTCGCCGTCGGCACCGGCGGGATGACCCGCGAGGGCGTGAAGTCCCGCGACGCGGCCCGCCAGCTCACCGAGGCAGGCGCGGACGTCGCGGGCGTCAACTGCAGCGACGCCCTCGGCACCTTGGCCGCCCTGGCGGGGATGCGGGCCGGCACCGATCTGCCCCTGTCCTGCCAGCCCAACGCGGGCCAGCCCAAGAGCGTCGAGGGGCGAAAGATCTACCTCGGCTCGCCCGAGTACTTCGACGCCTGGGGGCGTCGGGCCCTGCGCCAGGGCGCGCGTCTGCTGGGCGGCTGCTGCGGCACCACGCCCGAGCACATCCGCGCCTTGCGCGCGATCCTGGGCGAGGAGGCCCCGTCGGCCCAGGCCGCCGCGGTGGCCCGCCCCGCCTCCCTCGCCCCTTGCGCCGAGCCCGTCCCGCGCGAGAAGAAGTCGATGCTCGCCGCCGCCATGGCCGCCGACCGCTTCGTCGTCGGCGTCGAGGTCCCCCCGGTGCGCGGCTGGGAGATCGACGACGTCACGGCGCGGGCGCGGATCCTCGCCCTCGCGGGGGTCGACTTCATGTCCATCCCCGAGGGCGCCTCGTCGATCGCCCACCTGCCGCCGATCGCCCAGGCCCACGCGTGCCGGCGGCTGGGGATGGCGACGATCATCCACTACTCGACCCGGGGCCGCCGGCTGTTGCGGATGCAGTCGGATCTGCTCGGCGCGGCGGCCAGCGGGGTCGCCAACCTGCTGTGCATCACCGGGGCCCCGCTCACCTCCGGCGCCGAGCAGGACGCCTGGCCGGACCTCGAGGTCGACTCCATCGGCCTGGTGAACCTGGTCAACCGCCTCAACCACGGCGAGGACGTGGGCGGCAACCCCATCGGCCGCCCGACCGAGCTCTTCTGCGGCGTCCACCTCGACCCGTCCGCCTACGACCGCGAGCGCGAGCGCTCGCGCTTCTTCTGGAAGGTCGATGCCGGCGCCGAATTCGCCATCACCTCGCCGGTCTTCGACGTCGGAGCGCTGCTGGCCTGCCTCGAGCGCCTGCCGACCGTGGGCGAGGGGCCCGTCCCCATCATCGCCACCATCTGGCCGCTCACGAGCGCCAGCCAGGCGGAGCTGCTCGAGCACGAGCAGTCGATGGTGCCCGCCCCCAAGCAGATCGTGACGCGGATGCGCGAGGCCGAGGGCGCCGGCACCGAGGAGGCCGAGGGCCTGCTCATCGCGCGCGAGCTCGCGGCCGCCATCAAACCCCACGTCCAGGGGATCCAGGTCATCGCTCCACGCGGCGACGTCGAGCTGGCCCTACAGGTCCTGGACGCGGCCCGCTGACGCAGCCAGGCTCCCGCTCCCCCCGACGCCCTCGGGGGACCCCCTCGGCAAGACCGAGGCGCCCTCGAGGTTGCCCATGAAGGCCCTGGCCCCTGTCAGCTGGCACCCAGGCCGACGAGGAGCTGCGCGAGCCGTGGGCGCGGTCGTTGGGGGGCCGCGGCGCCGCGGGGTGCGCTGGGACAGGCGTCACGAGGCGTCACCAGGCTTTGCCTTCGAGCCACAATGAGCTAATGAGAGTCATTATCGAAAGCGGGCGAGACACGCCCAGCTCGAAGCCGTGGAGGCAAGGATGTCGACTAGAACGATGGCGTGGTGTGGGGTGCTCGTCCCCGTCGCGATGTGGGCGGTGGGTTGTGACAGTGACGGCGGTGGCGGTCAGCCCGTGGCGGACGCGGCCGACACCTCGACGCCCAGCGACACCTCTGGCGGTGGCGACGGCGCCGTGGTCGATGAGCACCTGCAGCTGCTCGAGGCCACGGGCAGCGACCCGGTCTACCTGAGCCTGGCCACGGGCGAGGGCGTCACGGAGGACGCCGCCTGGCACGTCGCGTACACCAAGTACCTCGGCTTCGCGCTCAACGGCGGCGTCTCGGGGGATGGGAACGTCGAGGGCTGCGTCGCCAAGACCTATCCCGGCCTCTACGACGCCGAGGGCGTGCCGGACAAGGAGGCCTTCGAGGCCTTGAGCGCCGAGAGCACGGCCGCTGACTTCGACGCCATCGACGGCAGCGAGTGCAGCGACTTCGTCGCCGACTCCATCGCCCCCTACATCGCCATGGAGGACTGGCTCGCGGCGGACCCCAACGTGAGCGGCCCAGCGTTCACCCCCGTCGAGGGCTCCAGCAATGGGTTCATCATCCGGTCGGCCGAACAGCACGGCGGCGACTTCTCCTACGCTCGGATCCGCGTCTCCGAGATCGAGTTCGTGCCGAATACCACGCGCAAGCTCCGCTTCACCACGGAGCTGTGGGGCGGCGAGGCCTTCGGCGAAGCGGCACCGTCGGAGTGGATCGACTTTTCGAGCGGCCCCGCCTATTGGGACCTCGAGACCAACGCCGCCGTGACCGTCGATGCGGCCTGGGAGCTTCGCGTCGAGGCCGTCGGGATGAGCTGGGACATTACGGTCAACAGCGGCGTCTCCGGGCCCGGTCAGGCGGGCGTCGGGCTCGTCGTCCTCGGCAGCGGGGCCGCCGCTGATGTCAGCGACCCCACCGATCCCTCTGAGGTCTACCGCTACTTCAGCGACTCGGTCGACGGCGCCCTGTCAAAGCCTGGCGGCTTCGGCCCCCTGGAGTACAACGTCCTCGGGGTGCACGACATGAGCCCGAACTACACTCACTACCTCATCCGGGACGCCGACCACACCTACAAGCTCCAGGTGCTCAGCAACTACGGCGTCAACCTCGACGAGCCCAGCGGTCACCTGGTGTTCCGCGTCGAGCAGCTCTGAGGGCTCTGAGGGCCACCTGTCAGAGCAGCGCCTCGACCGCCTCGAGCTGCTCGATGGCGCGCTCGGGGTGCAGGTTGCTCAGGTAGAACTTGGTGATCCCGCGCTCGCGCAGGGCGCCGATGGTGGCCGCGCAGACCTCGGCCGCGGATCGGCCGCTGGCGAAGGCCTCGGCGACGGCGTCGACGGGCACGGGGAAGTACTTGGCCAGCCGCTTGAGCGTCTTGAGGCGGCCGCTGCGGTAGTAGAACACGCCGAAGACCGCCGGGACCTCGGCCAGCCCGGCGTCTTCGCGCGCCTTGAGGAAGCGATCGACGGGGTCGAGCTCGAGGTGGCTCACAAGCTGGGTGAGGTAGAAGTCGGCGTTGAAGTCGGCGTCGCCGACGAAGCCGATCTGGCGCTCGATGTCGCCGTGGGGGTTGGCCCAGCCGCCGAGGGCCAGCGCCGGGAAGCGCTCGCGCAGCGCCCGCCGCAGCACGTAGCCGTGGGGGACGCAGCGCGGCGGCCCGACGCCCTTGTCTCCGCCGAGGACCGTCAGCGCGCCGCAGCCTGCGTCGACGACGCGCGCCGCGTACCACAGGCAGTACTCCAGGGTGTGCTTGGTCGTCATGAACGGGCAGGCGAGCTCGCGGTTGACGTCCGCCTCGAGGTTGGTGACCAGGTGGCGCAGGTTCTCTTCCTCTCGTGTGCCCACGGCGCTGTCCGTCAGGAACAGCAGCGTGCCCCGAGCGGCGAGCTGTTGCAGCGTCGAGTGCATCGTGAACCACGAGTCGATGCTCGCGGCCCGGGGCAGGTCCATTTGTGGTGGACGCAGCTCCACGGTGATCTCGAGCCCCGGCGAGCGCAGTCGGTCCATGAAGTCCATCGCCCGCGGACACTACGCGAGCCCGCGCGCGCCCGGCAAGACAGACCTTCTCGATCGGCCTTCACTTTCCGCGGGCGCCCCTGTGCGGGCCCCTGCTGTCCCGCCGCTCGCCCCACGCCGCCCACGCCCCGCTCGTCGAGGTTGCGAGCGGCGCTCATCGCCCCCAGGTTGTTGTTGTCGCGACACGGATCCTGCGCGATGCTGGCCCGTCCGCTCGAAGGAGGCAACCGTGGGCTCCAAGGAATCAAAGACCGCCGCGCCGATCGTCGTCGCCGTCGACTTTTCCACCGAGTCGGCCCGCGCCCTGGCCGTCGCCGCCGACTTCAGCACGGCCCTGGACCTGCCGCTGCTGCTGCTCCACGTGGTGCACGACCCAGGGCATGCGCCCGGCTTCTACCTCGCCAAGAGCAAGGCCAAGGGGGCCGATAAGAAGGCGCTCAAGAAGGCCGTCAAGAAGACAGCCAAGCGCACGCGCACCATCTGTGCGGCCGCCGAGGACATGCTCCGTGACTTCGCCGACCAGGTGCGCGCCGACCAGCCGCACCTCGCGGCGCTCGAGGGCGCGCGCACGCGCCTCGTCATCGGCACGCCCGCCAAGCGCATCGTCGAGGTGGCCGAGGAGGAGGGCGCCAAGCTCATCGTCATGGGCACCCGCGGGCGCAGCCCCCTCGGCGGCATCCTGCTGGGCTCCAACGCCCACCGAGTCGTCCAGCTCAGCCCCATCCCGGTCACTCTCGTCAAGAGCGACAAGCCCCACAAGGGCAAGGTCCCACCCGCCGAAAAGGACCTCGAATGATCCCGCGTCAGCGCGGCCTACTCGCGGCCTTCACGGTCGCGGCATTCGCCACCTTCGCCCTGCCCGCCCTGGCCAGCCCTGGGGCCGCGGCGGACGCCCCGCAGACCGTCGAGATCGCCTGGTTCGAGCTCGTCATGGGGCTGTTCGGCGGCCTCTCCCTCTTCCTGTACGGCATGGAGCGCCTCGCCCAGTCGCTCAAGACCGTCGCCGGCGGTCGCATGCGCGCGGTCCTCGCCGCCCTGTCGAACCGGCGCCTCGTCGGCCTCACCACCGGCGCGGTCGTCACCGCCATCATCCAGTCGTCCTCGGTGACGACGGTCATGTTGGTCGGCTTCGTCTCGGCCAACCTGATGTCCTTTTCCCAGAGCATCGCCGTCATCCTCGGCGCGGGCATCGGCACGACCATCACCGGTCAGATCATCGCCTTCAAGGTCACCAAGTACTCCCTGCTCCTCGTGTCCCTGGGGTTCGGCGCCGTCTTCATCGGCAAGCGCGATCGGGTCAAGGACATGGGCTACATGGTCATGGGTCTGGGCCTCATCTTCTTCGGCATGGCCGTGATGAGCGACGCCATGAAGCCCCTAAGGACCTATCAGCCCTTCCTGGACCTGATGGCGAGCATGTCCAATCCGATCCTGGGCGTCCTCGTGGGCACCGCCTTCACGGCCCTCATCCAGTCCAGCTCGGCGACCCTCGGCGTCATCATCGTCCTCGCGCAGCAGGGCGTGATCTCCCTCGAGGCCGGCGTCACCCTGGCCCTGGGCGCCAACATCGGCACCACGGTCACCGCGGGGCTCGCCTCCATCGGAAAGCCCCGCGAGGCGGTCCGCGTCGCCGTCGCCCACGCGCTGTTCAAGGTCTTCGGCGCGCTCCTCTTCCTGCCCTTCGTGTCGCCCTTCGCCGGGTTCGTCGCCTCGCTGTCGACCCCGCCCGTGGGTCTGGAGGGCGCCGAGCTCCTGGCCCAGACCGTGCCGCGCCAGGTCGCCAACGCCCACACCATCTTCGCCGTCGCCGTGGCGCTCCTCTTCCTGCCCATCACGGGCTGGTTCGCCCGCGTCGTCACCCGCCTGGTCCCCGACCGCCCCCACGCCGAGGAGGCCCGCATCATCGAGGCCAAGTTCCTCAACAACATCCTGCTGCGCACGCCGGGCCTCGCCTTGCAGGCCGTCCGCAACGAGCTTGAGCGCGTCGGGCGCCGCGTCGCCGAGATGCTGATGGACGTCATGGAGCCCATGCTCGACGGCCCTGTCGAGGCCCTCGACGACGTCGAGCGCCGCGATGAAGAGGTCGACGCCCTCTACGAGCGCATCGTGCAGTTCCTCGGAAAGATCTCGGAGGGGGAGCTGGCCCTGCGCGAGTCCAAGGAGCTCATGCGCCTCATGCGCGTGGCCAATCACCTCGAGACCATCGGCGACATCATCGAGACGGACCTTGTCGGCATCGGCCGACGCCGCGCCGAGGCGGCCCTCGCCGTGAGCCACAAGACCCGCGACAAGCTCACCACCCTGCACGCCGCCACGGTTCACACCGTGCGCCAGGCCGCGCGCGCCGTGGTCGAGGCCGACATCAACCTCGCCGGCGTCGTCGTGACCGACAAACCCGCCATGAAGGCTCTCGTCGGCGAGGCCGAGGCCCACGAGGCCGACCGCCTCGTCGCCGCCGCCCCCCAGCGCCTCGAGGCCTACTCCCTGGAGATGGACATCATCGACCGGCTCAACCGCATCTACTATCACGCGCGTCGCATCGCCAAGAACGTCTAGTAGCCAGCCGCGGTGGCCGCGGTGGTCGACCCGATCGTCGCCGGCACGGCGCGCGCCCGCCGGTGGCTGTTGCCGATCATCGTCGTGACGGCCATCGGCCTTGTTGGTCGCGGCCTTGAGGAGCGCGCCTGGCGCTGCTATGCGGCGTCCTCGGCGCCTCCGCGGCCGACGGCGTCGTCGTTTGCGGCGTCCCCGCCCGCCGCGAAGCCGAGCTCGGCGAGCACCGCGACGATGGCGTCCCTCGACAGGGGCTTGACCAGGTAGCCGTCGCACTGCTCGCGGAAGGCGGCCAGCGCGTGGCGGCCGCCCGACAGCGCGGTGGTCATGACGACCTTTGCCCCGTTGCCGGGCATGACGCCCTTTGTCCACTCCGCCTCGCGGATCGCCTTGAGGACGCCGTGGCCGTCGAGCCTGGGCATCATGATGTCGAGGCAGACAAGGTCGTAGGGGGCGCCCTCGGCCTGCGCGCGGCGGAAGGCGACGACGGCCTCCTCACCGTCCGCGGCGGCGTGGCAGACGCCGAAGGGGGCCAGCATCGAGGTGATCAACGTCCGGCTGATGAAGTCGTCTTCGGCGACCAGGATCTTGGTCATCGTTCGGCTCCTCCTTGGAGTGTGCGTTCGAGGGCCTTCGCCGCGGCCTGATCGAAGCGCTCAAGCGCCGGGGCGAGCGCCGCGAAGGCGTGGCGCGCGGTTGCGATCTCACCGGCCGCCATCCGGTCCTCGAGGGCCGAGGCCAGCACGGCGATCTCGAGGGCGCCGACGTTATTGGCCGCCCCCTTGAGCCCGTGGGCCGTTCGCCACCCCTGGTCCATCCGGTGCGCCTCGAGGTGCCCACGCAGCTCCTCGTGCATGCGCGCGGCCTCCACGCGCAGGGCCTTGACGAGGCGCGCAGCGAGCGCGTGGTCGCCCGCGAGTCGGTCGAGCAGATCCGCCGAGTCAAGGGCCACGACCGCGCCCCCGCGGGAGGTCGTCGCGGCGCCGCGCTGCCCCTCGCGGTCGACGGCGCCTCGGGGGAGGTAGCGGCGGATGGCGTCCTTCAAGGTTGGGCCGTCGACGGGCTTCGAGACGTAGCCGTTCATGCCCGCCGCGAGGCACGTCTCCGCGACGCCGCGCAGGGCGTGGGCGGTCATCGCGACGATCGGGATGCAGGGATCGTCCACCACCTTCGAGGCCCTGATCGCCGCGGTGGCGGCGAGCCCGTCCATCACCGGCATCTGGACGTCCATCAGGACGAGATCGTAGCGGTCCCGCTCCAAGGCGGCGACCGCCTGGCGCCCATCGCCCACCGCCTCGGCGTCGAGCCCCAGGTTCGTCAGGATCGCCAACGCCACGTCGCGGTTGACGGCGTTGTCGTCCACGACCAAGACGCGGCCCGCCAGCGGCGCCTCGCTCAGACTCCAGGCGTCCCCGGCGGCGGTCTGCGCGGGCTCCTGCGGCCCGGCGCCTCCCCGCTCCCAGGTCGCGTGAAGGGCGCGGTCGAGGTCGCCCTCCGTGACCGGCCAGGCGAGCTCGCAGCAGCCGCCGGTCGGCGTCACCGCGTCGCCGGGGCCTTGAATCGTGATGACGAAGGCCGCGGTGTGGGCGTGCGCGGGGTCCGCATGCATCGCGTTGCACAGGGTCACGCCGTCGAGCGCCGGAAGGCCTGCCCCGAACACCGCCAGGTCGAAGGGGCGGCCTTCGGCGACGGCGTCCCCGAGGTGTTGGAGCGCCAAGGCCCCGTCGGTGGCGTGGACGATCTCCGCGCCGCGGCGCGCGAGGTGCGCGGTGGTGGCGTTCGAAGTCGCCCCGGTGGGCAGGGCCACGAGGACGCGCCTGCCTCGAAGGTCGGCGGGGACCTCGCTCGGCGCCCCCTCTCTGCGCCCCAACACCACCGAGAACCAGAAGCGCGAGCCTTCGCCGAGCTTGCTCTCGACGCCGATCTGGCCGTCCATGAGCTCGACCAGCTGGCGTGAGATGGCCAGCCCCAGCCCGGTGCCGCCGTGGCGGCGCGTGAAGGAGCCGTCGACCTGGGTGAAGCTCTCGAAGAGCTTGCCCAGCGAGTCGGCTGCGATCCCGACGCCTGTGTCCTCTACGACAAAGCGCAAGACGACCCGGTCCCGCCCGGCGGCGACGAGACCGACGGAGACGAAGATCTCCCCGGCGTCCGTGAACTTGACGGCGTTGCCGACCAGGTTGGTCAGCACCTGCCTCAGGCGCCCCTCATCGCCGCAGATCCAGCCGGGGACGGCCTCGTCGACGACGCACGCGAAGTCCAACCCCTTGGCGCTGGCCTGGGGCGCGATGACGCGCGCGAAGCGATCGAGCCACGACCGGAGCTCGAAGGGCGCCTGGTCCAACTCGACGCGGCCCGCCTCGATCTTCGAAAAGTCCAGGATGTCGTTGATGACGCCCAAGAGCGAGTCTCCGCTGAGCTTGACCGCCTCGGCGTAGCGCCGCTGCTGCGGGCTCAGGGCCGTGTCGAGCAGCAGGGACGTCATCCCGATGACCCCGTTCATCGGCGTGCGGATCTCGTGGCTCATGGTCGCGAGGAAGCGGCTCTTGGCCTCGCTCGCGGCGCGCGCCTCGGACGCCAGGCGCGACTGCCTCAGGATGGCCTCCTCGAGCCTCAGGTTGGCCTCCTCGAGCTCGGCGGCCTTGGCGCGCAGCGCCCGCTCCGCCCTTCGCTGTTGGGTCACCTCGCGCAGGACGCCCGCAGCGCCGATGAAGCACCCCGAGGCGTCCACGATCGGGCGCCCGTTGACGCTCACCGACATGAGGTGCCCATCGGCGCCCCTCACCGTCGCGTCCAGGTTCCGGATCATCTCGCCCCTGCCAAGGTAGCCGAGCAGGAGCTCCTTCTCCTCCTCGAGGGCCAAGAGGTCGAAGGCGTTGGTTCCGATGAGCGCTTCGGGAGCGTACCCGAGGATCTGCTCAGCCGAGGGGCTCGCGACGGTCACCGTGCCCCTGAGGTCGATCTGGAGGTAGACGTCCTGCAGGGACTCGAAGATGTTGCGGTAGCGGCGCTCGCTCTCGCGCAAAGAGGCGCGCGCGGCCTCGGCGTCCTCGGCGATGCTGAGGGCGTGCTCGCGGGCGCGGCTCATCGCCTCGATGCGGCCTTCAGCTCGCTCGTCAGCGGCCGTCGCGCTGGACGACGGGCCGACAAGCTCGACCGGCCTCACCACGTCAGCGAGGTACCTCGGCGGGCTCCCCTGCGCCTCGAGGAGCACGTTGACCTCGTCCTTGAGCTCCAAGATCCTGTCCTCGCGGCCGCGCATCAGCCGGTTGACGCGCTCGGAGTCCGCCAGCGCGGCGCGAAGCTGCTGCTCCGTCTCCTTGTGCCTCGTGCCGTTCAAGTAAGTGCCACGCACGAGCAGAGGCTCGCCGTCCTCGGTCCAGCTCACGACCCGACCGCGGTCGTAGATCCAGACCCAGTGGCCATCTCGGTGGCGCACGCGACACTCCAGATCGTAGACCTCGGTCTCTCCGCGAAAGTGCGCCTCCCAAGCGGCCCCGATCGCCTTGAGATCGTCGGGATGGACCAGGGCCTTCCATCCCTCCACGCAGAAGCTCTCGAGCTCGTTGCTGGAGTAGCCGATCATCGGGCCCCAGCTCTCGCTGAGCCGCAGCTCGCCGGTCTGGACGTCCCACTCCCAAGTGCCGACCCCGGTCGCGTCGAGGACAGAAGCCAGCTGCTGGCGATCCTGGATCAGCTCCTGCTGGGCGCGCCGCTCGTCGGTGATATCCGTGGCGACGCAGACGACCAGGGACACCTCGCCCGTCGGCTCGACGCGCGGCCACTCGATGAGCGACAACAAGCGCAGCTCGCCGCCGCGGCTCGCATCTGGCGCCCACTGCTGGATGCGGACGGTCCGCTTGAGTTCGAAGACCTCGCTGCTGGACGGGTCGAAGACCCCCGAAGGCAGGTCGCTTGGGCACATGCCCGGCACGTCGGCGGCGTCGACGCCCAGGAAGGCGGCGTGGGCCTGGTTGGCCATGCCGTAAGTGTCGGGCGCGGTGAGCGTGAAGACCTGCAACGGGAGGAGGTCGATGATGTGCCGGATCTCGGCCAGACGGCGGGCGGTCGCGTCCGCCGACGCGGGCGCGCCGCGCCGCAAGCGCCGTCGCTGCCCGCGGCTCGTGGGTTGATCGACCTGTCGCACCATTGAGGGTCCTTTGGCGGGGGCGCCACACGCGCGCTCCTACGTCCGGCCCCACGGGACACCCCATCGCCAACTTAATCGGGCGCTCCCCTTCGGCTACTCGAGCCAGGTGATCTCCCAGCTGCGCGTGACCCCCTCGACGGTGACATCGACGGCGTCGCCGAGCTCCTGCCCCATCACCGCGCGCCCCATCGGCGAGTGCGGCGTGACCACCGACAGGAAGCCGTCCCCACCCGGCCCGCTCAGCTCGATCCCCGCGCCCGCCGGCGCCAAGAAGAAGGTGCGGCCGCTGCCGTCGTCCTCGTCCTCGACCTCGACGACGGCGCCGAGCGCCACCCGGCCGCTCGACGGGATCGGCCGGGGGTGAAAGGACTCCACCATCGCCAGGATCTGACGCCCCTGCGCGACCCGCCGCTTCTGCCCATTGGCCAGCCCGCCATACTCGATGGCCATGCGGTTGTCCTCGCGGCGCTCTTTGGCGCAGGCGACATGACGCGCGGCCTCGCAGGCCGAGGCCAGCTCGCGCTCGGCGACGGCGATGCTCTCACGGACCTTGGCGACGAGCTGCGCGGCGAGGGCTGATTTGTCCATCCCCGGACGCTATCTCGGTGCCGCCGCAGCGGCAACAAAGCCGGCGACTCGTGCGACTCGTGCGACTCGTCCGACTCGTGCGCGTGCACCCTTCGACCTGCGACCTGTCTGGAGACGACTCCATCGACTCCAGCCCGCGTCACGCCCCGGTCACCTAGAGCACCGATCAAGTAGTCGCTACGCGGCCGCTCGCTAGAGGTCGCAGCTGATCGCCACGACCATCACGCTGCGGTTGATGGCGTTGGCCGCCTGGGCGTCGAAGCCGCGGTCGACGCCGGCGCGGACGTGGGCCAGCTGCGCCTTGACCACCGCGCGGAAGACCGGGCTGTGCCAGTAGTCGGTCCGGGCGTTGTCCATCACGACGGCGAAGACGCGCGTGTCGCGCTTGCCGTGCTTGCGGCGCCACTGGTTGACGACCTCCTGGACGGCCAGGGCGCGGCGCTCGGCCAGCTCGGCGTTGTCGTCGCTCATGCGCCCGCCGCGGTTGCCCACGCGGCTGGCCGTGCCGAAGAGCAGGATCGTGTGGGCGTCGGCGTGGGCGTCGAGGAAGCCCCACAGCTCGTCCTTGAGCGGCGCCGCGTAGGCCGCGCAGTTGGCGTTCCCGGCGGGGCACTCCGCGGGATCGGCGACGTCCGAGTCGAACCCCCTGCACGCTCGCCCACCGGCCGCGTAGACGTTGCAGCCGAAGAGCGAGAAGTGCGTGGCGACGCCTGGGTCGTCGGGGCGCCCGAAGAGCGCCTCGAACTCGTCCCAGCCGAGCTTGACGAGCGGGCTGTCGTCCTTCTTGCAAGCGCGCTCACAGTCTTTGACCACCGCTGTCGCCA
>PDWJ01004055.1_pt1 | contig 13298 bp, 11 predicted proteins | sample 1430881 | NCBI WGS metagenome assembly PDWJ01 (sample SAMN01162460, study PRJNA174530) | Oral metagenome, whole genome shotgun sequencing project. | biome: Marine environment; feature: Marine mammal; material: Swab sample of the gingival sulcus; isolation source: swab sample of gingival sulcus... | reverse complement strand
TGTGTTTGCGGTGATTATTGGTTTTGTGGTGTTTGCTGAAGTGCCTGATTTGATGTTTTGGCTTGCTATGCCGTTAATTATTGGCGGTGCTGTGATTGCCAAACCTAGAGTTACCAAAGATAAAAAATAGGGCTTATTTTTTCGTTTATAAATTTTTCAATCCTATGTTTCAACACGCTTTTATGCTAAGATAATAAAAAATTTATCTGAGTAGAAAATTATGAATTATAAACACGCTTATCATGCAGGCAATTTTGCCGACGTGGTGAAACATACCTTATTGATACAATTATTAAATCAATTTAGCCAAAAAGGCAAGCCCTATTATGTACTTGATGCCTATGCAGGCAAGGGGCTGTATAAGCTCAATAGCCATGAGGCAAAAGCCACCCACGAGGCAAAATCAGGGGTTGAATTGCTGGTTGAGCATTATACCAATGACAATACAAATGCCCCAAAAACCGTTAAACAATATTTACAAACCTTAGAGCAAGCAAAAAAAACCTATGATAAACATGTCTATGTTGGCTCGCCTTGGTGGATTGCTCATGAAGTGGAATTTCAAGCAAAAAATAATATCGCCATTCGAGCAGAGGCGTTTGAAAGTCAAGCCGAAGAATATGATGCGTTAAATTATCAACTGTATAAATTGCCGATTGGTTGTCATCATAGAGATGCTTTTGAGGGCTTGACAGCGGTTATTCCACCAAAAGAAAGGCGTGGTTTAATTTTGCTTGACCCACCCTTTGAGCAAGAGCATAAAGACTTTACTCGCTTGGTCGATTTATTGGTAAAAAGTCATAAAAAATGGCAACAAGGCACTTATGTGCTGTGGTATCCGCTAAAAAATCATGAGGCGGTGACTTTATTTCATAAAAAAATGAAACGTACAGGCATTAAAAAACAGCTTATTTGTGAATTAAATGTCTATCCAAATGACGTGCCTGTGGGTATGAATGGTACAGGATTATTAGTTATTAATCCGCCTTGGAAATTTGATATTTTTGCCAAAGAAATTTTAAAATATTTACAGCCAATTTTAAAAGCGAAAGATGCCCCTAAGATGAAAGATGATGAGGCATTTCGAGTGCAGTGGTTAGTTGGAGAGTAAAATGACAGATAGTGAACGCAATCGCAAAATAGCCGATAATGACGAATACGACGGCTTAACCTTTGAGGTGATTGAAGAAGAAATTGCTGACGGTCAGCCTGTGGTCAGTCGTGGCATTTATTTTATTCCTAATTTAATCACCACATTATCCTTATTATCGGGCTTTTTTTCGATTATCCTTAGCTCGCAAGGGGAATTTTTTAAGGCGTGTGTTGCAATTTTTTTATCGGCAATTTTGGACGGTATGGACGGACGAGTGGCACGCTTTTTAAATGCTCAAAGCCCCTTTGGTGAGCAGTTTGATTCTTTGGCGGATATGCTTGCGTTTGGTGTTGCCCCTGCGATATTGATTTATAATTTTTCTTTGCAATCGCTTGGGCGTATTGGTATTGCTTGTGCCTTTATTTTTACCGCTTGTGCTGCTTTTCGCCTTGCTCGCTTTAATGTGCAAATTGGCACGGTTGATAAAAAATATTTTATCGGTATTGCAAGTCCGTTATCTGCGTTATTGATGACAAGTTTTGTGTTAGTGGCAATCGACCATGCTAATTGGCTGGTGATGATTTGCCCTGATGTCATGTTTTTGCCGATATTTTCAGCGGTTTGGGTAGTAATTTGTGGTTTATCCATGGTGAGCAATATTAAATATTACAGCTTTAAGGAATTTGATAGAAAGCGTGTGCCGTTTTGGGTATTGATTTTGGCGTTAGTGGTGATTTTAATTGCCTTGTCTGATATTCCTGTAGGGGTGTTGGTATTGGGCTTTATTTATGCCTTGTCAGGATTTTATACCAATTGGAAATTTAAACAGGCGAATTAATTTTTGTTAATTCTTTTTCAATTTAAAACTTTTGAGAAAATCATTATGAAAACTCCGCTAAAACTTCTATTTATCTGTACCCATAATCGTTGTCGTAGTATTCTTTGCGAAGCGATTGCTAATCAAAACCATCAAGGCGTATTACTTGCAAAAAGTGCAGGCAGTAGCCCAAGTGGTGCAGTGCATCCTTTAACCCTTGAACATCTGCAAAAGCAAGGTTTTCAAACCAATAATTTACAAAGTCAATCATGGGACGAGCATCAAGATTTTCACGCAGATATTGTTTTTACCGTCTGTGATAGTGCAAAAAATGAAACTTGCCCTGTGTGGTTTGGTGATAGTTTAGTTATTCATTGGGGATTGCCTGACCCAAGTAAAATCAGCGATAAAGAACAATTGAATCAAGCATTTCTTGAAGTTATTGAAACGATAAAACAACGTATGAAATTTTTAGCAGAATTAGCCGAACAGAATTTAAGCAAAGACGAATTTAACATCAAATTTGCTGAAAAAACAATTTAAAACCTATAACTAATTATTATCTCTTTAATTATGTCATTAATAAAAAATTGTTTGGATTTTACTTTTATTTTGTGGCAATATAGCTCATTATCATAAACTGTAAGGCAGGCAACTTATGTTTAAAAAATTCTTTTCCACAAAAAAAACTCGTTTTACCACTGATAAAAAGGCGAAAACGCAAGCAAAACAAGCACAAAGCGTCAAAAAACCGTCTCAAGAAACGGAAGTAAGTTTCTTCCGTAGTTTATATCGGCAAGCATCAGGCAATGCCCTTGATGTTGCCGTTAAACCGCAATTAGTTGGTGAATTACCCAATATTAGCAATAGCGATAAAGTGCTCAATTTTTATGTATTGCAAGAATATTCTCGTTCCAATAGTATTTTAATTGATAGTCAAACCAAAGAACATCAATTACCCCCTGCGTTATTGCCTGTCAAAAATGCCCAATTTTTTATTAATGAAAATGCAGGAATTATTTTTTTACATCATTCAAAAAACGATGATAAAAAACAAATTTCTCCAAGATTACAACGGTTAATTACTGCGGTACAAAGTTATCCTCAATTAACAGTAAATTTAATTCCTGTGACCATTTTATGGGGGCGAGCTCCTGAAAAAGAGGATTCACTATTTAAACTGCTTGTTGCAGATAACTGGCAAGAGCCGAGCATTAGCAAGCAATTATTTAATATTGGGGTGATGGGGCGTAATACTTTTGTGGAGTTTCATCGTCCGTATGATTTACGTCAGTTAATTGCTGAATTAACAAGTTCCGACGATAGCACGCAAGCGGATATGGTAACAAGTCGAGAGCTGATTACTAATCAAGAGGCGATGGCAAATATTGCCTTAAATATTCAATCGTCACTGAATGCGATTTTAAATAAACGCCGTACAAGTATTATAGGACCCGATTTATCCGACCGTAGAAATGTGGTTGATAAATTGTTATACACGCCTGCTATTCGCACCGCCATTAACGAAGAAAGCAAACGCAATGGCGAAGATGTTGATAAGGTGAGAAAAAAAGCACGCTATTATTTAGAAGAAATTACTAGTGATTATTCTTATTATGTTGTGCGGTTTTTTGAGGGCTTTTTGGCATGGTTATGGACACAGCTTTATGACGGTGTGGAAGTTAAAAACTTCGATAGAGTGCGTGAGGTTGCCACTGACCACGAAGTTATTTATGTGCCTTGTCATCGTAGCCATGTCGATTATTTATTATTGTCTTATATTATTTATAAACAAGGACTTAGCACACCTTATATAGCCGCAGGTAATAATCTAAATATGCGAATTATTGGTAAAATATTGCGTGGCGGTGGGGCGTTTTTTATGCGTCGTAGTTTCCGAGATAATCCGCTATATGCAAGCATTTTTAAAGAATATATGCACAGCATTTTGCAACGTAATACCCCACTTGAATATTTTATTGAGGGTGGGCGTTCTCGTTCGGGGCGTTTGTTACCTGCAAAATTGGGTATGCTGTCGATGACGGTGCAAAGCCATTTACGCAAAGCAGGCAAGCCGATTGTCTTTATTCCGACTTATATCGGCTATGAACGTATTATGGAGGGCGGTACTTATATCGGTGAGCTAAAAGGCAAGCCAAAAGAAAGTGAAAATCTATTGGCGTTATTTAAAACAGGGCGAAAATTGGAGCGAATTTTTGGTACTGTGCATGTTAATTTTGGTACGCCTTTATTTTTAAATGATTTTATGGAAAAATTTGATGTTGCTCCTGATAGCTTGCCTGCTGATAGTACAGAGGTAAAATTGGATAAAAAAACCAAGGCGATGATTAGCAATCTTGGGGTGAAAATTCTGCAAAATATTAATAAATCAGCAGTAATCAATCCGATTTCTTTATTATCTTTGGTGATACTTTCGACCCCTAACTCTGCCCTTGATGAAGAAACTTGCTTGGAGCAGATTGCTTTATACAAAAAAATTACCACAGATTTGCCTTATGATGAGGATATGAGCGTGACAGAAATGTCGCCACAAGAAATTATTGACTATGGCATTCAATTAAAACTTGTTGAACGTACGCCACATTTATTGGGTAATCTTATTCGAGTGGCAAATAATCAATCGGCATTGCTGAGTTATTTCCGTAATAATATTTTGCATGTATTTATTTCTGCCTCATTTTTGGGAGCAATGCTCCATCGCAACGGTAATATTAGCCGTCGCAGTATCGAAACGATTTTTGAGCAATTATATCCATTTTTACAAAATGAATTATTTTTAAAATTCCCACAGCGCACCATTATTGAAACCATTAATCAAAAACTTGATAACCTGATTGACCTTGGATTAATTGTTGATTGTGGCAATGGTCGGTTAAGTATGCCAAAAGCCAACAGTAAATCTGACCAACAATTAAAAGTGTTGGCGACACCGATTGAGCAAAGTTTAGAGCGTTATATTATGACCTTGACTTTGATGGCTCAACAAGGTTCAGGTAAACTTACTGCGGAACAAGTGGTGGATTTATGTTATTTATTGGGGCAACGTCTATCGGTACTTTATGCCGATGATATTCCTGATTCCTTTGATAGAGCCTTGTTTACTAGCTTTATTAATGCGTTAATTCGTCTTGATTATGTGCAAAAAGATAAAGACAGTGGTTTGCTTTATTTTGATGAACGCATTAATCAAATTGCGGAAAATTCTCGTTATATTTTAAGTTTAGATGCAATGCACACCTTACATCAAATCGCTAATTTAGAAGAAAAAGAAATTCAGCGAATTATTGGCGAATTACACGATAAAAAAGCTCGAAAATTTATGAAAAAAGGTAAGTAATACGCAAAATACAAAGTTTACAATTGTGTAGAGAGGTAGCATGCTACATCTCTACATTAAATTAAAAAAATAAAAACAGGAAAACAACAATGACAACAGTTTGGGAAAGCGTGCAACTCGCTCGTCATGCAAAACGTCCGTTATTTATGGATTATGCCAATCGTTTATTTAGCGAATTTGATATTTTACACGGCGATAGGCTATATGGTGATGATAAAGCGATTGTTGCAGGTTTGGCTCGCTTAGAGGGTGAACCTGTGATGCTTATTGGGCAACATAGGGGTAAAAGCACACGAGAACGCATTGCTCATAATTTTGGTATGGCAAATCCTGAGGGCTACCGAAAGGCGGTGCGTTTGGCAAAAATGGCGGAGCGTTTTCATATCCCTGTGCTTACTTTTATTGATACCCAAGGGGCTTATCCCGGAGTTGGAGCAGAAGAACGTGGACAAGCCCAAGCAATTGCTCATAGTATTGCCGTTTTTTCCTCGTTAAAAGTGCCTGTCATCGCAACGATTATTGGTGAAGGCGGTTCAGGGGGTGCGTTAGGTATTGGTGTTGCTGATAAAATTAATATGCTTGAAAATAGCATTTATTCGGTGATTTCCCCTGAGGGCTGTGCATCGATTTTATGGAAAACTGCGGAAAAAGCCTCGGAGGCAAGTGAGGCATTAAAATTAGATGCAAAAAGTCTGTATAAATTGGGCTTGATTGATGAAATTATTGCGGAAAAACAACAGGCTCATATTAATGCCGAGCCTGTTTTTACTGATTTAAAAGCGTTATTAATTAAGCAACTCGCAGAATTACAAGCCCTTGATGATGATACTCATTGTCAATTACGCTATGAAAAATTTAAAGCGTTTAATTCAAGTGTTGGGTTAGATTAACTATCCAATTCAATCAATTGTGTAGCAATCATATCAATATCAGGGACAATATAAATTTCGCCATCAACTTTAACCGTTTGATAAATAAAAGGAATACCGATAACCTCATCACCTATCGTAAGTGCTGGGGTAGTAATCTTACTTTCTGCTCCTAAATCAAGAAATTTATTAGGTAATTGGCTATCTTTTACCTCAGAAATTTTGCATTGTTTAGTTGTAATATCGGCAGAAGTTTGCAAAGCAATCCTATGTGCAGGGGTATTACCTTCTAAAATAATCATTTTTTTAGGGGTTATTTCTTTGGGTAATAAATGATAAACGGCGATATTTTGCCCTTGCCAAGGATAATTATCAATAAATTTATCAACATCATTGATGTCTAATATTAAAGTGGTTGGAATAAGCCAGCTCGGTTGTCCGACAACAGGAATAACGCTAATATCTAACAAGCCACCTTGTGAAGTTAATAAACTAACCGCCTCAAACTGATGTTTTTTAATTTTTTTCATAAAGTTATCCTGATGTGAATTTTTTATTAATACATTCTAATAGAATGTTTTCTTGAAATGGTTTTCCAAGATAATCATTAACTCCCATTTCCATCGCTTTTTCTCTATGTTTTTCCCCTGTTCTTGAGGTAATCATAATAATTGGCGTATCTTTTAAGCGTTCATTATGACGCACTTGCTTAGCAACTTCAAAGCCATCCATACGAGGCATTTCAATGTCTAATAACATCAAATCAGGGGTATATTCTTGCAGAATCTTTAACGCATCAATGCCATCTTTGGCAACCATCACAGCAAAGCCTTCACGTTGCAAAAGACGAGAAGTTACTTTGCGAACGGTGACTGAATCATCAATAATTAAAATCTTTTTACGACTATCAAGTGGATTTTGCGTATCGATTTTGCTCACTTGATGAATGGGAGCATTACGCAAAAGGGCAATTAAATCAAGAATAAGCATGATTGAACCATCTGCCATAATGGTCGCTGAAGAAATGCCTGAAACTTGGGATAACTGTTTGCCAAGTGGTTTAACGACAACTTCAAGCCGAGAACCGACAATTTTATCAACTTGCACAGCAAGATTTTGCCTTGCTTGATTTTTAATAATAATTACAGGTAAGGTACTTTGAGCAGTTATTGATAAGTTATTTACCGCATTCCCTGTAAGAATTTCATTAAGAGAACGCAAGCGATATTCTGTATCCGCAATGCTAAAGGTATGGCGTTCCGATTGATAATAATTCAATAAATCATCAGAATTAACTTGCTCTACACGTTCAATTTGCACTAGCGGAATAACATAATGATTGTCAGCAACTCGCACGACAAGGGCATCAGCAAGGGCAAGCGTGAGAGGAACACGCATAATAAAACGAGACCCTTTGCCTTTGCTCGAATCCACAGAAACGATACCGCCAAGCTGACGAATTTCACTACGTACCACGTCCATACCTACGCCACGTCCTGAAATTTGGGTGACTTGATTGGTGGTAGAAAGTCCTGCATTAAAAATATATTGAATAATATCGGTATCGGTTAAGCTATCATCATTTGGGTCAATCAACCCTTGGCTAATGGCTTTTTCACGGACAGATTCGACATCAATGCCACGCCCATCATCAGTTAGCTCAATCACAATTTCACTACCATCACGAGCAATCGATAAGCTTATCTGCCCTATGCTATTTTTCTCGGCTTGGCGACGTTCGTCAACCGTTTCAATACCATGGTCAACCGCATTACGGAGCATATGTTCAAGCGGTGAGGTAATCCGCTCTAGAATATTTTTATCGATTTCATAATCAGCATTAACAATGGTTAACTTGACCTGTTTATTTACTTCATTGGCAGTTTGTCTGACAATCCGTTGCAACCTTGAGACTAAATTAGAAAAAGGCACTATCCGTGTGCTTATCAAGTTGTCTTGTAACTCTGTTTGCGTACGAGATAATTGTAATAATAGACTTTCATTTTCATGCACTTTTTCTAATAAAGTTGCTTTAATATCAAGCAAGTCCGATGCTGACTCCGCCAATGACTTAGATAACTGATTAAGCGAAGAATATTTATCCATTTCTAATGGGTCAAAGTTTTCATTCTCAAGTAAATTTTTATCATCAATTTGTGATAAAATTTGTGCCTCAAGCTCAATATCCATACGTCTTAACTGCTCTGCCAAACGGCGAACGGTAATATCCATTTCTTCAATATGATTGGTCAAACGATTGACCCCCTTATCAATACGAGCTCGATTAATCAATGCTTCACTTGATAGGTTAATCATCTGTTCCATCATGCTTGCAGGTACACGGATTGCCTCATTGTTGCTATCAGTCGTTTCTTGAAATTCACCAAAGTCGCCTAACATCTTTGGCATAACACTGGTATCATGAGTCGCTTGTGGTAAGCTCTCCGTTGAAAAATCGGTAGCGACTGCCTTTGTGTTGGCTTGCTGAAGAGCTTCTAAATTAGGCATAGCAAGTCGAGCATTATCAGGCAATTTTTGTAACTTGATAAATGCGTGTAATTGCTCAATGGTGCTATCGCTAAAAAAACAGCAAGTCTGATTTTCTAAATATTCAATTTGCAGTGATAAAATATCTTGAGCCACCTGCATAACATTTGCCCAAGCGGTTGATGGCATCATCTCCTGATGAATAAATTGCTGATAAATGGTTTCTATTTCATGGGTTAAGTCACCAATACTATGGATACCTACCATTCTTGCACCGCCTTTCATGGTGTGCAAATAACGCTGTAATTTTTTTAATAATTCTACATTGGTTGGCTGTTTTTTCCAAAGAGCAAAATTTTTATTAATATCTATTTCTAATTCACGAGCCTCTTCCAAAAAGATTGCTAAGAGTTCTTCATCGGTTGTAATTTCTTCAATTTTAACGGTTGTTTTTGCTAATTCAAGCTCATTATTCAGTGTATCTTTATCATCATTATTAGCGATAAATTCTTCCTTTTGCTCGTTTAATTTACTTTGAATAATAGTCTTTGTTAAATTACTATTATTATTAATAGGGGCTAATTTAGTTAATTTAGTAATATTGAATTGTTCCATCATTTATATTATCTATTGTCTTTTTGTTGCTAGCTCATTTTGTGAAAAATTTTTTACTTTTTTATTTTTTACAATAGCTTAATAAAGCCATCATTTGACAATTTAAAACCAGATACAGATTCTTGTAATGCCAATGACATTTCATTAAGCTGACCAACCGAACGGGCAGTTACTAGCGTTCCTGAAGAGGTTTGAGCGGTAATATCTTGAATGACATTCATCATACTAGAAATATAGCTTGCGGATTGGGCTTGTTGTTGAGCAACGCTAGAAATATTATGAATAAGCTCTGCCAAGCTATTAGAGACGCTTTGCACTTCTGTTAGTGCCTCGCCTGCATTTTTTGCCAAGGTTGCACCACGCACAACTTCTGCGGTGGTTGTTTCCATAGAAACTACCGCTTCATTGGTATCTTCTTGAATGGTTTTTATCAGCGTTTTAATCTGCTTACTGGCATTCGCTGAGCGTTCTGCAAGTCGCTGAACTTCATCAGCAACCACAGCAAAGCCACGACCTGCCTCCCCTGCCATTGATGCTTGGATAGCAGCGTTAAGGGCAAGAATATTGGTTTGTTCAGCAATATCATTAATCAAGCCGATAATATCGCCAATTTCTTGCGATGATTCACCCAAACGCTTAATACGCTTGGAAGTTTCTTGAATTTGTTCACGAATGGTATTCATGCCTTCAATAGAGCGTTGAACCGTATCGACACCATTTTGGGCAATGGCAACTGAGCGTTGAGCAACCAAGGTAGATTCTGAGGCATTGTGTGATACTTGGTCAATAGACACTGCCATCTCGTTAATCGAGGCGGATACCCCTGCAATTTCTCGTGCTTGATGCTCCGATGCCTCCGCTAATTTAACCGCTTTATCCTGTGTTTGCTTGGAAGACAAGGCAACTTTATCTGCGGTACTATTAATCGCCAATACCAATTGTCGCAATTGGTCAATGGCGAAATTTACCGAGTTGGCAATCGCCCCTGTAAAATCTTCTGAAACGGTGGCATTAACGGTTAAATCCCCTTCTGCTAAATGACTTAATTCATCAAGCAAGCGTAAAATCGCTCTTTGGTTACGTTCGTTTTCTTTTTGAATTTTTCTAGCACGTTCAGATTCCAATTCTAAATTGTGACGCTGACGCAAAGTTTCACGAGCAAGCAATAATCTTTCATGCTCCTCTCGCTCAAAGATAACTTTTCTTGCACTAAAAAAAATGGCGAATAACGAAAGAATGGAAATTAACGATATTCCAATCGAATATGAGGCGGTAATATCATTGACAGCAAGCAAAATATTCAGTAATGCACAAATAATGCCAACAATAATAAATCCCCATAACAAAATATTCCAACCACTTTCCTCAATTTTACTAACAGCACCATTACTCATGGTCATTTCCTCGGTATTTATCTATTTTGTACTTCTTTGTTTGTACTTGTATGTTTCAAGGTTATTTATTTCAAGGTCGTTCTTGATAGTGGTTTTTGATAAAAGAGGCATCAAGATAGTCTTGATTATGGGCTAATAAACTTGGCATAAATACCACCCATTCTTCACCTTCTTTGACAAACTTTCCATGGGTATAAGCCAATAAAGGAGAGTTGTTTGCTAAAGGCTCATCTCGATAATTCTGCTCGGTAAACTGTTGCATACCCAAAATATTATCAACCACTAACCCTGAAAATAATTTTTCTTTATCAACAATCAATACTTTTTTTTTGCTTAATTGAGGTTGATGACTTTTTATATTAAATAATTTTGCCAAATCTGTCAGTGGTAATAAACGTCCACGCACATTTGCCAAACCTAACAACCAAGGCTTTACCAAAGGCATAGGGGTATATTCAGGCATTGCCAACACTTCAGAGATTTCTTCCATAGGGACGACCATGGGTAATCCTGCTAATTCAAAAACGATACCACGCCACTGATATTGCTGATAATCGCCAAGCCCCATCTGCCGAGATTTTGCCAAATCAGCCAATCGCAATAATTCAATAAATCCTCGTGATGCCATTATTTATTTCCAACTGTTGTTAGCTTAATATGCTATGCCAAAATTTATTTTTGTGTATATTGTCTAATGGTGGTAAATAGTTCATCTTTACTAAATGGCTTGGTTAAATATTCATCAGAACCAACAATACGCCCACGAGCTTTGTCAAACAGACCATCTTTCGCTGATAACATCACCACAGGGGTTCTTGTATAGGTTGGATTATTTTTGATAAGCGAACAAGTCTGATAACCATCTAAACGAGGCATCATAATATCACAAAAAATAATATCAGGATTATTATCGACAATTTTTGCCAAGGCATCAAAGCCATCAACTGCCGTTGAAACCTCACACCCTGCTTTGCGGAGCAAGGTTTCTACTGTGCGACGAATTGTTTTTGAATCGTCAATAATCATCACTTTTAGACCATTAAAATTAGTTTCCATTTTCTCAATACCTTAGTTGATTAAACATACTCGTCTTGGCTAAAATATCAGCCAATGATAATGAGTTCATATTTCTAGCATAATTATAACTATTTTTCTATTCGTTTTTTATTGATTTCAGCAAATAACTTGTTAAAATGATTAAATCAAGATAAATCGTTATCAATTTTAACAACAACTGGTAGTTTTCTCTATATTTTGTCATTATATACTGATGAGAAAAAAACTGTTAGTAATGTTCGTAACTATTTATTCAATATTTTATTCAGCATTGAAAGTTAAAAATTAAAAGTTAAAATAAAGATTAAAGGTATGCTATGGCATTGTTAATTTCTCATTCTCGTTTTACTACCCCTAAAATTATTTTGTTTGCGATGACATTGATTTTAACCGCTTGTCAGCAATCGACCCTTGATGTTAATGCAGTGCAAACAGAAGATGATTTAGGTAAAATTATCATTGGTGATAAAAGAGTTACCGTTGAGCCAAAACACATTGCTCATATTAAATCGGAACGCTATCAACCGAGTTTATCCCTGTATGGCAAATTACAACCGTCACAACAAGCAATTATTAGTACTCCGCAACGGCTAAAATTATTGCAAATTGCGGTAAAAGAGGGCGATAAAGTAGAACAAGGCGATGTATTATTATCTGCCTTGCCTGCCCCAAAATACCAAACCCCTTTTAATAACGATGAAATTACCATAACTGCTCCGATTGCAGGCACAGTAAGAAATTTAGCCTTTCAAGATAAAGAGATTATTAATAATTTTTTTCCAACTTTTGCAGAAGCTAACACAAATATTTTAACGATAAATAATGAAGAAGATTGGCAATTTATCAGCTATTTACCACAATATAGCAAAAAGAAATTATCCATCGGACAGCATGTAAATTTTGCTTTTGTATCTGATAAGAAAGCAAAAAAAGAAAAAATTCTTAACAATAAAGACGAGAAAACGACTAAACTAACAGGACAAATTAGCGATATTCAGCCACGCCCAAATAAAGAAATCAGTGTGACTGTGCATATTGCATCAAGTGAAACACCAGATATTCGTTTTCAAGAGGGTATGCAAGTACAAGGCAAGGTTGATTTTGGGCAAATTGAAGTGGGAACTTTAGTGGCAAAAACAGGGGTACACCCTATTTTAACCCATGAAAAATATGGCGGACTTGCCACTGATTTATCCGTATTTACCCAACCGCATGCCCATGTCGTCGCTCCTGTTAAAGCCTACGTTTGGATTGTTAATCAAGACCGCACCCTAAAAAAGCAATTGGTTGATGTTATCCGCTATCACCCACAAAGCGAGCAATATGTGGTGGCGGGTATTCCTAATGAAGTGCTGATTTGTTTAGCGGATTTACCTGATGAAGTCGAGGGGCGATTGGCTCATATTAGTTAATGAGAAGGGAAAAGCAAAACACTGTTTCGCCTTGAGACAAGAAATAGCAAAGTATACTTTGCCTTGTCGCAAGACGGAACGTAGTGAAGTGCAAGACGAGAGCTATGCTCGAAGTGATAACCTTTAGCAACATTAGTAGGATTTGTGTTACATTAGGCGGATATTTGGATAAATTGTAACAAATTATGAATTGCATA
>PDWJ01004052.1_pt1 | contig 13303 bp, 17 predicted proteins | sample 1430881 | NCBI WGS metagenome assembly PDWJ01 (sample SAMN01162460, study PRJNA174530) | Oral metagenome, whole genome shotgun sequencing project. | biome: Marine environment; feature: Marine mammal; material: Swab sample of the gingival sulcus; isolation source: swab sample of gingival sulcus... | reverse complement strand
ATCCCAGTTTTCTTTTTTTGCACCTGTCCAAGGAGTATAGAATTCGATACCGTTATCATTAAATCTGCCTTTAACTTTAAAGTATTCAGCAAAACATGCCAATGCAGCGATGCCAAAACCAGAAAACAAACCTAACACAGCAACAAGTTCGCTAGTTTTTTCATGTACATCGTTATCGTAGAAAAAAGCCCACGCAGCAAAAAGGGAAAACGCAAGGCAAGCAATAGCTAGGATTAAAATAAAAACACCATGCTTAAGTTCACCATTAGTTATTTTTTTCTTAACTGATTTGGTGATTATTGCACCCATGATTACGGCGACTAGACCACCAATTAATCCTGAAGTAATACCAAAGTCCAAAGTTTCCTCCTTGTTCAATGCACTTGATCGGTTACAGCTATGTCAGTACATCGTTTACACTTAATTTCTCTTTAATCGTCCGATTTCATCTTGAATCCTCAGCATCAGCTTCTCAAAATATCCAAGCAGTTTACTGGTAAATGGTTTTTATTTTCGTTTATTTTGCAGCAATATTCTCCATCGTCTTTGTCGATAACGATAGAACACGTGAGCGAAAAGCCAGACAAATGGAGTTACCCATCTTGCCCAAATTTCAATTTCATCGCTATAGCTTACTAAGCCCGGTTTTATCTCTTTGAAAGAGATGCTGTGATTCCAGACTGGTACGAGCAGGCTGCTTTCACGGCTTGAGATGATGTTCTGATTTTGATCTATTTTCACGAGCTTGATGGTGTGCAGCCCCAGCGGGATCAGTTTAAGGAGATACAGTTTGAACAGATAACTTTGATCAAGCTCCCATTTATCGTTAAGTATTTCAGGGGATATAGGCACAAAAGTTATTATCGGAGAGGCCAGGAACTGGAGAGATTCCGGTTTGCGAATTCTTTTCCAAAGCTCACTCTCTGTGCAATTCAGCCGTGTGGAAATTCGTGCAAACATTCTTTGATTAATTGTTGAACGATTTGTTCTTTTTATTATATGCCCCTTGAAAATATTTCAGATAATAGCTGTTATCTGGTCTTGTTACTCAACCTTAAAACGCAAAACAGTTTTTAGCTTTTCCGGGGCCACCTTTCTTGGGTCAGAGATATATATTTCCTTATGTTTCATTGATTTTCGTTTTAACTGATTCACTTTGGCAAATTCATCCATGAGCGCAAAAGATTCCTTTTCGTTGTCATAACTGCCAAGATGCATCATTTGTATACATTTCCCATCTGATATTTCGCAAAATGATATTTTTTGAATATGAGGATTAGGCTTTTTCTTTTTTGCCCACTCTTTTGCCATTTCTGCAAAACTATCTGACACAAAGCTTGGCTGACGAATCATCAGCGTAAAAACAAGTTCATCCTTATTGACGATTCCTTTAAAAGATTTCTTGGCATTTTCTGATATATCCCAAACACCTTCCAGTGGATAAACTGTATATTCGTAGAAGTTTTCAGGTTGAAGACCTTTCTTGTGAGACATTCGTATTGCATATGAAACTGTATACAAGGCTTCAACACATTCAGCAAAAAATGGACTGTTTGGATTGCCAGTTCCAGTCAGTGTAACATATTTACATTGTGGAATATCCACCAGTACAGGCTTTTTGGGTGGCAAGTAAATATCCTTTTCTTGTTTTCGCCATTCATATTTCATCCAGTACTCTCCTCTCTTTAAATATAAAAAAGAAATTGGATAAAAAGCTGTATCAATTCGTTATAGGATTTTTTATTTTAAAAGAGTAGCTGTTAAAAATTAAGAACTTTATCAGATTCTTTGATAAGTTCATATAAATCATCCATCCATGCAACAGGACATGTGCTTGATCCCTCCAGACCGTGGGATTTCATGCAGATCCTTCAGACATAAAAGTCTCCTTCAAACTGGTTTATCTGCTCCATTACATTGAACTGCTCTGAGCTAGACTGTTCAAAAAGGACACCTTTACCAAGCATAAAGACAGATACTTGATCACCTTTCTTTACACCTGTATTTGCAAGTCTCATTGCATTGTATATCGTTTCTTCGTCATCAGTAGAGATAATAAACATCATTTTCATATTGTTTCTCCTTTTAGAATTGTTGGTATTGTTAACCACTTAAATTGTAATTTTTTTAGCGACAAATTCAAGATGTTGCATTTTATGCATATCTCATATCTTTATTTGGCGGATTTGATATAAGATACATTTTTATAGCATGATCAGCTGCATCCCACTGAAAATGTTTTGTTTCTTTTGCCATAGGCTGTTTTGGGTTCCTTCTTGACCGACGCCAAACTCGTTAATTATCGTAATACGGCTTTTAAGCATATCTTCCAGAAATAATCTCAAGGTATTGATTTTTTTAAATTATATCCAAAAAGGATAAATACAGAAATAGCCCCTAATATATCCAGAAACATGTCTTTTTGGGCATCCCAGATATCTCCTTGTGATCCCAGAAAAGATGCCCCGGATTCTCCTCCTTCTAAGATTGCATATTGCATCTCAATAATTTCATACAAGGCTCCCCAAAAACCTAACGCAATAATTCCCAAGAAAATTGCCGTTGGGATATTAGAGACCCATTTCTTTCTAAAAAATAGTTCTGCTATAGGGTATGCCAAAATGCCGACCAGAAAATGGCCAACTCTATCAAAATTATTTCTATCTTGTGGGAATAGAAAATTGAAATCTAACTGGGACAGTAAATTGTTAAAAAAAGCAAATGGAGTTCTTTCAAAAGTGTAATGACCGCCAACGGTATGAAACATAAAAAACAGTGTTATTAACAGGTAAGATAAATTTGAAAATCGAAATATATTAAAAGTGAAAATTAAAATCATTACTGGAATAAGAATAGGGAGATTTTCTGCCCACCATACAGCTCTATCATAAGGATTTATAGCCAGTATAATAAATTCAATTATGTACGCTGATAATAAAAAGACGGGAAGATATTTATTCTTCTTATTCATTGGGATCTCTCTCTGGTTGATTTTTATTATAATATTTTGGGGGAACCGCCAGTGAAAAATTCTGGTTGAGCGGTTCGTTGACGGTAATCACACGGTAGCCAGCGTTGCTATCCATAATTGAACAATACTGGCCAAGACACACCAAACTACAGCCACGAGCGGTGACAAATGCCATTGTGCAAGCAGGACAAATGCGACTATTGCAATCGCTAAATCACCTGGACTGGTTATTCCGGAAGTAAAAACAGGGTTGTACAATGCCGCGGCCAATAGGCCAACGACAGCGGCGTTTATGCCAGCAATAGCCCGGCTCGCCGCCGGATTGTGTGAAACTGCCCGCCAAAAAGGGAGAACGCCAATGACAAGTAGAAATCCAGGCAAAAACATAAAGTTCAATGCCACTATAGTCATAAGCCAAACGCTTTCACCCTCGGACAGGACGGAGCCTAAATACGCCGAAAACGCAAACATTGGTCCTGGTATAGCTTGAGATGCGCCGTAGCCGGCTAAAAATTGTTCAGGAGTCACCCAGCCTGAAGTGACGACAGCATCCTGTAGCAATGGCAAGACCACATGTCCGCCACCAAAGACTAGCGCTCCTGCTCGGTAGAAGGCTTCGGCCACTGAAAGAACATCTGGCTTTGCGGTTGCAAATATTGGCAGGCTAACGAGTAGTACTCCAAAGAGTAGAATGGACAAGATTCCTGCAATAGGTCGATGCGAAACTGGTATGTTATCGGCATTGTCAAAAGGAGAAATATTGCGAAGCAATAGCGTTCCAGTTAACGCCGCAAGCACGATAACAAAAAACTGAATAGAGGCCGAAGAAATGATCAGTAAGGTAATGAGCGACAGTGCAGCGATCGCTTTTCTAGGGATATCGGGACAAAGTTTTTTCGCCATTCCAAGAACAGCATCAGCAACTACAGCGCAAGCCATAAGCTTTAATCCATGGATTGCTGCGGCTCCTACAAGTCCTGACAACGTTGGTAGGAGAGCAGCAAATACGATAAGTAACGTAGCTGAAGGTAGAGTAAAAGCGAAAAAAGCCAACAATGCACCCAACCAGCCTGCACGCAGCAGTCCGATACAAAACCCTAATTGACTGCTGGCTGGTCCAGGAAGAAATTGACAGATTATAAGGAGTTGACCAAACTGGTTGTCGTTGAGCCAACCACGACGCTCTATAAGCTCTCTTCTGAAATATCCCAGATGAGCGATTGGACCACCAAAAGAGGTCAGGCCTAGTTTTAAAAAGGCAAGGAACACCTCAATTGGATTGCCAGTGTTGTTGCTTTTGCTCATAATTTTAGTCATATGGCAATGCTTTGTTGATACCATGAAGGTTCAATTATTCGGCAAGGTTCCTACTCGTCCGATGTTAAGCCCATTAGTTCTTTGTGGATTTATTTGGCGAATAGATAATCTATTGAATTTCTGGCAAATATTTTTCTTTTCTCAGGGTTGCCGAGTGAATTTTTCCTTTATTTTTATATTCCATAGTCATTGTGTTGCTTTGCTTACTCAGTGAAAGCGCAATGAGATCAAGACGTGATAATTGATTGGTATCAATAGAATTTATTTTTAATACTTCATCACCGACAGTAATTCCATATTGTTGAGTAGCGTTATTTTCCCATAATCCAGCAACAAAGGTTTTCCCATTCTTCTTTTCAAATGCTATCCCGAAAGATGTCGGATTAAGGTCAAATTTTTCCCCGTTGGGTATCATGTTTATTGTATGGTCTGGATAATCGATAATTACCTTGTATTTACTCAATATATCATTGCCTATCAACATTTCGACAGAGTTATCAGAATGAGAAAAAACAGGGAGATTCCTTATAATGTTATTGCCAATTGCTATCTTTTTGATTCGTAAAACGTAATTTTCATCTGACCGGCCGCCAATACCTGCAGACATACTGCCTGTTGCTTTTATCGCTTTTCCCTGACGAAATTCATTGGTGTTTTTCAGTAATGGCAGAGCCAAAGAAGTCACGGGGGTTCCTGTGTCGACCATGGCTTTGATTTTGGTCTTGTCATCAAGTATGCATTGCAGGAATGGGGCAAAACCATGTTTCATCTCTAATGTCACGGGAATAGCTCGTTGGTTATCAAGGGAGTTTTTTGCTAAAACAATTTTGTGTCCTGCAAAATCAATTGTTACAGTAAAAAAACGGAGAAAATTTGAGCCAAGAATACCTGTAATATTCTCTGGAAATAATGAGTCATTTTCAATTACAGCTGAGGAACAATTTTTTACTACTATTCCTCCTACGTCTATTGTTTTTAGTTTAATCAATTGAATTTTTTTTGTTTTTCCCTGACTGCCGTGTGCGGTAATTTCAAGACCAGTTGCTAGCCCAAGTTCATTTGCGACCTCTTGCTTAATAAGAGTTAATGCTCCGGTATCGAGCATAAAACTATACTCTTTTGAGGAATTATTCAGTCTTGCTTTTATAAGTATTGGATGCCCGTCCAAGGTGAAAGAAATTGTTTTTTCTTTGTCGGTGGGGAAAACTGCATCTCCGCTGTTAATAACGTTTATAGTTTTAAATGCAACACAGCTATTTAATGTGCTGGTGATAATTATAAAAAAAATTGTAAGAATAAAATGATTCATTTTATTTCAAGGCTGTTAACTGCCTTTTTTCTGGCAGCAAGGGTTTTATTTGTAACAGCAAAAAGATGTCTTTACGAGGCAACGAACGTAAATGGTGTTAATAGTATTTTTATGCTCATGATAATTTTTCTTTATCTTTTTGGTATGGCGTTAAGTTTAGTGAGTTTATCAACGAGTAAAGCGAGTTTAATGAAAAAAAATGTTAATTTTCTGCTATTGCTATTGCCGAGTCTGATACAAACTTTAAAAACTCGGCCTGCTGCTCTGGTGATATATCTTCGGGGAACCATTCTCCCCATACGCATAATACAATATGGTTGTTTGTAGGTGTTGTTAGAAGTAAACTCCATCCCATCATTGAATAATACTTTGGTGGACGATTCCAGAGAAGATTTCCTCCTTTGCCCAAGAAAATATACTTTTCGGTATAATGAGTGGAAAAGGGCTTGGGGTGTTTTGTGAAGAACTCAATGATATCTTGGCTGACAGACCCAGAAATAATCATATCGTTGGACAGAAGTTCGAAATACGTTGCCATATCTCGGGCTGTTCCATGTTGTGGTAAATTTGCCGCAGCTTGTCTTTCTCCCCATATTCTTTTGTCGAGTGTTTGCCCAAGTATGTTCTCATCGGGAAGAATATTGTCGCTCATGGCCTCAAGGCCCAGCAGGGAGGGTATACGATTAACATTATCTCTTCCGAGGAAGATTGTGAGTGATTGTGTGGCAGCATTATCACTTTGTCCAATCATTAAATCTGCTGCCTGTTTTAGCGAGATATGGCCTTGGTTTTGGATATCAATATTTTGGTTTAAATCTAACGAATATAGCTGTTTTTGCCTGTATAGTTCTGTCAAACAAAAGACCTTTACAATGCTAGCAAGGCAAATTGAACGATCAGCAAACCGTTCAACTATTTTTCCGGTTTTCAGATTTTTAGCGAAAAAGCCTGTTTCGTATGGGAAGTTATCGAGAAAAGAGGAGAGCTCTTCGATACGGTGAATAGGTTGAGCGGAAAAGAGTACATCAACAGGTTTTTGGGGCGATGGTGTCCCCGTAACTGTAGATATCCCAGGGTTGCTGAGGATTTCCTCAAAGGACAGACCTGTTATGAATTTTTTCATTCTTTCTCTAAGGTAATACAGAGTTCACCGGCGAATGATTCAAATCTAGTGAAATGACAGGTTATCTGTTTTTTAATTTCATCCTTTTTCCACAATCTTTGCACCTAAATCTCGTCCCCCAGAATAATAAAGGTAACTGAGTTAACACCATCAAGACACCCGATAGACGAGAATATTTTATTAATTCAAGATGTTCGGAACCACAATAAATACATAAATCGTTTTCTTTTACTTCTGGGAATTCAAGTTTCTCATTCTCTAGTAAATCTGATTCGTCTTTTGCTAACACTTGTTGTGCCAGTTCTTTATCTTCAGATCTTACCTGTATCTTAATGCCACCAAGTGCTTGTGAATATAACCAGTTAAGTCCTATATGATACTTGTTCAGAAGATGACAATATATCCCTTCCGATTCTAATTTTGCTCGAGCCAGTTCAGCTAATGGTAAATCCTGATAACTGGCAATCGTTACAAAATGGGACATACATTCCCCTTTTCACAGAATATGAATTTATGTGGGAAGTTTTCGTGCTTTCGATGAATTATTTTATTGTACTATGTACTTATTGATTTTGTAATTTTTCAATTTGTTCTGCCTCCTTTGCAATCATTTCCTTGAGTTCTGACATGTTTTCTTTGACTCGCTTTTGTCCTATGGCAGCACCTCTTGACGTTAACTCAGGAGTAGCTTTGAGCAATTTTTGTCCTGTTGGTGTTTTATAAAAATGAAGAACCTCTATCAACTCTTGTTCAGAAAATGTTTCGGTATAGAGTCTAACGAAATCGTCTTGTAAGCTATCCCCGCTCATATATTTATTAAAGAATTTTTTTATGGTGCCCTTAAATGGTCTTAACTGAGGATTTTGTTGTAATTGAAGCTGAAGCATCGAGTCTACAGTTTGTGAAAGTAATTCATTGAAATGCATTGCTTCCAGAAGATCACTTGCAGCTTTTTTATGACTGTCTGAAGAAGCGTAACCAATCGAAGATGTGGTCAGCGCAATGATAATAGCTATGAAAACAAAATAGTTGACTTTTTTCATTAGATTAATACTCCTTGTATTTGTTTTTATTTAATATAATAGAGATCGATAACAAGTGATACAAGCGCGCTGAAACGATTTATTATGTCTGTTTTTGACAATGAATTTATTTTAATCTCTATGGTATGACAAAATATTATAAACAGAATGGCTGTAATTGAAACCAATTTTTTCAAAAAGTGCAGTAATCAACGCTACTGTGATGGGTCAAAACAGTAAGAGTTATATTTGATCATCGGTATTGCTGTTAGCGTTGCTTTTTTCTATAGCTTTGTGGAGGAACTCAGTAAAACGATTGTCCTCGACGACGACTCCAGCTGATTCTTTTTCCTCAAACTGTTTTTCCCGCATATTATCATAGTAACGATGGGCTTCTTTATCATCTTGCAAGCAGATATGTTGATATGCTTCTCTTAAATGATTTGGGAAAGACTTATCTTTTGTGTACTTGCAGTGCTCGTATTTACTCTCTAGTTTTCCTTTAAAGGATTCAAAATCCCTGCTTTGGAGATGATAGAGAATAATATCTTCACTCATGGCTGGCTTGTATACATAATCGAGGTAAACCTTGTGGTTTCCACCAGAAACAGAGCGAAATCCCTTGGCAGTATGCATTGCCTTGCCGCGGTCAAAAAGATAAAAGTGATTAACATCCTTCCATTGTTGTCCTGCTCTGGGCAGTGCCATGATCCAGTCACAAAAGAGGATGTTGGGTTTGCCGTCGACAGGAAAAGCATCCTTGAGGTTTTCCGACTTTGCATAGTAGAATTCGTCTGCATCACTGTTGATTATCCAGTCGGCCTTATATTTATCGATGGCCAATTTTACCATGCGGTTGACAAAAAACTTTTGGTCGTAGGCTTTTGACGTTTCAGTAATAACCTCAACCACACCACGTTTTTTATATCCTGACAAAATCTCAGGGGTTGAATCTGTGGAGCCGTGATCAGTTACAATAATATGATCTACTCCTTGTGCCAGATGGAAATCAAGATGAGCAGGAAGCAGCGTTTCCTCATTTTTAACGAGAAGCGTCATGATTAAACGCTGCTGACGCTTTTCATCCTGCGAAAAGCGATTTTCTCTATGGCGTCTACTCTTGTAATCTCCCCACAAGGAAAAGGTATATCGTACTTTTCGACGCCATTCCTTTTTGATAAGGAAAATAGCAAGAAACCTGCCAATATATATTCGAAGAAAACCAAACCAGATATTCATAATCACATAATAGAGTCAAATTCATTTATAAAAAATGAAAATCTGCACAAATGAGTTATGCTTCACAATTTTTTATGGGGTACTTAATTTATTGGTATATGTTCAATCTTAACCATTTTAAATAAGTCTGAAACAATCATTTTTATTTTAGTGGTTAAGGAAACTTTTTTATATTTTTCTCGAAAAACGATACATCATATATTCTTTCACTAGCTTTATTTCAAGGTTGAGATGCGTTAAGTACGCATTGATATTCGTTGATGTAAAAACAGATGGGAGCATTTTTATTTCCTGCCTCTTTTAACAATTTGTCATATAATATTTCTCTGCTGCAGTCATGTGAACTAAAAAGTTATATTAAATCATTCTGATTAATGGCAAATTGATGCAATAAATTTTTGTCTTTGTCAACGTATAGATAATTTATTCTATACCCTCGTTTAGCCATCAAGATTATTACCGGATTTGATTTGATATGGTTCAGTATTCTTGTTTTGCCCTTTTTCTTTAGTTCTGTTAATGCTACAGAAAGAGGGATGGTTAACTTCTCTTCGTCAACAACATACACGTTGGAGATCTGTTTTGCTTCGATGACTATATCTATCCAGGAAATATATGAATTAACTTTTTTAGGAAGTAAGCGTTTTTGTTTGGCTACCGCTTGAGTGAACAATTCATGAGCTTCTTTATCTGGCAAAGCAAGTATCTCTGCTTCCAGATCTGCTGGCAACAGGTTACTGTTGTGGCATCCATTGAGTGCGAACGATAAAACAAAAAAAAGGCTGATAAATATAATCTTTCTCATCTTGATACACTGGGCAAAAATGTCAATTTCTTCAGTTAAACGGTATGGGTTAATTTTCATGGTTTTCAAAAATTCTTCCAACAAGATTTTCCCTGGAGTGAGAGGTTGTAGTTTTTTCATAATAGTCAGTGGTATTGGAGTTAAAATCTTTTCATTGCTACCCCATAAAGTTTATTTTATGAGGCTAATTGATATTTGATATCTCTAAACGAAGATTAGAGAAGTCATCACGTATTACTGGAACCATATACGACCGTTTTTTTATAAGCTGTCAAGATTATTATCAGTTTGCTGATCGGGCACTTGCCGCGCACTCATTTTTACCGAGATCAAGGATCTCGGCCTGGTCAGCATCGACCTCTTCTGTTCCCATGTTTATTTTACGTATTGTTGCATATTCATCCGGCTGCTGCCGCATATTGTCTGCAATAAACTGCAGAAAGTCCGCAAAATTATCAAGTTTGTATATAGCGGCATTATCTGCCAGGATATCGGCAATAGTAGCGTGAAAGGCAAGATCTGAGGTATTGCCAGAAAGTTGGGCCTCATCCCAGGAGCTGTAATGGCCGGGAAGAACTTGTAACTGAGCCGGCATTTCCTTTATTTTCTGCAAGGAAGCAAAAAGGCTTTCAGCCCAGGCCTCCATCTGACCGCCAAGATCCGGGCGGCCCACCGATTTAAGAAAAACCGTATCGCCGCTGATAAGAAATTTATCATCGATCAGGTAGCAAGTTGACCCAGGTGTGTGACCGGGGGTAAAGATAACCCGTACCACCGGGCCGTATTTTCTGCTATATTCTTTATTGTCGACAACTGCGGTATAGGCAAAACGAGCTCCGTCAAAATCGGCACTATTGGCCATGATTTCCACATCGTGTTTTACACTGAGCAGGCGGCTGCCGGCGATATAATCTGCCTGGAGATGAGTCTCGAAACTGCGCACGATACGCACCTGGTGGGATGTTGCGAAATTAAGATAAAATTCTATATTGCGGCTGGGATCAAAGAGCTGCAGCTCTTTCGTGCTGAGAAGGCCATAAGAGCAGGAAGCCTTGGCCGGACGGATAAACTGGTAGAGATCATAGCCTTGTTCTGATTGAAGCAATACCGGAACAAGCAAATTCCCCCAGGACTTTATGCCGCCTTCAAGGTAGCCGACATCCTGCAGCCCATGCCGTTCGAGAATCTCCGCGACATATTTTGCCGAGCCCTCTTTGGCACAGATGATATAAATTGGTCGTTTTGCGGCGAATTCCCGCACTCTTTCTACACTGGCCTCTTCAAGCTCCATAAAGTCAAAGTAGGAGATATTTTCCATGGCAAAAGGGTAGGGCATTTCCACATGGAACCGGGTAAAATCCTTACTGTTACGTACATCAAGTACGGCTATTTCTTTTTTGGAAATCAAATAATTATAAAGTTTTTCAGCGCTGTATGTAAATATCGGCATATTGTTTTAATCCCTCCCTGATTATCTTGGTAAAAATTGGTCGTGACAATAAATCCATTTATTTTTTTTTAGTTTTTAACACAGAATTACCGACGAGATTACGAGTTCGGTGAGACGAGTTGTACGCTTTTAATGTTTTTATTCCACTTGATTTTTTCAATATACTATCCAACCTTTTTGGTTTCCATATCTTCTTGTGAGTATGGTTTGAGGTGGCGACGATATTTGCCCGTTCCTTTCAAAAAATTGTCTGGATCATTCAGCTCATTTAATAATCCATGAAATCTGGAAAAGAAAACTGCCTGAGTTTCCATTTTCCATCTTCAATTTTTATTAGAAATTCAAAATGTTCTCTATATTTTCCATCTAATCTGGCTTTCATTTTTCCTTCTGCCCATATACTATCTTTTTCAGAAGGTAATATGTACTTTGATCTACGAATACAAGATGTTATTACAATGCCTTCGTGAAATTTGTCAAAATATTCTTGGTATATTTCTTTTGGTAACGTTCTAAGTTTACTATCTTTAGTAACTATTTCTTCTATGGCATTTTTATTATAATTTCTTGCAGTGACTTCAAACTCATTAATAATCTTAGCTGCTTTATACTTTGGAATAAGGACAAAAGTTGAATACCAGATTCCGATGATTAAAAAAGTTGAAGCTGATGATATTACTAATATATTTGTAAATATTTTTTTCATTACAATTTACTATCTATAAATATCTCTCCGTACCTCTTTCTGTTTTTGATGTTTAATTTTTTTGCCGCTATTTTTTTATCATCTTTTATTGAATCTGACACTATTAGAAGAGGATGCGTTAAATTTAATATTCAATAAAAAAAGAAAGAATAAATTCGGTCGATAATGTTGATTTAATCGCTGATTTTTAACGATTCTGATCAAACAACTTATATATCATTTAGTATTCCCATCTTTGATATTCTTCATTTTCTGATTTCATTGTTTCATACAGCCAAACCATACGATCTAAAAACCAGCTTTTCCCAAGGTATACTAATGTAACACCAAGGACAGCGCCCCAAACAGAATAGAAAATGATCGCCCAAATTACCACCACCATACCGGCTGAAGACATTATTTTAAGAATACCATACAGGGGTGTTTTATGAATGTCTGGAATTTCGACCCTATCTCTATTGAGATAGACTCTTTCTCCCAACACAGCTTTGGAAGCCCAGTTTTTTGTTGAAAGTGGCTTGTTGAATAAAATTGGATTGAAGAGCATCCATAAAATGGAACTAATGCCCGGAATCAGACACCACCAACCAATCCAGGCTCGGCTCCAAAATGCGAACACAATTAAAGGCAGGACAGAATACCTCGTCCAGACGCTCCAGGGGTTCGAATGTTTTAGCCAATTTTCATCCGTTAACCGAAATGCTTTGGCAATCTTTCTTTCCAGAGTCATTTTGTTCCTCTATACAGGCAATAGTGAGTTCCCCGGCGAGTAAACCGAGTCCGATTAAATTTCAATGAGTATGCCATATGATGAGTTACATGCATGCCCGAATTTTTCTCCAGTGTAAATGGAAGTCAACAATTGCTTAAATTTTGTAGGCTCTGATTTATGCATATATTGAACAAGCATGGAAGCCTGGCGGTAAAACGCTTCACTCGCGTTTTCTCTACCGCCGCCATTTGAAATATATACTGCTAAACCTTCCGAGCATTTGTCGTTTCCAGTTGGAAACCATGGCAGGATGGACACTGAATCTGCGGGCGATCTAGTCGTTTTGAATGGCTGCTAAAGCGACCTTTGCTTTGAACTGTGGACCGTGTGTTTTGCGTTTTTTACCCATTGTCAGATCCTCCTGCATTTGGTCTGACTTATAGCTTACCACATTGTCCAGTTTTTGGGGGCTACCGCCGTCGAAAAAATATTGACAACATGAAAGTGATGTTTTAAAACTGAATATAAATTCAATTTTGAAAGGGGAGTCATGGTTCAAGTCTTAAAAAATGAAATCCGGGAACGTATTTACCAGGCTGCACTGGATGTTTTCCTTGAAAAGGATTTCAGAAGTGCCCGGATGAAGGAT
>PDWJ01004049.1_pt1 | contig 13307 bp, 5 predicted proteins | sample 1430881 | NCBI WGS metagenome assembly PDWJ01 (sample SAMN01162460, study PRJNA174530) | Oral metagenome, whole genome shotgun sequencing project. | biome: Marine environment; feature: Marine mammal; material: Swab sample of the gingival sulcus; isolation source: swab sample of gingival sulcus... | reverse complement strand
GATAGATTTTTTGGAATATGGAGACTATTTGCTGAAGAGTCTTTTAATAATCCTGAAGATTACTATACGCTTTTCTTTACAGATAAGAGCGACCTCTTTAATGATTCTGTAAAGCTTTACTATGAAATATTTCCAGATGTGCTTGATAACGCACCTGAAGAAGTAATGCCAATGCTACTTGAGAGACATATTTATAAGAGAGACTACAAAGCACTTGAAGTATGTGCAAAGCATGGTTACCTTAAATGGGAAGATCTAGATGACATCAATTATATGATAATGCTTATGTATCAAGGATTCTTAGTTAGAGCTAAGGACAACCTACTTGAATACTCAAAAGAAGAATCACTTAAGAGACTAATGAGATATATTAGGGTTGTAATAGATAGTTTTAGGATAGATAAAGAATAAACTAACTAAGATGACTAAGCAAAGTGGATTACATAATTAGAAGGAAGCTCGGATGCTTTAACACATGATATAACACTTCCAAAGTAGACGGAGAAATAAGACTGTCTATCTGAGGAAGTGTTTTTATTAGTGCAAATATTCTATATAAGTGGAAGACTTTTTGGTTTTGGTAGGTTTGTATTAGGTGTTCGAGGTTTTAAATGGAGGCTTTAAATATGTATAGTACAGAATATAATTTTATTGATGAAGGGTAATGAAGATGATATAATATCAACAAGGTTTATTTTAAGGAGAACTTGTGAAAAGAAGTGCGTTTTTTATAATAATTGCTATCTGCTTGGTTGTTTTAATTTTACATATTTTATATAAAGAAGATACATATATAAAGACTTTATATGATTTAAATTTAGAATCAGAGTCTGAAGGATTAAATGTTAATAAGTCTTTTTCTTTTTTAGAAGAAGCGGTTAAAAAAAATGGTGATGTCTATGCTTGGATAAAAATACCAAAAACAGCTATGAGTTTTCCGGTTGTGCAACATAGTAGTAATGATAAGTATTACTTAACTCATGATAGTGAGAAGTATGAAACTATTTATGGAGCTATTTTTACAGAAAAATATAATAAGAGAGATTTTAATTCCAAGATGACAATAATATATGGACATGCTATGAGAGATGGAAGTATGTTTGGCGAACTTAAAAAGTTTAAAGATAAAGATTTTTTTGATGAGCACGATACTATAGAAATATATTATGATCATCAAATATATAGGTATAAGATTATTGCAGTATATAAAGAATCTAACGAACATATTTTATCAAAATATGATTTGAGTAGTAAAGAGAAGTTTGAAAAATACTATTTTGACGTAAAGAAAAAAGCATTAAAAAATGGTGGCTATTATAGGAAGTATAATAAAGAGGTAAATAGAATGCTAACACTATCTACTTGTAACAGTGCTTATGATGATAAAAGGTGGATAGTCCAAAGTGTGCTTGAGAGAATTGGTGGTGACAAATGAATGAGTTCCGTATAGCGGTTAAAAGTCGCGCGAAAGAATTAATAACATTTTTAATAGGTATGTTTATACAAAGTTATTTTGCATACAGATTTTCAATAGTATACCTTCTATTAAAAAATATGCCTGATTTTTATAAGAACAATACATACTCAGTAATAACTACAACACTAGGTTTTGTAATAGGTAATATGATCTTGCTATTTATCGCTTATCTGTATTTAAAAAGCAGGACAAAAAGTCCGGTATTGTCATTGTTTAAATACATTTTTATATACCTAGCACTACAGTTTGTCATCAGTGTATTTATAGGTTATATAGGAACTTTTGATATTTTTAGTAAATCAATAGATTCAATAATAGAAATTTTCCAGACATTATTTAAATTTATATTTTTATGGTTTGTATTTATTTCTACTTCAAGTGGTAAAACATATAAATACAAACTAAAAATTTTGATTAGTTTAATATTTACGGTTTTATTTGTTATGTTACTTAATACGATGAGTAATGCGCAAATAGAAAACATTTTATTATATATAATAGCAGAAGCGTTTTATTATTCTGTACTTATAATTTATATTTATATCTCAACAAGAAGTGGAAGGGAGACCTCATATGACAAGTAAAAGGTTATTTCTAAGAAGGACAATTAGTTTTATTTTAGTTTTTGTTATGTTTATTAATGGTGGAAGTATTTCCCTAGCACAAGAAGTGGTAAAGAGTGTTAACGAAAAAATTGAAAAACATAACTTTGAAAAGAAAGTTGATAAGGCTAAGGATGAGGCGGTTCCAAAAGATGAAACTGTTGATGAGAAAAAGAATAATCAGGAAACAGATAAATCTGATGATAAAGGAAACAGTGAAGTTAATGAAGATACTGGAGTAGATACGGTTACAGAAGAAACCAATATAGAAGAAACAAAAGAAGAAACTGAGATTAAAACACTTAGTGTTAACAAAGACAATTTAGAATTAGACTTAGAAAAAAAATATGGTAAGCCAATTTATGAAGGTAAAGGAGAGAAGACATATAAGGTAAGTGATACAAAGTTTATTACATACTTAGGAAGCACAAAAAATAAAGATGTAAAGAGATCAATGTATAAGTCTCCTATAAATATAGGCGATGATGATATTATACATGTGACAACAGCATCTCAGCTACCACTTTTAATATATGAGCCTGAAGCTTATGGTTACATAGGTTGGATTAAAGGATCTATGACAGGTATCAGCACTGCGCCAAATTTTGGTAAAACTAGAATGTACTTTGATGTCAATTATGATTTTAAAAATGGTATACATCCAGAGGCAGATATAAAGAAAGCAACTTTAAGAATATACCAATATATAGATTATCACACTGCAGGTCCTAATCTTATAAGTGAAGAAGATAAGAAAAATATCGTTGAGAAATATGCTTCTTATGTGGTTAAAGACTCAGCTAATATGTCAAATTTAAACTGGGCAACTTCAGTTGCGCTTAATTCAGAGGTTTCAGGAGCTGTAAATGAGTCTGCATACCATGAAGGATACCATAATTTTGATATAACAAACGCTGTTTCGTTGTGGAGATCAGATGAATACAATCATAGCAATCATACACTTTTTGTTAGAGCAAAGAACGAGAATAAACTTGGAGCACCATTTTTTACGCCTAAGTCAAGCGTAACAAATAGTGGACAATCAGGGTTTAAGCCTGAATACAGACCTAGTGTCACAATTGAGTGGGAAATACCTAACCCTGTTGATGAAAATTATAAACTTGATGATACTACAATTATACTCAGACCAGTAACTCAAAAGAAGTCAAATGGTCTATTAAAAGTGCTTGGGATATTTGCTGATGGTATAGCTACACCAGATGCAAGAGTTTACTATGATAATAAACCTAGTAGCTCAAGTTTTAAAGGAAACACAAAAGCTACTTTTTCAAAGAAATATCCAGATAGTTCATTACTTAATATTAGCGGAAGCAATACAACAGTGTATTTAGGTAAAGAGTCAAATTACCAAACGAAAAAGATGTTTAATAAGTTTTCATACAATAAACTTTATAATTTTGTAGCATATGCAAAAAAAGGAGGCTTAACAGGTAAGGAAGTAAGTAGTGATACGTTTATTATTTACAAATCAAAAAATATTGATCTACTACCTAAAATAGCTAATTTCTATGGTGTTGATCTTGAGACTATAAAAAATGATAATAGGCTTCAAGATGATTTGATAGTTAGAGGAAATGAACTCTTTATAAGAAACCCAAATAAAAATGCAACTAAGCCATATAACAGAGGTAAACTATTAGATACTGAGAAAAGAAAAATTGACGCACTACTCATGGGTAGGGGATTACACTGTGAATTTGACTTTGAACCTGTAAATATAAATACAGGTAACTTTTATATGCAAGCAGAAGATATAAGTATACCTGATTATAATGAAGATTTTAAAATACATAGGAGTTATAATTCTAAGAGCGGTATTAACTCAGTGTTTGGTTATGGTTGGAGTTTTCTATATGATGAGCAGGTAAGTAAAGGTGAAAATGGAAGCTTCATTTATAAAAGATCTGATGGAAGTATTGTTGTATTTGAAAAAGACGGCAATGTTTACAGAGCGCCTAAAGGTTATGACTTAACTTTTAAAGAGATTAAAAAAGATAAATACAGTATATATACTATTGAGGATTCAAAGAAAAATATAAAGACATTTAATAGATATGGTTTATTGAGCGTTATAAAAAATAAGCATGGTGGCGAGACTAAGCTTAGCTATGATAAGAAATATAACTTAAGCGCTATAAAGTCACCTGCTGGAAATGTATACAGTGTAAAAACTACTGATGATGGACGCATAAGACAGATAGTATTACCAAATACTTCGACACTAAAATACACATATGATGATAATGGAGACCTTAAGACCTACAAAGATGCAAATGGTTTTACAACTAAATATAATTATGATAAAAATCATAGAATGTTATCATGGGTAGATGGTGAAGGTAGAACAGTTATCACAAATACTTATGACAACGATGGTAGAGTAATAAAACAAGTTGATGCAAATAATAAAGTGGCTACACTTGACTATTCAAAAGGCAAGACGGTTACTACAGATGGAGATGGTAAAAAAACAACTTATTATTATGATGATAGTTTCAGGACAACTAAAATCGTGTACGCTGATGGAACTAGTGTATTAAAGTCATATAACTCAGATAATAGACTCGCTAGCAAAACGAATGAAATGGGTCAAAAAACTTCATATAGCTATGATAACAAGGGTAATATTACTAGTGTTACAAATTTTGATGGCACTACTGAGAAATTTGAGTACAACAGTAATAACGATTTAACTAAAGTAACTAAAAAAGATGGTACTGTTCATACATTTAAATATGATAATGTAAACTTAAGTGGAGTTTATGTTAATGGTGAATTAAAAGAAAAAATTAAAAGCGATAAGTACGGAAGAATTACAAAACTTACAGACGCAGCTGGCAATGAAACAAATTATACTTATAATAAGGCACTACTTACATCTAAAACAGATGCACTTGGAAACAAGACTACATTCAGTTATGATTTGCATGGAAATTTGGTAAGTATTAAAAATCCTAAAGGCCAGATATCTCGCAAAACTTATGATAAAGGCGGAAGAGTAACAGTTGAGACTAACTTTGATGGCGAAAAGACAATGTACCATTATAATAAGGTTGGCAATGTAACAGCTATAACTGATGGTAGAGGAAATACTGTAAGTTTCTCTTATGACGCGCTAGGAAATAAGCTGAGTTCAAATAATGGTAATGGTGGCATATATAAATACACATATAATGCTAAGAACAAAATGCTTACTTCTATTGATGCGGAAAATAGAAAAACAACATTTAAGTATGATTTGAGAAACCGTGTGACTCAGAGGATTGATTCAAAAGGTAACATTTTATCATACACATATGATAAGTTAGGAAGAAGAATATCTAATACTGACGAACTAGGTAATACTTCAAAGTTCACTTATAATAACAGTGTATCAAAAATAGAATCTGTAGAAGACGCTGAAGGAAATATAACCAAATATGAATACAATCTAAATGGTGATATAACTAAAATGATTTACCCTGACAATAGTGAGGAGAGCTTTAGTTATAATAAAAAACATCAGATTATAAAATCTATTGCTAAAGATGGTAAAGAAACTAACTTTGAATATGACACACTAGGAAATCTCATAAAGGTAAGTGAAGCAGGTCATATAACTCTGTATACTTACGATAAGTTATCTAGAGTAATAAGCGTTACTTTCCCTGATGGAGTGGTAGTTAAGAAAACATATGATAAGAATGGACAACTATCAAGTGTAATTGACCCTAGAAATAGTGTTACTAAGTATGAATTCAGTGCTATGGGTAAACAACTTAGCGAAACTGATGCACTTGGTCACAAGACAATTTATAAATACGACGCAAATGGTAATGAGATAAGTATTAAAGATGCATCTGGTGCAATTTCTAGCACTGAATATGACACACAAAATAAACCAAGCAAGATAACGGATCCACTTGGTAATTCAACAGAGTATACATACAATCAGATGGAAGAGTTAACTAGTATAAAAGATGCATTAGGTAATGTTACAACTTATACTTATGACTCTAAAGGTTTACCAACAGTTGTGACAGACGCACTTGGCAATAAGTATAACTTTGAATACACAAAAACAAGTCAGGTTGAAAAAGTAATAGCTCCTGATAATAGTAGTGTTACCTACACTTATAATAAAGTTGGCAAGGTTATAAAAGAGTCTTATTCAAGTGGTTATGAGAAGTATTATGAGTATGACTCTAACTATAGAGTTATAAAAGAGTATGATAACAAAAGATTAAATAATAAGTATGACTATAACTCTATAGGTTTAATAATAAGCAAAACAAATAGTAATGAAGATGTTACTAAATATGAATACGATTCACATAACAGACTTGAAAGAATAATTAAACCAGATGAAACTACTATTAGTTATAAGTATGATGCAGCAGGTAACATTAGTGAGAGTACTAATGAAGAAGGTAATACAACAAAATTTGAATACGATGAAAACGGCAACTTAATAACTAGCACAGACCATACAGGAAGAGTATTTAAGTACACATATAATAAGATCAATCAGTTAGTTACACAAACAGATCCATTAGGTAATACAACCACTTACACTTATGATGTGCTTGGAAATATTTCTACAGTAACAGACCCAGAAGGTGGTGTAGAAGAGTTTGGTTATGATGCAATGGGTAATACAACTTATTATACAGATAAGAATGATAACACAACATTACTTGAGTATGATGAGTTAAACCGCATATCTAAAGGAACAAATGCAGCACATGGAGAAGAAACTTACAAATATGATGCAAATGGTAATGAAGTAAGTTATACCGACGCACTTGGTAATGTTACTAAGAGAACTTATGATAATATGAACCGTTTAGATACTTTGGTTACACCTAATGGTGGAACACATAAGTACTCTTATGATGCGTATGGTAACTTAGCTAACACTGTTGATCCAATGGGTAATGAAACAAAGTTTACAAATAATGCTTATGGACAAGTTGTAAATAAAGTGTTACCTAATGGAGCAACATATGGTTATAACTACGATAAACTAGGAAGAATTAAATCTATTACAGCACCTGAAGGTATAAGTAAAACATTTGATTATGATAAGAGTGGTAACTTAGTAAGTGAGACAGACCAGTCTGGAAGAAAAACAAGTTATGAATATGATACAGTAGGAAGGATTAAATCTATTACAAATCCACTAAGTCAAAAGATTAAGTATGGTTATGATAATAGAGGGGATTTAATTAGCACAGTGAGTCCGAGAGGTGCTAAGACAAGTTACCTCTATGATGAACTTGGTAGATTAACACAGGAGTTAAGTCCTTTAGGAAGAAAGACAAATTATAAATATGATGGTATAAGTAGACTAACAGAGACTACTGTAAATGACAGTAGACATACAAAGTTTAGCTACGATAAAAATGGTAACTTAACAGAGAAAATAGATGCTCTAGGTAACAAAGAGAGCTATACTTATAATGCACTAAATAAAGTAAGTAAGTACGTTGACTCAGCGGGTGAGATAATTAACTATAGTTATAATAAGAAAGCTGAGTTAATAGAAGTTACAAGTCCACTAAGTGCAAAGCTTAAGTATGAATATGACTCTAATGGTAATGTAACTAGAATGTATGATGGTATAAGTATAAATAAGAGCTATACTTATGACCTTAATGATAGGCTTACTAAAGCAGTTAGTGGTACTGGGTCTGACGCTAGAGAAGTATCATATGAGTATGATAGTGTTGGAAACATTATTAAAACTACAGATGCTAAAGGTAACAGTACAACTTACACTTATAACCTACTTAATCAGGTAACAGAAGAAAAAGATGCACTTGGCGGTATCACAAGCTTTGTATATGATAAAAATGCAAACTTAGCTAAGATGACTAAACCAAGTGGCAAAGTAATAACATATAATTATAATGACTTAGATGCGCTTGTAAAAGTAGATTACAGTGATGAGTCAGAAGGTCACGTGCTTTATGGATACGACGATGATGGAAGAAGAGTATCAATGAAGGATAAGACTGGAGAGAGTCTATATGAGTATGATGATGAAGGAAACATTACAAGTTATAAGCAAGGTGATGGTAGTAAACTTAAGTATGAATATGACTCGTTTGGCAATGTAAGTGCGCTGGTTTACCCAGATAACAGAAGAGTAGAGTATAAATATGATGCACTAGATAGGCTTACAGAAGTTAAAGATCTTAAAGGCAGTGTAACTAAGTACTCATATGACACAAAAGGCAATATGATAGAAGCGCTGAGAAGTGATGGTTCGAAATCTAACCTTACTTATAACAGTGCTAATCGTATTACAAAACTTAATAATACAACTAGCACTGGTAAAGTAATAGAAACTTTTGAATACACTTATGATAAGAGTGGATATATAGAGACAGAAATTATAAGAAAAGAAGGTACTGTTATTCAGAACACTTATAAGTATAACAGTGCAGGAGAATTAACTCGTGAAGTAAGAAGTGAGGGTGGTAAGACACAAACAACTACTTATGCTTATGATAAAGCAGGAAACAAGATAAGTGTAGTTAGTTCACCAAGTGAAGATTACAGTGAAGGAAAGCCTTTAGTTGCTTTAAGTAGTATAAATAAGACTTACAAGTATAATGAACTAAACCAGTTAGTGAGTGACTCAGATGGCAATGAGTATATTTACGATAAAGATGGAAATAGAATCAAGAAGTTAACTCAAGGTGAAGTGGTAGAAACATATCACTATGACTCTGAGAATAGATTAATAGCTGTAAAGGATAAAGAAGGACTTCTTTTTTCAGCACTATATGATGGTGATAGCAATAGGATATTTACAGCAAGTAGAACGAAGAAGAAAATATCTTACGATACACTAAAAGAGCGTGTTAAAGAAGATGAAAAAGATAAAGAAGATAAAAAGAATCTAACAGGTAATAATTATAAGAAATCACCAAAGACAAGTGTACTAGGTGATGGTATAGATTTATTCTGGAAAGGTTTTAGTACATCACTTGTAACAGGTTTTAATGTATCTGGAACAAAAACAGGTGAAGTATGGGGCGAATCATGGGATGATGTTCAGAGAGCCTATAACATGCACCAAGCTAAGAAAAAAGCTGTAGACAAGGGTGTTGTAGTTGACCCTAAAAATGATGAAGTAGACTTTAGTGGTGATAATGTAGAGTATGTAGGTGATGATAAGAATAAAGTATTAATACCATATAAGAAAAAAGAAGATACTGATGTATACTATGAGATAAAGAACTATGTAAATGATATAAACAGAAAACATACACAGGTACTTGGCGCTTATAATGAAGACGGTAAATATACAGAAGTATTTGATTACGGTAACAAAAGACTTAACTATTACAGTAAAGATAATTCTTACACATATAATTATGATGGTAGGGGAAGTGTAAGTTCTATTATAGGTAGTAATGGTAGGGTAGCAGATTCATATGAGTACACTGCGTACGGAAGCAACATAAAAGAAACAAAGACAGATAATCCATTTAAATACAACGCAGAGTATGTAGATAGCTCTACTGATATGCAGTATCTGAGAGCAAGATACTATAGTTCAAAAGATACTACATTTATTACTAGGGATACGTATGCAGGTAATGTAAGAGATGCACATAGTCAAAACAGGTATCTATATACTAAGTCTAACCCAGTAAACTATATAGATCCATCTGGGCATTACAGAGCGTCTATGTATGGCACTGCAGGCTCATATGCTGGTTATGGTAATAGTTCTACTATTAAGCGTACTGTACAAAAAGCAAAAGCAAATGTAAGTAGTCGAAAGTATATTAAGACATATAATACTAATTACAATCATCGTAAGCACTTATCTGCTCAGGCATCTAAGAGAGCAAATGAGAGAGCTAGAGAACTAAAGAGAAAAACAGAAGCACAACAAGATATTGTAAGAAAGGCTCAGTTAGGGCGTTTTAATGGTACAGTAGCTAAAGTAGCCTACAATATGGATAAGAAGAATACTGATGCACTTAATAAGAGTTATTATGTTGGATGTGATGAGTTGGATAGACGTGTAGGTCAAGACTATACAGAAAAAGCAGTTAATTTATATGGACATGATAATAATGGAGGAGAATACAACTTAAAAAGTTCAATAGATTCTTCTTTTATCAATATTAGTTTTCGGTTTATCAAGGAGGCTGTAAAAACAAAAGCTGAAGAAGAAACAAGTAAAAAAGTTGTAGGTACTGCAGCGAAGAGTATCATGTACAATATTAATAGTAGGCAGTTTGGTTTAGAAGCAGTACCAGTAAGTGGTCCTAATATTACTCATAGCATAGATATCAATAAGCTGTGGGCGAAAATGTCTAGATGGGTTGGTAAACATGGAAATAAAGCACTTCCTGTAGTCGGAGCTATTATAGATTATACATCTCAAAGAGTATTATATGACGAAGAACCAAAGGATGCACTTATTAAAACAACTGCACATGTCGGGATTGCTGTAGCTGCAAAAATGATAGGCTCTGCTTCGGGTTTAGTATTAAGATTTATACTATCTAAAATACCATACACAGCCCCAATAGCTATACCAGCTAGTAAAGCTTTTGAAAAAGTAGTTTCCTATGTATCAACTGTGGTTGGAACAATAGTATATGATTATTATTATGATCATAAGGAAGAGTTTTTAAAAATAATTGAATCGGCTAGTAAGAGTGTTATAGATACATTCTTTATAACTACTCCTCAGTATTTGGTGCCATAAACAACTTTATCATTTACGGAAAGGTTTACTATATGAGAAAGAATAATATTAATTGTCAATGGATCGATTTATATACGTACAACAATATATCATATTTTTATAGTTTTGAAACAAAAGAAATATATTCGTTAAAATCAGAAGATTACAATAATTATAAAGATTTATCTTCTAGAAATAATATATATTTAATAGGATATTCATTAGTGGTCGCTAGTATAACAAGATGGTATATGGGAGTTTCTACTTTATTTTTAAATTTGTTTTTTTTCTCTATATCAATAGCTTTTTCTTCTCCAACATTTATTAAATATAATAATGTACTAAAAAAACATATTCAAAATTTATTAAGTGAAAGTGAATCTTTTATTAAGATTGAATATAATAATTGTATTTTAGATCAAACAATAAAAACATTTCTTCAGTTATTGTCATTAATAATTTTTTTGATAATGATTACTATTGTTAGTGCATATGTATTCTTCAAGTACTCTATTTTAGTTATGTTATTATCTTTTAATTTTGGGTTATTTTTATCTGTTATGTTACTTATTAATCTTAAAATAGATAAAAGGTATAGGGCTATTAAGGAAATAAAAGAAATTTATAAATTAAACAAGTGATAGAGAGATTAGAGAATTGATCAAATTAATTCTCACTTAAAAAACCCTGCTAAAGGGTATGAAATTCGCCCGCAGAAATAGAAAGAGGGACGTATGATAGATAAGAAAGAACTTAAAAAAAAGATTAATGCGTCTTTAAAACCATTTGCTAAGGAAAATGGATTTATAAAAATAGGTTCAAGACAATATGCTAGAGTTTCAAATGGTATTCTCCACGTTATAATTGTTGAATATGCTTCATATGGCTTTACATGTAGAGTTGCTATTCAACCACTGTATATAGTATGTGACGTTATTAATCTGGGATTTGGATATAGTATTAAACGTTTTGATAAAAAATCAAAGCAAAGGTGGTCTTATGAAACTGATGAAAATATAGATGATATTGTCAGCACTATAATAAGACTGCTCGAAAATGTTGCTCTTAAATGGTTTAAAGAAGTAAAGGACCCAGAAGGAATGATAAAATCTATTGAAGGTATGAGAGTGAAGAACCCTAAACATATGATGAGTTTTCACCCATTGCATAAAAAAAGGTATTTGGGATATAGTTACGCATATGTTGGTGAGTATGAAAAAAGTAAACGTATGTTGTATTCATTAATAGACTATTTAGATGGTGATACAAGACATTGTATAAATGAAATGAGGTATGAAGCTAATCAACTAATAGATGCTATAGATGAATCAGAGGAAAGTGTTAAGCTATTACTTGAGCAGAATATCGAGAAGACTAAAGAACTGCTTAAGGTTAATTAATATTTATCTATTTCCAAGTTATTAAATTCGGCGGGAGAAAAAAAAAGAGGTCAGAGTAATATACACTTCCTTGGTAGACAGGTAAATAATACTGTCTACCAAGGAGGTGTTTTTAATTCTTGAATTGTCAAATCAAGTGCAACTCCGTAGAGTGATATACTTCATATGGTGTTTTCCACCCCAAGCATTTGCGTGGTCTCAGATTTAATTCTTTCATCTTAGATTCAATATATTCATCTGTCTGAGAAATATCTTTTGTTTTTGGAAAATATTCTCTTAAAAGTCCGTTGGTGTTTTCGTTCGTTCCCCTCTGCCACGGATGATGTGGAAACGGAAAATAAAACTCTACAGAGTTTAACTCTGCTGTTATCTCTTCATGCCTAGAAAACTCTTTACCTCTATCTGGTGTAATTGTTTTTATAGGCTCATTTTTTAATAGTTCTACGATTGCTTCTTTTACTAATCTTGAATTTTTCTTTTCTACTTTTTTACACAATAAGTATCTGCTTTTTCTATCGGTTAAGGTAACTAAACATGCTTTTCCTCTTTTACCAATAACTGTATCCGCTTCCCAATCTCCTATTCGTTCTCTATTATTTGCCTCTTTAGGTCGATCTGTTATCAAGTTGCTAATACGAATCTTACCTCTTTTTTCTTCGTAATTCTTGGTATGCCTGCTTTTTCCTCTATGCCTTAGTTTTCTGATAGCTCCTCTGCTACCATGAGAAAGATTAGGTTCATTAAACATACCGCAGTATATCCAACGATAAATAGTTGTATAACTCACACTTAACTCACTTTTTTCTACTTTCAATCTTGCTGAAATCTGTTCTGGCGACCATTGATGATTTAAAAATAAATCTTTTACTCTGTTGAAAAGTTTTTTATTCTCAGCTTTCTTTTTAGGGTGACAATCACTTCTTCTTTTTTTATAATTACTGTGCGCGTCACACGGTAAATAGAATCCATTAATGTTAGTATTACGCTTTATTTCTCTGTATATAGATGACCTGTTACGGTTAAGTATTTTAGCTATTTCAGATTGTTTTTTACCTATATCTAGATAATGCTTTAGTAATTCTCTCTCTTTTAGTGTAAAATGATTATAA
>PDWJ01007722.1_pt1 | contig 13308 bp, 15 predicted proteins | sample 1430881 | NCBI WGS metagenome assembly PDWJ01 (sample SAMN01162460, study PRJNA174530) | Oral metagenome, whole genome shotgun sequencing project. | biome: Marine environment; feature: Marine mammal; material: Swab sample of the gingival sulcus; isolation source: swab sample of gingival sulcus... | reverse complement strand
TTAAAACAATATTTTGACAATGAGACAAACCATTAAAAACTATACCATGAAACCTCTATTCTTATTATTTATAGGTCTTTTATCTTTACAGATGACAGCTCAAGACGGTGGAAAATCCAAACAGCTATTGGACGAGGTATCTCATACCATAGAGAATTATAACAACATCATACTTACCTTTGATTATGCCCTGGATAATGATCAGGAGAAAATTCACCAAAAAACCGGCGGAAAGATTTATGTCATGGGCAATAAATACCACCTTAATTTTATGGGAACCGACCGTATCTCCGATGGCAACAAGATTTATAATATCATCCATGAAGATGAAGAGGTTTATGTCTCTGACGCCAATGAAGAATCTAACGGATTTACACCGGCCTCTATCCTGCATTTTTACAAAAAAGGATTTCATTACACCTGGGGAAAACTAAAAGCTGTAGAAGGCGTTAAAGTTCAATACATCAAATTGAAACCTATCAAAGAAGATGATATTGCTTATATTATGTTAGGTATAGACACCAATACCAAACACATACATTCTATTACCTATCACGACAAAAGGAACACAAAAGTCAGCATCAGGATAAGAACTTTTAAACCTAATGAAAATCTATCCCCCAAAGAATTCACCTTTGACAACGCTAAGTATAAAGCGAAAAACTACAGCATTACAGAACTCTAATAGTTGTGGCATAAGACTTTATTAGCCTGAAAACATCAGCAATAATAATAGCCCAAAAACTTACACAGTTTTTGGGCTATTATTTAATTGTCAAATATAACTCTCTATCTAAAACTCAATACTTCTCAGATACTTGAGCTTGTCTTCCCAAATACTCAACTCAAAGCTCAATTTTTCTATTTCCTTACGAATGTTTTTTAACATAGGATTACTTTCATCTGCATTTGAGAAGAATTGAGAGTTGGTCTCCATTTGTTGTTTCTCTTTACCTATATGATCTATTTTCTTGCGAACAAACTGTATCTCATCATTGATACGTCTCGTATCTTTTTGTTCGACCAACTGGTCTATATGAGTTTTATATCTCAACATTAAGAGCTTTGATTTGTCCTCTGAAACTTTGTCAAAATAAGGATCTAAAAACTTATTGAATTTTACATCAATATAACGTTGTTTTTCAGGTACAACCCCAAAATCTTTCCACGCATCCACATAAGACATCAGGGTTTCCAAATCAGGAGTGAAATCATCAGCTTCTGCTTGTTTCTTAAGATCATTCAGGTATTTCTTTTTTTGAATATAGACACCCATACGGCTTTCTTCCAAAGAATTCATGGCCGCTCTGTAACGGTCAAAGAAATGATTACATGCACCTTTGAATTCATTCCAGATTGTATCAGATACCCGGCGGGGCACATGACCTATGGTTTTCCAATCCTGCTGAATTTTTTTCATGACCTCAACAGCTTCATTCCAATCTTCACTATCTTTATAAGACTCAGCAATTTCTATAAGTGCCCTCTTTTTCTCCAGATTGGCTTGCTGATCTTTTTTAATTCCTTTGTAATACTGGTTTTTCGCCTGATTGAAAACTTTGTTGACACTTCTGAATTTCTCCCAAATCTCACGATCTTTATGTTTGGGTACGCGACCGGATTTTATAAACTGTTTTCTCAAGGCTTCAACTTGCTTGATACTTTTTTGCCAATCGTTATGAGACTTGTGTTCTACCTGATTGTAATGTTCCAATTCCTGCAGTACAGCTTCTTTTTTCAACAGATTCTGCTCATAAGTTTCTTTCAGAGAATCATAATAGCTGTGTCGTTTATCGTGTATTTTCTTAGTCGCTTCACTAAAGCGATTCCAAATTTCTTCTCTGTATTCTCTGGCAACAGGACCTACATCTTCTTTCCATATACGGTGTAAAATCTGCAACTCGCTGAAAGCTGACTTGATATCCTCTGATTCCGCCAGGGCTTCTGCTTTGAGTACTAACTTGGTTTTCTCTTCCAAATTATGCTTAAAATCCAAGTCTCTAAGCTCATTGCTCAAATGCAATAAATCATAGAAACGCTCGACATGAAAATGATAGGTCTGCCATAAGTCTTTATATGCTTCATGAGGCACAGCACCTATACTACGCCATTTATCTTGCAACGCTTTAAAGTTGTTATAAATATTGTCAGGTGTTTCACTGTCGATTAACGCTTTTAATTCTTCAATAATAGCTTGTTTTTTCACTAAATTTTCCTGACGTTCCGCAGTAATTTTATCCTGATAAGCCTGTCGTTTGGTTTTATACTCAAATAAAACGTCATTATAAACCTGTTGGATAGGATTTTCATAGTGAAAATCTGATGGCTCTCCACCCTCGTCTGCATGCTTTTTTCTGGCTTCTTTCAACAATTGACCAAACTTCACATTAAACATCCTTTTGAGTTGTTCTACCTGCTGACCAATTTTCTGTATAGGATATGTCGCAATCACATGACCCAGATATTTAACCACATCTTCCACATCTGCATCATCACCCAGCGTAATTGCAGGTACCTCTGGTTCTTCATTAGAATCTTTGGAATCTGAAACAACTTTTTCATCTGTTGGCTCAGCGGTCTGATCAGAATCTGAAGGGTTTTCTTTGATCTCTGTTTGTTCCGGTGTATCCTCAGCAACCGGACTATCATCGGTAACCGCCACTTTATCATCGCCTTCAGGAGTAACCTCAGTAGCCTCTGCTATTGATTCTTCCGGAGTGTTTTGAGTCGCTTCTAAATCTTTTGATTCTTGATTATCAGAATTAACAGACTTAACGTCATCCGTATTTTCATTTACATCAGGTAAATTTTGGTCATTTGTATCCAACATATCTCAATGTTTAAAGGTTCAAAAATATTGGTTAAAGGTACAAATATGTCCTTATCTGACAAAATCTTATCTACAATATATTCCGGATTAACAACGCAATTTTTACGGCAAGGGATTAGAACCTTAATCAATTAATTATCAAATTCATAACTTAATTTCAGATCTCAACACCAAAGCAGTGACACCCCACTACATATGATAATACCACTGTCCAAAACAGTCTGGTTTTAAAAATTAATTGGGAAATTTAATGGCTTTTGACCTGCCAAATATTATGTGGTCAATGTATCCAACAACTCTTTTACCCCTTCTGTAGCTGTGCGAGGAATAATGGTCAATTGATCAAAAGCATTTTCTGAAATTGTAGGTCTCGGGTCTATAAAATAAATAGGCACACCACTGGGTACATAATGGATTAATGATGCCGCCGGATAGACTTGCATAGACGTTCCAATAACCACAAATATATCTGCAGTCATAGTGATATCTACGGCTGTTTCTAAAAGTGGAACGCTTTCGCCAAACCACACAATATGCGGGCGTAACTGACAACCTTTGTCACATAAATCGCCTATATTCAAATCTTTTTTCCAAACTTTTACATCGGTTTCATCGCAGGTACTGCGGACTTTATACAATTCGCCGTGCAGATGTAACACATCGCTACTACCGGCGCGTTCGTGCAGATCATCAACGTTTTGTGTAATTATTTTGACCTCATATTGCTTTTCCAATTCAACTAATCCTGTATGACCGGCATTGGGTGCTACAGTTCCCAATTGACGACGTCTTTGATTGTAAAATTCCAACACCAATTCTGGATTTCTGGCAAAACCCTGAGGCGATGCTACTTCCATAATATCGTGATTTTCCCATAAGCCTCCTGAATCCCTAAAAGTACTTACGCCACTTTCCGCACTCATACCGGCACCTGTTAAAACAACTATGGTCTTTTTTTCTGACATCATATCCTAATTAATAATAATTGATTTAATTACACTAACACTGTCGCAACGCTCTACAAGAAGCGAAAGATCAGGGGTTTTGGCGGTTGGTTCTATAAAAAACTCTGCACAGGGTTTTTGATGTTGATGGCTTTTACCGAAATTGACATTGCCATCTTTCAATAAACGCATGGCTTCTACACTATCTATACCCGATTCTTTGAGCTGGATTTTGGCTTCATTTGAAAAATAAATGACGGGCTTGGCGTTGATACTTTTTAAAGCACGGGCATTGGGCATATAATCAAAGGTTGCGTTTTTTTTGTTATAAATCCGCTTTAAAATAAATATGCCAATGACCAATCCCAAGAGAAAAAAACTCAATCGGCGGAAAAAACCTGTATATTTTGACTTCATCTAAAAAAATATTAAGTTCAGATCCCGGTAAGGTCTGTTAAACCAGTCTGACAATGTTTTATGGGTCAATATGCCATTGTATAAATACAAGCCGGCTTGTAAACCCTTGTCAAATCTTATCACTTGTTCTACGCCACCCTCTTCCGCAATATGTTGTAAAATGGGTGTCAGGATATTACTGATAGAGACACTCGCCGTACGGGCATAACGCGAAGGCATATTGGGCACACAATAATGTATAACACCGTGTTTGATGTAGGTTGGCTCTTTATGGTTAGTCACAACGCTGGTTTCAAAACAACCACCGCGATCTATACTCACATCGACAATTACGGCACTGCTTTTCATTTTTTGCACCATTAAATCTGTGACCACCACAGGTGTTCTTAACTTACCTCGCAAAGCACCAATAGCCACATCGCAACGCCTTAGTGATTTCTCTATATCTTTGGCTTGCAATGTTGAAGTATATATACTGATACCTAAATTCTTTTGCAAGGCTCTCAATTTGGATACTGAATTGTCAAATACTTTGACCCTTGCACCCAGCCCTAAAGCGGTTTTTGAGGCATATTCTCCAACTGTTCCCGCACCAAAAACTACAATGTCAGTAGGTGGTACTCCATTGACATTACCAAACAATAAACCTTTACTTTCCGGCAAATTACTCATAAGTTCTGCAGCAATGTGTATAGAAGCAATACCGGCTATCTCACCCAGTGATTTCACTACAGGTAAAAAACCCTGCTCATCCTCAATATAATCATAAGCTAATGCCGTTATTTTTTTCTTGATTAAGGCATCAAGATACTTGGTGGACTGTGTTTTGATTTGCAAAGCAGAAAAAAGCACAGATTTAGGCATCATCATCTCAATTTCCTCTAATGACGGTGGTTCGACCTTTAGTACAATAGGACATTCAAAAACCTCTTTGGACTCGTAGGCAATTTTAGCACCGGCATCTGAGTATTCCTTATCTGTAAACAAAGCACCTTTACCGGCATCGGTTTCGATGACATAAATTCCCCTTACGTCGTTTGATTTCCAGCGTCTCAGCTTGTGGCATTAATTCACTTTGCGTAAACGGCGTTTTAGGTTTTTGGCTCATAAGACTAAAATATATTAATCATTCTACAGTTTAACAAAGATAACAATTATGATTAAATATGACATTCCTCATTTCCTAATGCCAATATTCAAAGGCATCAAAACGGTAATGTTCTGGGAAATTTATTCTAAAGCAAGTAACCGAAAGATTCTTTAAAACTTAAGCCTTAACTTAAACTACTATATCCAAAACTCTTGTGCCATCCTCGTTAACGGATATTTTGATGGTTGTCACGTCATCAGGGATTAAACCGGCAATCTTTTCCGGCCATTCTATCAGGCAAAAAGAACCGCTGTCAAAATAATCTTCTATCCCTATGTTAAGAGCTTCCTCTTCGTTTTTTAGTCTGTAACAATCAAAGTGGTAAACAATATCGTCTTCTTCTGTACGGTATTCATTGACAAGCGCAAACGTAGGACTATTGACCGTATCAATGACCTTCATGGCTTTTGCCAATGATTTGATAAATGTTGTTTTGCCGGCACCCATCGGGGCATCAAACAATACGATTTTATGCTTTAAATGCCGTAAAACAGCGCTTGCCGTTTGGTCAATAGTGTCTAACGAAAACGTATAAGTCATATTTGTTTTTTAGAAATTTGTGCAAAGATAGTGAAACATCATCTTAACACATCTGTTGTGTTACTCCACCTTTGAAACAAGCAACTATATCTACAATATTACATGCCTTACACCTGCACTAAGTTAATGACATGCCTAATGCGGTTTAGATACATATTTAAACAACACATTACTATCCAATAGTTTAAGCTGAAAATTATGTATTTTTGCAGGAGTCTCAACAAAGCTAAGCTTTAAGTACATGAAAAAAAACATAAGCCCATAAGGCTGATCAAAAACTGAATAAAAATGAACGAAGATATTATTCTAAAACCAATCGCTTTTGTAAAAAACAGCCGTAAGGAAGCATCAGATGATCAATGGTGTGAGATTATTTCTGAAATCGAACTCATCGATGACTTACCGGTGGAAAGTCTTGATGGGATTGAAACATTCTCTCATCTGGAAATCATTTTCTTTCTCGACAAAGCCCTTAAAACAATTACCGGAAGTGAGCATCCCAGAGAAAACCCCGATTGGCCGAAAGTTGGCATTTTTGCACAACGAAAAAAAGACAGACCCAACCATTTGGGGTTAACAACCGTTAATCTGATACGTAAAGAAGGTAAAACACTGATTGTTTCTAATCTTGATGCCATAGACGGCACTCCGGTTCTGGATATCAAACCGGTATTTACCGAGTATTTGCCTAAAGGCGACATAAAACAACCTGATTGGACGAAAGAATTGATGAAAAACTATTGGCGTAAAGCTTAAAGTCCTATAATATTAACTTAACTGGGTATCAGACTTACTAAAAAAAATCTTAAAAAACCACAAAGAATCTTTAGACATCATTTCTAAACTCAAACTCAAATTAACATGAACATCGACGTCAACATTAGAGATATTGCTCAACATGAGATACCTTATTTAGAGTCTTTTCTGTATGAGGCTATCTTTATTCCCGAAGGCGTTGAAAAACCGGGTAAAGATATCCTGAATTTACCGGAGCTGAAGGTTTATATCGAAGATTTTGGCAAGGCTACCGATCTATGTTTCGTAGCTGACTACAAGGGAACTTTGGTGGGCGCTATCTGGACCCGGTTATTTTCTGTACAAGACAAGGGGTTTGGGTTTATAGACGAACAAACGCCGGAAATGAGTATGTCGGTCAAAGAGAATTACAGGCAACAAGGGATTGGGAAACAATTGTTGGCAACTATGATAAAAAAACTCAAACGTTTAGAGTACAAACAGGTTTCTCTAAGTGTTGACCGGGCAAACTTTGCAATGGATATGTACCTCAAATCCGGGTTTGAAATTGTCAGTTCCGATACAAAATCAGCCATCATGGTTAAACGCTTATAAAAAGCAATCTGCATACAGAGAGTTATAGTCTTCTCACCTATGCTTAAATATTAATTTATATTTTTGCTTAAGAAACGACTGATAAACCTGAACCGTAAAACTTCAAACCCAATACCGTGAAACGCCTTTTAATAGCCATCTTAATGTTTAGTCTCCTGATTGTTGGTTGTCATAAAGACAACCCCAATAAACCGACAACTGATGAGGTTCAGAAACTATTCTATTGCAGTAATACCACAGGAACCTATCAAGTCTATGTTAAAGATTTATCCACCAACACTATTGAAAGCATAACCGCTGACCCTGATTTTAACTATTGGTGGGTTGAACCTTCTCCACAAGGGACTGAACTCCTGTTAATGCGTAGTCCGGTAGACGATAATGTTGAACCTATGTTTGACTATGAGACTTGTCAGATGGTTAAAACTGACATCAACGGGGCTAACCCAACCGTTCTTTTAGACTATGAGACTAATGATTGGAACGCCTTTGGCAACCCGCACTGGCATCCTACAGAAGACAAAATATTATTCCTCGCTCAACCAACAGATTCCTTTTATATTTATACCATGGACAGTAATGGGGATAATATTGTCCAATTAACAACTCAGTTTTCCATAGACCCCAACTGGTCTCATAGTGGTGACAAGATTGTATTTATCGGGATCAACCCCAATCCTACACCACCCCAAGCGGGTTTTGAGGATTTTGAAGTCTTTACAGCCGATTATAACAGTACCGCCAATGCGATTTCTAATATCCAGCAACTTACAGACGATACCCGCAGAGACCATGACCCCTGTTATGCACCCAATGATGAACAGATTGCATTTTCCTCTGCAGACAATATCGATTTAAGTATTGCCAATATTACGGTTATAGATACTTTAGGTAACCAAAGAACAGACCTGGTCAGCGACAACACCACCAATGGCGGACCTGTAAACTGGGGTACTGATCATAAGATTTATTATCATAATGTCAATTTTAATACACCGCCCTTTACTCCTTTTACGGTCAAAGCTTTTGATACAACGACCAACACCAATACAGACCTGTTTCCTGCAGTTTCTGAGTCATATATTTCACCTTTCTATTTTAGCCAATAAAAAACGTATAATTTTTCCTTAACAGTAATAATATCTACAACACATTTACGTATATAATCAATAAAACAATTTAAATCATACGATTAAAAATGAAAATCAGACATATACTTTTTATTGTTGTAATAGCTTTTACTTGCACTAGCTACGGACAAGATAAATACAATTATACCCACTTTAATACATTGACAGAGGTTAAAGGAACTGAATATGTCATTGCACATATAGAAAAAAACGGTAAAATCAAAGATTTAAGAAACAGATACCTTTTATTTATTAACACAAAGACCGGAGCAACAAAACAAGTAGATTTTCCAAATGAAGGCTACTTTCAGACAATTAAACAAGTAAAAATTGATACATTAGGCATTAATTGCATGGTAGTGTTGGCTCAAACAATTGATCTGGACGGGAAAAAAGGAATTGATTGGAATGACCCAAAACAAATCATTATATTATCAAGCGACGGCAAGGACAAGACACAGCTAACCGACAATAGATTTTTTGTAAAAAAATGGAGTGTAAACTACAACAGTGGAACTATAGTCGTAACAGGTTATTATGATACCAACCAAAATGGGAAGTATGATAAAAAAGATAAAGGCGAGATTGCTATTTACGATTTAAAAACGCTGAAATTGACCCATAAAATAAATAGTTGATTACCTGAAAAGATAGATAGTCACCATTTATATAACCTTATACAATGGTTGAAACTTTAATCCTGTAACTATCGTAAAATAGAGTAAATTGGGAGCTTATTCAGATAAACACCGGAAAAACTAAAACGATTGATTATCCGGAAAGTAAATTTACATTAGACATAATTAAAACAAACACATGAAAGTATTAATCATCATCAATGATGCCCCTTACGGTACAGAAAAAGCCTATAACGCTTTGAGAATTGCCAACCAAGTCAACAGAGACTATACTGACGCAGAAGTTGTAGTCTTTCTGATGGCAGACGGGGTCAACTGTGCCATTTCCAAACAAAACACCCCAAACGGCTATTACAATATAGAACGTATGCTCAATCTTGCGGCAAAAAAAGGTACCAGAATATTGCTTTGTGGCAGTTGCCTCGATGCCAGAGGTCTTCATAATATCGAACTTGTTGAGAACGCCCAAAGAAGTACTATGGCCGAATTGACTAAAGAAATCATGAGCAGTGATAAAGTATTGACTTTTTAAAGTCAATGCAGGTACAAACTTAGGAAAGCATTATTGACTAGAAGTATTAGTCAATACTTGAAAAACTGAATATACCTTAAATCTGATACCGAGCATCAGAACATAAAGTATTTACATGATTCTTATAAAAGTAAAACCCGGCAAGTTTAAAACTTGCCGGGTTTTGTTTGTTGTGACGCTAATGCTTAATCAGGTCATTATTTTTTCTTGGGATGAACAATAGTCAATTCATCAATCAGGTTTTTAGCACCACCAAATTTTTCAATGATAAACAGTACATAACGTGCATCAACCATGATGCTCATACATGTTTCAGGGGTGTAGAATACATCTCCCATTGTACCTTCCCATACACCGTCAAAAGCCAAACCTATCAGGTTTCCATGGGCATCTAGTACCGGACTTCCTGAGTTTCCACCGGTAATATGGTTGGTTGCCAAAAAGTCAACAGGCATTTTACCATTGTCACCATATTGCCCATAGTCTTTGGTATTGTAAAGATCTATCAGTTTTTGAGACACATCAAATTCATAATCGCCGGGTTTGTATTTTTCCATAACACCTTTGAGGTATGAAAACGGCTTGTAATATACACCGTCTTTAGGGTTATACCCCTGTACTTTTCCGTAAGAAACTCTCAAAGTAAAGTTGGCATCGGGATAAAATTTCTTTTCCGGGAATACCAACATTTGGGCTTTCATATATTTACGCATCAAATCTTGTATTTGAGTGTTTTTTTCATTGTATGGAGTACTCACTTCCCGGTCTATCAACTCTTTTTGAGCCATCGCTAAACTATAAAGCGGATCATGATCTAAGGCTCTTTTCAATTCATTATAATCCCCATTGATTAAAGCCATGGTCTTGTCAGCATTAGTCAACACTGAATTGCTGTATAATTGTTTGGCAAAATCTTCCACCGATTGATTTTTAAGAGCGTTTGTAATAACCGGAGCTACATATTTTGCATCAACTTTACTGGTGTACAATTTGATTAATGCTGCAAATACTTCCTGATCTACCTGTGCATCAAAGTCCTTATACATACCTTTGATATAATCTGCAAAACGGGGTTTGACATTATTATAAACCATCTCACCATTGTTTTCATAAAGTTGTTCCAATCTGTGCAACAAACTTGCCACAAAAGTTGTGCTGATGTTTCTCGAAAAAATTTCAGAATTATAATCCAATAACACGCCGGGCTCCTCAATCTCTGCATAAAGTTTTTTCAGTTGAGGTAAAACGTTTTCGTATTTTTGATTGTATGTTTTATGGTTTGAAACGCGTTTTTGGAATTCCCGCTCAAATTTTTCTTTCTCCGCTACGGCATTAAATTTATCCAAACCTTTACTTTCACCTATCCAATATTTCCAATAGTTGGCTATCTGAGCAAATTTAGCAGCGTACTTTAAACGGGTTGCTTCGTCTTTACGCATTTTTTTATCCAATACTGCCAATGCTGTTTCGCGGACTTCTACACGGGCAGGATTGCGGGCATCTTTTTTAGATTGTACGGCATAAGACGTCAAATACTCATCCGTTCTTCCAGGGAAACCGAGGACTAATGAAAAATCACCTTCTTCAACCCCATCCAAAGAAATTGGTAAATAGTGTTTGGGTTTGTAAGGTTTATTGTCAGCTGAGTAATCTGCCGGTAAATTGTTGGCATCAGCATAAATTCTGAAAATTGAAAAGTCACCGGTATGACGTGGCCACATCCAGTTGTCTGTATCTGCCCCGAATTTCCCGATGGATGACGGCGGAGCGCCTACAAAACGCACATCTCTATAAGTAGTCGTGATATAGAGATGAAACTGATTACCTTTATAAAAACGCTCTATACTGACATCCTGATAGTCTTCTTTAGCAGTACCTTTGAGGATATCATTGATGTTTTTATCAATATACGATTGACGTTCTTTGGGTTCCATCTCATCATTGACGCCTTGCAGAACCTTATCGGTAACATCTACAATCTTGTTAATAAAAGTAACCTTAAGTCCGGGTGCAGGAATTTCTTCATCATATGATTTAGCCCAAAAACCATCTTTGAGATAATTGTGCTCCATGGTAGAAAGCGACTGAATATTACTATAACCACAGTGGTGATTGGTAAATAACAGTCCGTTGGGTGATACAACTTCTGAGGTACATCCCGCGCCAAAAATAGCAATGGCATCTTTGATACCGGTATGATCACTGCCGTAAATTTGTTCAGCAGTCATCGTCATACCCATACGTTGCATATCTTCCTCTATCTTTGATAATGCATTGGGCATCCACATGCCTTCCTGAGCAAATATATTACCTGAAATAAACAATACAATGATCAGTTTTATCCATTTATTCATAATCTATAAGTGTTTTAAATTTATTGCCCTCAAAAATACTATTTTTTAATACGCTTAAATAATAAATTTTGATTTTTTTAACAGTACTTACCTGTAACATACAGTTTATTCTATCGTCTTAAAAGTGTGAATTCATTGGATCTGATGAAATCCATTTAAAGACATGAAGTGTAATAATTTGTTTTGGAGTTTTAGTACAAACATTAATGTTTTGCTCTTCGTTAGCAGAACCAAATGCAGTACAATTTAAAAGTTTTTCAACAGACCTTGATTAATATTGGTTTTAAAAATCCCGTATGTTTATTAAACACACGGGATTTTTTTTATTTAACAATACTAAGAGCTTTAATAAACGTCAGAAATATTACTTATCTGACTTAGCTATAGCAGGGTTAATTTATTCAGCTAAAGCCTGAGCATTATATTTTTTAGCCAGCATAGTGGCTTCCGGAATAAAATCAGTTAAGAATTGAATACGGCTATCATGAGAGGGGTGCGTACTTAAAAACTCCGGTGGTTGTTGTCCATTGGAATTTTCCTTCATTCGTACCCATACATTAACGGCTTCCTTAGGATTATATCCTGCCATAATCATAAACACCAAGCCCAGTTTATCAGCTTCTTCCTCATGTTTACGACTGTATTTAAGCATCCCCAGCTGAGAGCCAACACCGTAAGCCATATACCACATCTGACGGGTTTTTTCAGGTTGATTAGCTGTTCCAAGGGCAACAGCCACACCACCTAATTGCTGTAGCATACCTTGAGACATACGTTCCTGACCGTGTTTAGCAAAAGCATGTGCTACTTCATGCCCCATTACAGCGGCAATACCGTCTTCATTGGCACAAATAGGCAGAATTCCCGTATAAAACACAACCTTACCACCCGGCATACACCAAGCATTGACGGTTTTGTCTTCAACCAGATTAAACTCCCAACGGTAAGCATCAGCTTCTGCTGCCATATCATTAAGTCTCATAAATTTATCTACAACTTTAGAAATCCTTTTCCCAATAGTTTTAATTTGGTTGGTCTTAGCCACATCTGTAGATAATTTATTTTCGGCTAAAAATCCTTCATATTGCGAAAATGCCATAGGAAGAACCTGAGAATCGGACATAAAATTAACACGTTTTCTACCGGTAACAGGTACAGTACTACATGAATGCACTATAAATAGGACAATCATAACTGATAATAATCTTTTCATTTTGGGTGTTTTTAATGTTATTAATTACAAATTTACAAAAATAAGTCTAACTATCCTTATCAAAAATCATCCTTACGATAAATTTATAATCATTAAAACGGGTAAAAGCGCTAGGCATAACAAAAAAAAACCTCAACAGATAACTGTTGAGGTTTGATATAAAAAAGAAAGGCGGCGACCTACTCTCCCACGATAGTAGTACCATCGGCG
>PDWJ01004048.1_pt1 | contig 13308 bp, 14 predicted proteins | sample 1430881 | NCBI WGS metagenome assembly PDWJ01 (sample SAMN01162460, study PRJNA174530) | Oral metagenome, whole genome shotgun sequencing project. | biome: Marine environment; feature: Marine mammal; material: Swab sample of the gingival sulcus; isolation source: swab sample of gingival sulcus... | reverse complement strand
GGATCTGAATTTCACCTCAACGGCAAATCGTTTGATCAGTCAGCTGGATCGTAAAAACAAGGCATTTTTCCTGATAGAGACTTTCGATAATAAAGTGATTATCCGTCAGTGGGATTACGCTAGGAAAAAACGGCTCACCCCGATTGAATTTGCTGGAATACAAGCGGAAAAGGTCTATTTTGCGGATAACTACCTGCTGCTGCGTAATTACAAGCAGTTTTCGTTAATCAAGCGTACTGATGCTGGCCTTAAGTTAGCGTGGAGTAAAAATCTGTCCAGCATTTACGAGGGGCTCGCACAAGTCTTTCCACCCGGTTTGCTATACCGGGATGATCATGAGTATTTTGACCCTTATTCCATCACCTTCAGTCTGGATGAAAAGCAAATTATTTTTTGGAATACTGCATACCGATCCCGTGATGAAGACAAACTGTTTTCTCCGGTCGTTCTGGTCGATGTGGCGAGCGGTGCTGTCGAAAAATATCCAGCTATCGCGCTTAACTCATCCGTCATCGTTGATCCGCAAGCTAGGTATTTTTTTAAGGATGATTATGGCTGCGATACCGAAAAGACGAAACTGTATAGCCTAGTGGATTATAGTGATAGTCAGTACATTGAAGGTGAGATTATGGCAGTCAGTCCTGATGGTGATGTGCTGGCAACATGCTATGAGAACGAACTTTCACTTTTAGTCAATAACGATTTTTGACGTGGATGCCATCCAGATAAACCATCGGATACGTGGCTTCCCGTGGAGTGGACACGCCTGCCATTCAATAACCTGTTCCATCACCGCATTAGTCACCTTTTAAATTAACGCAGCAAAGACATCGGCCCGATAAAGTCCTTCCAGCAGTGTCACGTTCAGCAGTTACACAGTTCTATTTACAATCTCCTTCAAAGCTCACATTATTTAGCATTAATGCTCGTTAAAATGCTCCAAGAAATCTTGTGGCTTTTGCACTAATAAAACTCAGCCTTATGGCTGTGCTGGACAAATCCTTGCAAAAAAAGAGCTGGATTGGTATGTCGGCCAACTTCAAAGCCCTGATAATATTAGCCCCACTAAATGATCTGTCCCCCAAATATACACCGCACAAATCACGGCCTCACCGATAATCACCCCCAATAAGACCTTCCACAAAGGTATACGCATGACTTCGCTGACATAACAAATCAAGTCTGTCGGCACCACTGGAAAAAAGCCCCATAAAGTAATGACTGGAATTTCCTTGCCTTTCAGAGCCTGTTGTAACTGAGCAATTTGTTTAGGGTATTTTTTATTAAAATACACATCAAAGCCCAAATAACGCCCTAAATAATAGGCAATGCTAGAGGAAGTCAGCACACACAGCAAAGTCACCACATACAAAGGCCAAGCTGGTAAAACCAAGGCACCAGCCAATAATAAAGGTGTTAAGGGTACAAGCGTAAAGCCCCGTAAAGTACCAATCAAAAAATAAATCAACAAGCTTTCTACTAAATTTTCAGAAAATAAAAGCTTTAGATTATTAGCATGAAACAACTCAGGTTTGAAAAAATACAAGCCCAGAAAGGTGCTTACCAACGCCAACCAAACCATTAAAGTAAGGCGTTGAACATCTTTGTTTTGCATAGATCAGGCAAGTCTCCGTTGGATTACCACATCCAATTGCAAAGCACTTTAAGTGTGCATGTAAAGAATGGGATTTTCCATCACACAGCGTATAAAAGCTACCCCCACCTCGTTAGCCTAACGACTCAAATAAGCCTCGGCTGTAGTAGCTGGTAAGCTAGGACAGTGTTAAAATCGCAGCATGGAACCAAACCAGCAAACGCTTATCCCCACCCCCATACACCACATTACCGCGCTGATACTGGCCGGTGGCCAAGGTAGCCGTATGGGTGGCTTAGATAAGGGTTTGCTGGATTTTAAAGGTCGCCCCTTAGTGGAATACTTAATTCAAGCCTTGCAAGCGCAAAGTGGTCAAATACTTATTAATGCTAATCGCAATCTGTCCAGCTATGCCACTTATGGCTTTCCGCTAATTAACGATGAACTGGAAAATTTTCAAGGGCCACTCGCTGGAATCGCGGCTGCCCTGCAAGCTACCCGTACACCTTGTTTACTCACAATACCTTGTGATAGTCCTTTTGTCGCTACTGACATGGCTGAACGACTTTATCAAACTATGCAAAGCCAGCAGGCTGAACTCGCAGTCGCTCATGATGGCGAGCGTTTGCACCCCATTCATGCACTTATTCCAATAAGACTATTGGGTAGCTTGCATCGCTATTTGGCAAGCGGTGAACGTAAGGTAGAAAAATGGTATAGACAACATCAAATGGCTCAGGTGGATTTTTCCGATAAAGCACACTTGTTTCGTAATATCAATACACTAGAGCAAAAACAGCAACTGGAACGAGAGGAGTAAACCCTAGCATGCCAGATAACAAACCCAAACCGCCCATCATTGGTTTTTGCGCCTACAGCGGTACCGGCAAAACCACCTTGCTGACTCAGCTCATTCCCTTACTGAAAACTAAGCGTTTGAAAGTCACCGTCATTAAACATGGTCACCACACAGTTGAACTGGACACACCGGGTAAGGATACTTATCAAATGCGTGAAGCAGGCGCGAACCAAGTAATATTAGCCTCTAAACGTCGTCTAGCGTTATTATTGGAATGTGAGGCACAAGCGGAAGCATCTCTAGAAGATGCACTCAAGCTGGTAAATCCCCATTGTGCAGATTTGATTTTGGTAGAAGGCTTTAAACGCGAAGCGATACCAAAGATTGAAATACACCGCCCCGCCCTTGGCAAACCACTATTATTTCCTGATGACCCGCTGATCATAGCGCTGGCCAGCGATCAAACCTTGGATCTGTCTGAATATGAGCATGCGCCTACTCAATTAGATTTAAATCAACTATCCAGCATTGCCGACTTTATCGAACAGCAAATTTTAGGGGCTGCGTCGCAAGCGTAATGCTTCGGAATTTTTCGTTACACGTTTACTCTATTCAGTAGATTCGGTAGTGATCTTATATTTTTTTATTTCATATGGAGTCATCCAGTGAATGTCATCACTCGTCGCAGACTTTAGAGTGTACCAATAGAATCCACTAGGAATACCCATTTCTTTGTAATATTGCAGATATTTTTGATGCTCAACATGACTTTTTGGTAGTTTATTAGGATTTTCAATCCCGTCACCTGCCCATGAATGTACTCCAATTTTTGCCCCTCGTTGAGCAGTTCTCTTTACACCAGAAAGGAAAAAATCGGTTCCTCCAGAGGCGACAAGCCCATCGCTTGGGATAAGTGTATTTAACTTTTTATGCCTAACAAACCTCGCAGCATCTAAGTTTGCTTCATCATCTACTGATCCTTCAACATTTTCCATAACTATAGATGTAACTTCGGGATTCATGTTCAGAGCTTCTTGTAGCTTTGATTTAACATCACTATCAATCACGCCATTCATGATTAAAGTATTTCCTGAAATTTTAAAATTAACAGGCTCATAATCATCCAGCGTACTACAGCCTGACAAAATTAATGAGCAAGCAAATATTATTAATTTTTTCATAAAAGAATTTCTAAAAATCTGGATTATAGTGATGTGAACGTGTAACAGCATATTATACGTGCTTAGCAATACAAATAGACAAATAGCTTGTTATTAACCTAGCAACAAATACCTGTGCGGCATAAGCAATTCTCGAATGCCTGAAACCGAACTTTTCTGTAGCAATTTTATGGTTTTTGTCATCTAATCGGCAAACCCGAAAAGCTGGAGCGAGCCCAGCAGGTGATCGACTTGCTACTAGAAACGGTTCAAGTGCAACGTGAGCAGAGCAGTTGGATGCTTTGCAAGATCAGCGTATGACAAACTTCCAAGACTCGTCAAAAGCCTCCTCTTCCAGCGATGCGCCCGGTAATCCCCCAAATAAAATAGCCACTCCAAATAGAAAAAAGTGACTCAACCAAACAAGCTATCAGCTGAAAATTGTACAAACTTAATTCTTTGGCCAAAACCCCTCATCCATAACCTGCTCAAAATCCCAAAGACACTTTTCTGGAAACATTTCCAAATCTAGCCCCGTCTCGCGCCGAGCCGAATACCGTGCATCCTCATAAGCATCCAGAAACGTCTCATCCAGTACGCTTTTCAAACTCGGATTTTTAGACAGGTGCTTTCTAATACGAACCCGCTGCTCCTCAATGGTATTCCGCCAGCTATTTCCCTGATAAGAAGGCTGAAACTGCCACTTCAACAGATACATCAGCAAAACCTCCAGCCGGTTATGCAACTGTCGGGTTTCACTTTTCCCCATACTGTCAATTTCCTCAATCAGATGCACAACATCCAGACCACTGAAATCTCCGGCTTTCAGCAGACTCACCTGATCTTTAGTCCAGCCATAAAAATCATCATTATATTTTGTTGCTACTGACATTTGCCTGCACCCACTAAAACAAGGCTACAATCACGCCAAATACGATTGTACCTATCAAGGTAATTTAGAATCATTATTGCTCATCTTATTACAGTATAATTTACATTAACCCAGCAACAAAATACCCATTACGCAGCATAACAACAGGGCAATCGCTTGAAGTAACTGACTAATATTACGTGAATTAAGCCTCGCAACTATATCAATCTAATCAAAAAATTATTTCAAGCGATTGCCCTGAGCGTAACAAAGTGCCAATAAAACTTAACGTCCTAACACTGTGCCATCCCGACGTGGATCAGCACCGCCTTCTAGACCATCCTCGGTGATTACAATACCGTGCAGACCTGAATTCAGGTTACGCACCTTCGTTTTGTAGCCCATCCCTTCCAAAGCATCTTTCATATCAACAGCGGAAGTATTTTCTTCTAAATCATAAGTGCCGAAACCATTGAACTTATGTGGCAAAGCAATAGCTTGCTGCATGTCCATACCCCAATCAATATGTGCTACCAGCGTTTTAGCGACATAACCGATAATGCGCGCACCACCAGGCGAGCCAACCGCCATATAAGGCTTGCCTTCCTTAAATACAATACTGGGCGACATAGAAGAACGGGGACGCTTACCCGGTTCAACCCGATTCGCAACCGGCACACCGTTTTTCTCTGGCTTGAAGGAGAAATCAGTTAACTCATTATTCAGCAGGAAGCCACGTGTCATTAAGCGTGAGCCAAAACCATTTTCAATGGTCGTCGTCATGGAAACAATATTGCCTTTCTTATCCACAATCACGAAGTGACTCGTAGAAGGTAATTCTAAAGCTGCATCATCCGCCCATTTAGCCGCAGCACCCGCCACTGGATCACCCGGTTCAACCGTTTCCAAAGCTTGGTTACCAGACAATAACTGCGCACGTTGCTCCAGATAATGACTATTCACAAGCTCTTTGACAGGTACATCAACAAAATCAGCATCGGCGATATAACGCCCCCGATCTGCAAATGCCAAACGTGACGCATCACCAAACAAGCGCCAGCTTTCTGGGTTATCAGGTCCCAACGTTGCTAAATCATAATGATTCAGCATGCCTAATATCTGACCAACCGTTAAACCACCCGAGGTTGGAGGCCCCATACCACACACTTCAAACTGACGGTAAGGTACACAGACCGTATCGCGGCTAATCACCTTATAGCTATTCAAATCATCCATTGCCAAAACACCCGGATTATCTTTCGCATTTTGTACCGTTTTGACAATATCCTCACCGATCTCACCGAAATAAAAGGGCGCAACACCTTTTTCTGCTAATAGTCGTAAAGTATTGGCATATTCAGGGTTCTTGCGCAGGAATCCAGCGGGAAGCGGCTCACCAGCTTCAGTAAAGAAATAATTGCGCGTTGCTTCAAAACGTTGCAGCGATTCAGCACTGTCAGCAATTTGCTGCGACATATGATCAGTCACTTCAAACCCCTTATCCGCCAAAGCAATGCTCGACTGGAACAACTCAGCCCAAGGTTTGCTGCCAAAGCGCTCATGCACAGCAGCCAGTAAAGCCGGTGTACCCGGCGTTCCAACGGAACGTCCCCCCACAACTGCATCCATAAATTGCAAAGGTTCGCCTTTATCATCCAGAAATAATTCAGGCGTCGCTGCTTTAGGGGCTGTTTCGCGGCCATCAATGGCCCAAAGCTTTTGATCTTCAGCATCCCAGAGCACCATAAAAGCACCGCCACCCAAGCCGGATGATTGCGGTTCAACCAAGCCCAAAGTCAACTGCACAGCCACCGCCGCATCAAACGCATTACCACCGGCTTCCAATACTTCAAAACCTGCCTGGGTAGCATACGGATTGGCAGAAGCCACCATATAATCGCTGGCTTTAAACAATGATTTTTCAATTAGGGTATCAGCAGCCTGCGGGGCAATTTCATCCGTCACCTGCAAAGCTGACACGGTAGGCATAAAACCCATTAGACTCAGACCTATTAGCCCACCTAATGACAAACGCGGAATTATTTTCATATCAATGATTCTCCTCTGGGGATTAAAGCGACAGCATCATGCTAGCGCCGACGCTCAAGCGTAATTTATTAGGCTGAAAATGCCAAGAGCAGGCTTTTGATAATCATCATTACCATTTCGCCCGTTAAAGCGGAGAATGAGTGAGAGGCTATTATTCCGCAGCCTAGTTCAATCCACTTTACCAAGCAGGTGTCCTATGACTGAAAAGCAACTCGCTCGCATTATGTATGCCCTTATTATTGTTGGCTTGGGCATGGCCGCAGTCGGTGTGCTGCTGGTCATTTTTACCGATATTGTCACCGGCTACGGTGTTAAAGGTATTGGCATTATCGCTGCGCTAATTGCGGGTGGTTTATTCCTGTCAGTGCCTGCTAAAATTTACTTAACCCTGCAACTCATGAAACACAATGATGAGCAGCTAAGACGCAAACGAGAACAAGAAGAGCAAAACAAACAAAGCACTTGATCTATTACTTTCGCCCCGCAATACTAATAAATAACTACTCACCGGCCATCACGCCGATCAAAATCTTAAAACGAGGGCTTATTCAATATGCTAAAACCTTTACGCCTATTAGCTCTGAGTGCTGTTTATTTATTGGTATGGGCTTGGCAAACAGCTCAAGCCAGCTTGCCTATGGATGGCTTTTTTACTGCTACAGCAAACTGTCCAGCCTATCATTCCATCCGCAAGCAAACCAATCCGGGTGGTTTGCACACCGAAGTTGGAAAAAACTATCCCTTAAAAGCCAAAAACCGTGCCGCCGCAACACATTACCTGATTGAGTTGGGCAAAGAAAGTGGTCTGAATACCCCCCAACAACGTTGGGTAGCTGTCAACTGCGGAAAACTTCAGGAAGTTGGTAGCAACAACAATGACACACTGCCCTCCACTCACACACTCAACCCACAGCATGACTATGTATTGGCTGTTAGCTGGCAGCCCGCTTTTTGCCAGACCCACCGCAATAAGACTGAATGCCGTAGCCAACATGCGGAGCGTTATGATGCGCTCAACTTATCACTACACGGCTTATGGCCACAACCTCGTCATAATACTTATTGTGGCGTGGATACGACCTTAAAAGCGATTGATCGCCGCAGTGCATGGCACTTATTGCCTAATTTGACGATGAGTGCAGCAACCCGTCGTGAACTGGCGCGAGTCATGCCCGGCACAACATCTTACCTGCATAAACATCAATGGTATAAACATGGCACTTGCTATGGCACAGACCCGGAGACCTATTTTCGTCACTCTATTCGCTTAATGCAGCAAATCAACCGCTCTGCGGTGCGCGATTTATTTGCCCAGCATATTGGTCAATCAATCAGCATTAGCGACATCCGGCGCGCGTTTGATCAAAGCTTTGGCCAAGGTGCTGGAGATCGTGTCTACATTACTTGCTCAGGTAAGCTATTAAATGAACTAAAAATCAATTTACGCGGCTCTATTCAAGCTACTAGTACACTAGGAACATTAATACGCAATGCACCTAGCAACCCACATGCTAATTGCCACAGCGGAATAGTAGATCCAGCAGGATTTTAAACCGCAATAATATTATTTGCTTGACAGGCTAATCTTATTCGCGTTTTACTAAAAATCGTGGCAGGGAATAGACCCGCCAGTTTTTCAGTAAGGAGTTTACTGAGCTATGTCAAACAAACCACTTGAACTGTCTTTATCAAAGACAGCGGCTTATAGCTTCGACTTTTTAGTCTTTATTGGCCGTTTCCAGCCCTTTCATAATGGGCATTTTCACGTCTTGCAAACAGCCCTCACACAAGCTGAGCATGTCATTGTGTTAGTAGGCTCAAGCTATCAAGCGCGTGATTCACGTAATCCCTGGACATTTGCAGAACGCGAAGCACAAATTTTGTCGGCCTTGAGCGCTGAACAAGGAGAGCGCCTGATTATCTTGCCGCTGCTGGATGATTTGTACAATGATCAAAATTGGGTGAGCCGCGTACAACAAAGCGTACATGGGGTTACTTGTCGCTTTCCGCCCAAAATTGGTCGGCAAACACCACGCATTGGTCTGATTGGTTACAGTAAGGATGAAAGCTCGTATTATTTATCCTTATTTCCGCAATGGGAAAGCATGAATGTTGCTGCACAAGACAATTTATCCTCCACCCCCATCCGTGAGCAGTTTTTCCTGCATGATCAAATCAGCACTGATTTACCCGATGCGGTACAGCATTATCTTGATAACTTTCGCCAAACGACGACCCATCAAAATATCGTCAAAGAATGGCAATTTATCCATGATTATTTAAGTGGTTGGGAAAACACGCCTTACCCACCTATTTTTGTTACCGTAGATGCCGTCGTGATACAAGCAGGGCATGTTTTACTGGTAGAGCGTAAAGCGCGTCCAGGTGAAGGCTTGCTCGCTTTACCCGGCGGCTTTATCCGTCCCCAAGAAAAATTAAAAGATGCGGTGATTCGTGAACTACGCGAAGAAACGCGCATAAAGATACCTGCACCCGTGTTAATGGGTTCTATTATTCGTGAACAAGTCTTTGATGCGCCGCACCGCTCAGCGCGTGGCCGTACCATTACCCATGCGTATTTAATTGAACTCAAACCCGACCGTGCGGGACTAGCCAAAGTCAAGGGCAATGATGATGCACGCCAAGCCTTATGGATGCCCTTAGGTGAATTAAACCCGGCAGTGCTTTTTGAAGACCATTTCCATATTATCAAGGCTATGGTCGGTTAATCGTCGCTTAGCGGATAGACTGCTAATCATTACACTTCAGAACATCAGGAGGAGTTCCATGTTCAACATCCATGATAACCCTATTTTCGACAATCTAATTTTAAACACTGACAGCTATAAGACTAGTCATTACTTACAATACCCACCCGGGTCGGAAGTCATCTCATCTTATATCGAAGCACGCAAAAATGCCCGTTTTGGACACGTCTTATTTTTCGGCTTACAAGCGTTTATTAAACAATACTTGCTCCAGCCCATTACGATTGAACACATCGATGAGGCAGAAGCTATTTTGCAGGCACATGGTGTGCCTTTTAATCGAGCGGGTTGGGAAATCATTCTAAAGGAATACCAAGGCTTTTTACCGCTGGAAATCACCGCCTTACCAGAGGGCAGTATCGTGCCTACAGGCACAGCCTTGGTTCAAGTACAGAATACGGATCCTTGCCTTTATTGGTTGCCTTCTTATATAGAAACAGCGCTACTGCGAGCCGTTTGGTATCCCAGTACTGTGGCTACTATTTCTTGGAAAGCGAAACAGATTATTCGTCACTATCTGGAATTAAGCAGCGAACAGGTTGAAACCCAATTACCTTTCAAGCTACATGACTTCGGCGCGCGCGGTACTTCATCACAAGAAAGCGCAGCATTGGGTGGTATGGCGCATTTAGTCAATTTTCTGGGCACAGATACTATTGCAAGCTTATTGGCCGCTCGACGTTATTATGGTGCGGACATGGCTGGATTTTCGATTCCTGCGGCTGAACATTCCACGATGACTGCTTGGGGACAGGAACATGAAGTAGATGCTTATGCCAATATGCTTGAGCAATTTGCACAAGCGGGTAAACTCGTCGCGGTAGTATCTGACTCTTATGACATTTACCATGCTGTATCAGAGCTGTGGGGCAAACAATTAAAAGAAAAAGTTATTCATAGTGGTGCAACTATTGTTATTCGCCCCGATTCTGGCGATCCCAAAACGGTCGTCCTAGAGGTATTGGAACGTTTATATGCCAACTTTGGCGGCCATGTGAATCGCAAAGGCTATAAGGTTTTACACGACAGTGTGCGTGTCATTCAGGGAGATGGCGTTAACCTAGACTCGATTGGTGTCATTTTAGAGCATGTCTGCCAACATGGTTTTTCCACAGAAAATATTGCTTTTGGCATGGGAGCTGGATTACTTCAAAAAGTAAACCGTGACACCTTGAACTTTGCCATGAAAACATCAGCGATTCGCATTCAAGATGAATGGCATGATGTTTACAAACAACCAAAGACCGACCCCAGCAAGCATTCACGCCGTGGCCGATTGGCTGTCATTCAGAAAGAAGACACATGGCAAACCATACCGGAATCTGAACTGGGTGACGCAGACAATCAACTCAAACCCGTTTTTCGCAATGGACAACTACTACGAGAAACGGATTTTGATGAGATTCGCCGCCGCAGTGAGCAAGTGAGCAGTAGCGTATTATCCTGACCAAAATAAAATACGGCTTTGGATAAGTGGATTGATCGAAAGCCGTATTCAGTCGATAGAGCATTACACAACAACAGGTATTTTATGCAAGCCGAAGAATTTATTGCCCACATTAATGCACTAAACGTCTGGAAAAAAGGTGATCAACGCGCTCCACACAAGCCATTGTTACTGTTACTGGCTTTAGCACGCATTGCTGGCGACCAAACACGCTTAATTCCATTTAATGAGATCGAAAAAAAGCTCTCTCAGCTATTACAAGATTTTGGCCCTAGTCGTACCAGCTATCGCCCCGAACTTCCGTTTTGGCACTTACAATCAGATGGCATTTGGGAAATACCCAACACTACAGGCGTATTAAGCAGTTCAGGTAGTATTAGCAAAAAATACCTGCGTGATCATAATGTTATGGCTGGATTCACTCCAGAAGCTTATGATCTGCTCAAAGCTCATCCAGCCTTATTAGAACAAACTGCCCTGCAACTGTTGGAAAACAACTTCCCACTCAGTATTCACCAAGATATTCTTGATGAAGTTGGTTTAGATTTTGAAGCTATGCCACAGCTTAGCTTACAAAAACGTCCTAAACGTGACCCTAATTTTCGTCGGCGAGTACTAGAGGCCTACGATTATCGCTGTGCTGTTTGTAGCTTCAGTGTGCGTATGGAAAATATACCGATAGCCTTGGAAGCAGCACATATTAAGTGGTTTCAAGCAGGTGGCCCTGATATTGAAAGTAATGGCTTGGCACTTTGCTCTTTGCATCACAAACTGCTCGATCGTGGTGCTCTAGCCATTAGCAAAGAACATAAAATTGTTGTATCAGAAAAAGCCAATGGTCATGGTGGATTTCAAGAATGGGTACTCAACTTCCATGATAAAGCTTTGCAAAAACCGCGCAATCCGTCGTATGCCCCCAAAACAGAATTTACTGAATGGCACATTCGTGAAGTATTCCAAGGCAAATATCACTAATCCCAATAATTTACCCTCTCTGGTAAAACCCAGCGTACATCACCAAGATGATCATCACAATCCCCTTCGTAACGCATGCGCAGCTCAGGAATAATCGACACCATCCGCAAGACACGGAAAATACGTATCAAGCGCCCCAATACCGCCACCTCAGCATTATTGATAGGCAACAAACTGACGGCTACAATAGCTGTATCAAAAAGATTCCAGCCATTCTTGAATAGGTATGCGCACCAATCAACAAAGCAGATAAAATAATGATGGCGACTACAAATAGCTCAAACCAACGATTAGCTTTCAAGCGTTCTAAACGCTTTTGCCAGACATCCAGCATATGTTGATTATTTTGACTCGAATGGTTCTGGTCATTCCATAGAAACTGGCACTTCTGTACGCCCAACCCGTGCAGGCAAACTGATTAGCACTATTTACGTACCCCCACAGAAAAAGCTGCAAATCCATTGGCTTATCTTTCTGGCTTTCGCCACTGTTGACGAGCACCTTCCAGTAATGGGCGGATTTTATCAAATTGCTCTCGGCTTATATCACTAGAGTAGGCTTTTCTCATCGGGGTTTAGGGCGTTATGACTAAAAGCGACAGTCTACACCATCAGAGATCTTAAACAGGCTCTGAGACACAGTGTTATGAAGTCCTGAAAACAGGAATGCAGCGACAGCGCATCGCAGCGGCATTTGAACTGGCTTTGATGCGGGATGATGGGGTGTTGTTTATCATTTATGCCAAGGCCGAACAGCAAAGTAAAGCTCTGCAAAAATCTTAAATGGCAAAATGATAAACCAAACCATAAGCCAAACTTACTGCTATAATTATTTGAGGGGTAACTATTTCGGGATTTGCACCGAATGATTGTGTCAGATGATTTCAAATTAACCAAAGTTGAGAGTAACGCCACATCACTTGCAGTTAGTGGAAACCAGTCATTGACTGTCGAAGGGCTAAAAATAGAGGCTCAATACCTCTTACATAGCTGCGGATCACTCTTAATCCTCAGCGATAACCAACCCTTCGAAGAGAGGATAAACGTCCACCTGATTGACAACAACAAACTATTAGATACCCTAGAAATCTCCCCACCCTACCAATCCATAATCATCGAAGACTCCCAAATCATCGATGACCAAACCATCGGCCTGACGATCAACAACGACCAGTTCCTTATTCACGTCCGAACCACCGCTATCGGCCTTCTGGAAAAACTAAAACTTCTCACCCAAGGTGTGAAATTCGGTAAAAACGGCCTGCTCACTTTCCAGAACCCGCACAGCACGCCTTGGAACTGGCGGTGCGCGATGTGGTGCATGGTCGTGAGGTAAAGAACAAAACGGCACTCGCAAACCCCAAGCGTTGGATTTATTTAAAGACCTTGCAGAACTGCAAAGTTAATGGAGGAAGAAAATGAAACATAAACGAGTAATATTAATAACGACGCTATTTATAGCATGTATGAGCGCCGTCTGGACACATGCTCACTCAAAAGAAGAAAAGCATAACTTGGCTGACATTCTAAAGCGAGTTAATCAGCTAGAAGAAACATCACCTTCCCTTACTCAGTCAGCTTTAAAAAATATGGAACCGAAAATCCAAGCTCTGGAGAATGAAAGGTTCGATGGCTACCAATTTGAT
>PDWJ01004047.1_pt1 | contig 13308 bp, 14 predicted proteins | sample 1430881 | NCBI WGS metagenome assembly PDWJ01 (sample SAMN01162460, study PRJNA174530) | Oral metagenome, whole genome shotgun sequencing project. | biome: Marine environment; feature: Marine mammal; material: Swab sample of the gingival sulcus; isolation source: swab sample of gingival sulcus... | reverse complement strand
AATCAATCGCTTCGAAGAGGCAGACGCAGAGGTTGCAGCATTAATACGTTCGAAAATACCTGAGGCAAAGCGAGGTGGTTTTTTCAGTTTTCTAAAACGAGCAAAATGAGACCGAAGAAGCTGTTTAAAAATCAGGAATTTCAAGATCAAATCGATGAAAAAGGATTTGTGACGGTTCCTTTCTTGGATGAAACGGAACTGGAAGAATTGCGCTCTTATTACAAGGAAATCCACCCGAATGGAGCTCCTGAAAAAATTGAAGGTATTCATATGACTACGTGGTGCAAGGACTATGACTATAAAAAGAAAGTGTCTGATCGCTTAGCAGATATCTACAAGAAACCGTGCGAAGCTGTTTTTGAAGATTTTCGAACACTCAATAATGTCTTTATCGTGAAGGATTCGGGAGAAACGCCTTTCAAAGTACATCAAGACTGGAATGTTGTCGATGAAAAGGAAAACTTCGCGATCAATGTTTGGATTCCATTGTACGATATTACTGCGCATGAAGGTGGGTTATGGGTAGTTGAAGGCAGTCATAAGATTGATCGACATGTGCGTGGCTCCGCTTATCTTTTCCCAGATTATTCGGAGTTTTTAGGAGAATTGGAGGAGGCAGCTACTTCTGTTAGCCTGAAAGCAGGTGAGGCGATTATTTTTTATTTGAATATCATTCATGGTTCACCTCCAAATCATGGGGGAACGGAGCGAATTGCTACTTGTTTTTCGGTGATTCCGAAAGAAGCACCACTGACCATTTATTTCCAGAAACAAGCTGGAGATCCTCTTGAAGTACACGAACCTGAGGATGATTTCATGTTTCACTATACCCACCTTCGGACAGAAACATTTGAGAGAGCTCCGACAGATGATCCTGAAGAATTATTACCAAGTTTCGTCAATGATCCAGTTACTGTGAAAGAATTGGATTTCGCGTTTCATGCAAAAAAGCGTTCACCGTGGTACAAGAGGTTTTTAAAGCAATTCGAAAGTTCCACGAAAAAAAACTAAGATGAGAACAGTGTTTAATGACCATAATCTCAATGAAGAGTTCATGAAAGACAGCTTCAAACCTTTAGAAGATGAATTGGTTGAAGTTATCGATGAGTTACCTGATTTATCCTTGTAAATTAAATTGATATATGAAATTATTTGAAAATCTTAGGTCGATCTTCTCATCCAAAGAGAAATCGTTTCAAATTATTGAAACAAGCCTTAATGAACTTCCAGAATTGAATTTTAAGGATATTCAAAAGAGGAAAGTAGATGGGTTAATTGTTCGTAATTTTATTTCACCTGAAAATTGCGACTTGTTGGTGAAAAACCTAAAGAAAAAGAATCAAAACTATGGTTCTCCCAAACATCCAATATTCCCCTCATCGTTCGCTCAAATTGATCGGTATAGTGAAGATTTTAATGCTGAAATGGAATCATGCTTTATCAAATCATCAGCGTTTATCGATACGTTTCCTGTGGACTATGGATCTGATTTACTACAAGAAATTTCAACTCTTTTCGGTCGATTGAATCCAGGTTGTGAGCAGAACACACCTCTTGGCTGCAACAATAAAGGCTGCTATATTCCAGGGACATTCAGGATTCAGTATCCAGAAAAAGTCAATATTAATCTTCACTGCGGAAATCAATTCATACACCTATTTCCAAAATACTACGAACACTTGTCGTCTACAGTTGACGTTATGGACCAGCTCAGTTATTTCATTATGTTACAAGAACCAGATGAGGGAGGGAGACTGATTTTATATGATGTTTCTTGGAACGAAGCTCAAGACTGCGACACCATCACGAATTCAATTATTACTCTTGACGGTAAAACGATCCCTCTCGATGCAACGAATGCGATAAAATCATCAAAATTAGAGATTCGAACAGGTGATTTGTTAGTTTTCTCAGGAGGTCAGATTTGGCATGCTGTTGAGCAGGTAAAGGGAAATACCGAACGCGTGACTTTCGGCGGTTTTATTGCTTTTGGAAAAGGTGAAAATTCCTCTGAATTTAATTTGTGGTCATAGTTTGACTTTAAAGGACTTAACTTCCAATGGATATCCAATTTGGATTCTACATTAAACAATGTTATGATCGCAAGGGACCAAATATGTTTATTTAACATCGTTCGATTTTCTTAGAAATCCTTCCAGCAGATATCGTGATTACACTTTATCTATCTCCCAATTCAATTTTGGACGGATAATACTTCCCGCTCCACGAGCATCCATCAAGACGTCTTTTGGATAAATTCTAAGTTTTGCTATTGCCTCTATCTCTTTTTCAGGTTGACGATCTCTGCATAAGATAGCGCCAATTCGGTAAACTCCAGCACTTAATAAATCACCAGGAATTGTTACAATCACTGTGTATTTACCTTTTTGAGAATTGCCTTCACTATGATTGTAATTGCTCCGGAATGCATAAGAATCAAGCAATACGCGTATATCATTCATGTTTACCAAACTCAAACCGAGTTCAAATGAGCCTTCGTCCGTATATTTGGTACATGAGAACTTTAACACAATCTCAGATTCCGTTGTAAGCTTTTCCGTCGCTTTAAGGTTCACAATCTCCAATTGATCGATTTGAAAGTTATCCGCTTGAATGGGGAAACTCTTCAGTAATGAAAATTCTTCAATATGGGTATTTTTAATCTCCGATCGAATCGACGCTCCTGTGTTATTGTCAATTAGTTCAAAATACTTATTTACCACATCCAATGGACTTCCCATTGACAGGATTGTACCTCCGTCCAATAAAATACATCGATCACATTGTTCAGTAATCATTCCCAAGTGGTGACTCACCAAGATAATTGCTGTTCCGCGTACTTTCAACTCCTTGATCTTTGCGTAGCACTTGCGCTTAAAATCCGTGTCGCCCACCGCAATCACTTCATCCAACAGCAAAATGGAAATTTTTGCATGAAACGCAATCGAGAAAGCGAGACGTAAGTACATTCCACTCGAATAATGCTTGACAGGCATATTCATGAAGTCATGTAAGCCCGAAAAATCTACAATTTCATCGTATACATTTTTGATTTCCTGTTTCGAGTAACCAAGAAGTAAAGCACTGAGGTAAATGTTCTCTTTACCAGATAAATCAGCATGAAATCCTGTTCCGATATCAATGATCGATGTCAGTTGCCCCTCGTAAGTAATCTCACCCGAGCTTGGAGACGTAATCTGACTCAAGACCTTCAATAAGGTACTTTTTCCAGCTCCGTTTCGTCCGATCACACCCAAAATTTCTCCTTTTTTGAGTTCAAATGATACATCATTCAGAGCGTGCAAATCCTGGCCATCTTTCTGGTAAATTTTGGTCAACGAATCAACCGACAATATGGAATCGATTTCTCCCATTACAGTTCTTCTTGTTTTCGATTGTGGACTTGCATGTAGTATAAGTTCTGCAAGAAATAGCGACTATTTCCAAATTCCAATGCGTTCCATGGTTTGACACAAGTGATTTCAAAGAAGTCAACAGGGAAGACGTATTCCTGCAAATTCTCGATCTTATTGATCCCTGTTAAGTCTTGGAAATCATTCGAGATAGTTAAATTTTCAAAATCTTCGAGTGGAAGGTCAATGGTTTTCACGTTGGACAAAATATATCCTTTTTTACGAATGAATTTTAGGACTTCATACAAATCGGCAATGTTGTAGTGATACGCGTCGTTGATATTTTTTACTTCGCGCTGAATGTCATCTGCCAAGGAGGGAACAGCGGCTTCTTTGATGAACAAATCCTTGATGTAGAGTTTTCCTCCTGGTTTGAGCATTCCCCAAGCCGAGTTGATCACTTGTTCATGATTGGTCGCATGACCGAAGGATTCGAGGAAATAAACCACATCAAAACTATCTGATTCATAATACTCTTCTAGCTGATGATAATCCCCATGTGTTACGTTTACTTTTCCTTCCAAACCTTCTTCGGTAATGTAGTTTCGCGCTTTTTCTACCTGATCCTCGGAAATGGTAATGGCTTCTACGTGTACATCTGCATGCTTTGCAAAATAACGAGCAGGTCCGCAAACTCCGCATCCTGCGTCCAACACGCGTTGACCTTTCTCAAAACCAATGGTTTCAATTTGATAGTCGAGAAGTTTTGTGACGTCCGTTGTTCGAAAAGCTTGAATTACCTCTCCGTAAACCTTGAGAAAGTTGTTCGTTTGTTTATTGTAGAAATCGCCCACTTCGCGCGCCGTGTGATCGGCTTTCTTTTCACGCAAAGCCATTTGTGCTTTTGATCGTTTTCCAAGTAGGAGAATGATCAATGCAAAGCAGGATAATGCTAGAAATACGATAAGTATGATAGATATTGTTGATGTCATTTGAGTATTCGTTCATTTTCGTTTAACCACATAGTAACATAGTTTTTCAAACATCGGTTTTTTTAAGTTAATGTTGAAAAATAGTTGAACAGTTAAAATTAATCAAGTGCCCTTTGGGCATTGCACTAGTTTCATATAAGTCAACTGTGTACTTAAATTAAGGGATTCTCTCTCTGTTTGAAAATTCATTTTCCTATGTTTTAACTCTTCCATTTTTTTGTGATCATGACCTATGTATCTATGTGGTTCAATAAGAGCTCAATAATTTCAATAAATCGTTTGTCCATTTTTGTAAAAGTCTGTTTTTGTGATAATTACATTTATCTCAATAGTGTTGAGGCGGTAATAGCTAGTTTCCAAATAGTCGTTGAAAAAATCCTTTTTTCGGCTCTGGTTTCGCTTCCGTCTTATCCAGATAAATTCGTTCGAATTCTTCTTTTGATAGAAAGCTGTTCGGATGTCGAAACGAGCGAACCAAGGGCAAGTCGTTTGGCCCTGATTCTCGATCATTTTCAAAGAAAAAGTTCGGATGCGAAGCATATTCTTCAACGGTGTCGCCATTTTGTTGGTAGTATTTCAAGTCGGCATCTTGCGGAACAACGCCCAAAACAAACGCCAGTCGAAGCTCATGGGTTTGATTTTGAGGAGAAGAATGCCATAAAGCATGATCATACAAAACTGCTTCACCGCGTTTCATGTTGAGGGAAACCATGTGTTTATCCACCTCATTGGAAATCGGGTAGAGGACAGGTGGAACCTGAGGACCACGGTAGGTTTCTTGTTTGCAATGACTTCCTACTAAAATCCGCATCGCTCCGTTTTCTTCGTTGACATCCACGAGCGGAATCCAGAGGTTGTAGGAACGAGCGACTTTTTCATCGACTAAATTCCAGTCTTGATGCAAGGGCAAAATTCCTTTTTCGCCTGGAGCTTTTGAAATGAACGCTCCACCGAGGAGTTGAATGTTTTCAAAGTGCTTTTCGATGCGGCACGACAAGATTGACATGGCTTTATCGCTGAGGATTTTCCGTTTTTCTTTATCGTCGAGGTGTGTTGTTGCATAAAAACCTTCTGGATCTGATGCATGGTATTCCTTGAATATCGCGGTCATCGCTTCGATGTCATGCTCGCGCAATAAATTAAATGTGGCGTATCCATCATTCTTCAATTGTTCAGTCAAAGCTGATTCGTGAAAGATCACTCGTTTCATGCTGTTCCGAATATTCGTTGAAAGAAAGAGGGCTTTTTCGTCGTATTCCCAAGCAACTGATTCAATTCCTGCTCATTCCAACGTGGAATTTCATAATCAAAAAATCGTTGGCTTGTTCCCATCAGCGGACGTTTGTAAATTGCATCCATGAAGTTTTCAAAGCGCAATAAGAAATCATCTTCTTGAGCAAATTCCTCAACTTGATTCCGCTCTTTGTCCCAATAGTGGAATTTTAATGGTGCTTTTTCGCTGATCAATCCTGTTGTAATCGCTGGACGAATCTCATCCGTCATATTCGGCTTCGAGTAGTGAATTGTTGCCTGATTGAGGATGATCACTTCACCCTTTTTAGCAGGAACTAGCGTTAATTTTGGCTTCAAGTTTTCTTCTAAACCTGCGAATGACATCGGTAAAGTGGGTGCGCGCAAGGCTTCATTCCATCGATGACTTCCTTTCATAAATTCGAGCGCTCCGTTTTTCTCGTCGGTATCTGTGAGTGGAATCCAAACATTAGCGGCGTAAAATTGTTGTTCATCTACGATGGTCCAATCTTGATGCATGGGCATTTCACTATGCTTTCCACAGCCTTTGATGAGGTATGCGGCGCCAATTAATCGGAAGTTTGTAAAGTTTTCAGCTAGCGGTTCGGCAATTACTTTGCAAATTTTATCGCTGATTTCTGTTTTGAGCTTGAAATCATCCAAATAACTCGAAGAGAAAAAAACACTTCCTTTGTCGGGAAAGTAATGCATACGCATTTGCGCCAATTCATCCACTTGTGCTTCACTGAGCAGCTGGATTTTCACGAAACCATCTTCGTCAAACTTTCGTTGATATTCTTCGTTCTTAAAAATTGGTTCTTTCATGCTATTTTGGTTGAGAAAAGTCGTTTGATCCAACTTTGTTTCGGTTGTTTAGGAGGCGATTCTAAAGCTGAATTCTTTTTTTCTTTCTTCTTGATTTGAACACCTAATTCACGTTCGATCTGCTCCACCGTCAACTTTGGAAAGTCATACGGGAAGAACCCTAAACTTTTTCCGATGGATGGCCGACTGAAAATATTGTGACCGAAATTTTCAAATTTCTCGAGGAAATCATCCTCCTGCTCAAAAATTTCAATGTTCTCTCCGAAGTTTTCCTTGTCCCAATAACAAATTTTGATTCTCGCATCCTCATGCGCCACAAATGTGTTGATTGTAGGGCGTTCCTTGTCGGATAAATTCGGTGGTGAATTGTGAATGATGCTTTGATCGAAAATAATCGCCTCGCCTGCTTTCAAATAGCATGGCTGCATCAAACTAGCGACCTCATCTTTCACATTGTCGTAGATGTCAGGAATGGAAGAACCTCGATATGTTTCATAGAAACGATGACTTTTTGGAAGTACTTCAATAGCTCCATTTGTTTCGGTTAAATCGACCATGGGACACCAAATATTGGTTCCAGAGTATATCTTTTCGTCGACCAAGGTCATATCCTGGTGCATGATCAATCGGCTATTTTCTCCAGGTGCCTTGACGATAAAACTGGAAAACAAAATCTTATAATTCACAAATAGATTTTCAATTTGCTTGATGCAGATTTCTCGAATAGATTGATTGACTTTTTCGCGATGGTCGACGTTGTTCGCAAATGTGGTTGTAAAAAATCCTTCCACTCCATCCGGGTAACAGGATTTGTACACCTCAAACAATTGCTCAATTTGTTGCGAAGAAACGAAAGGCACTATTACGAAACCGTTTTCGTGAAACTCCTCTTGCAATTTCGGATCGCTGAAAATGCCTTTTTTCTGATCGTAGCCAATCATGCTTTACTCAATTTAGATCTCAATCTGCTCCAAAATGAACGATCTCTGGTAGGTTTAGGAGATTGCGTTTGAGGGTGCGATTGATCAATTGAAGGTTGTACTTCAACCTCTTCGAGATCCCCAGGTTTGTCAGTTTTCACTTCATCGAAACGTGGTTGATTCAACTTAGCTTCAAACTCTTCAATTGTCATATCAAAAGGTTCATATTTGAACGAGTCGATGCGTTTGACATCGCCAGCAGGCTTTTTCCACGGATTGAACTTCATGTAGAAATCGTGATCTACTTCGAGCACTTCCACCAAGTTTCGATCTTTGCTTAAATCCATGTGATAATGGATGGAGTTTTCTTCTTTTGGAATGAGAATTAACTGAATCGCCAAGCGCAACCCGTCTGTTTGATTAGGGGAAGAGTAGTGGACAATGCTATCGTCGAGAATTACGCAATCTCCGGCTTTTGTTTCAAGAGGAATCATGAATTTGTCGATGATATCCTGCTGTATTCCGAACAATTCCGATTTAATCATTGGTCCGCGCACTTCGCCGTAACGCTTGTGACTTCCAGGAACAACTTCTAAGGTTCCATTTTCTCTGTTGCTATCCACAAGTGGACACCAAATAGAGACAGTTGCGCATTTGTGTTCATCCGCAAACGCCCAGTTTTGATGCAAAGGAACTTCACCTCCGTCTTCCTTTTTTCGAATGAAATTCGCGATAATCGGTTTATAGTTATCGAGGTATTTCTCAAAGTGCTTTTCGAATGATTTTGTGATCGTGTTGAAGACTTGAACTTTGTAATCTGAATTCTTATCGATGAAGGTAAAGTCGTAGGTAATTTTTTGTTGCGACTTGTATTTTTCATCTTCAGGACCGATGGTTCCTCCGCTTTCTTCCAAGGTGTCGAAGTAATATGCTTTGAGCATTTCGACCTCTTCCGCATTTAAAAAAGGGACTTGCACATATCCATCTTTCTGGAAAAGCGTTTCTAATGCTTGATCTTTAAATGTATTTCTCATGGTCATCGGGTTATGGTCTTCCTTTCATTCGCCATTGCACTTCTCGCACAATGTTTCCGATGGAATATTTTTGGAAGAAGCTACGTTCATCTTTCCACTCCTCAACAGCGTGGACAGCTTCTTCGGTATTTGTTTTTTTGTCTTCATTTTTTGATCCGTCCAAGGAGTAATTGAACAGTTTTGCCAATCGTTTCATGAATGGACGGTTATATTCAACACCTTCTAGTTTCATCACGCGTGCCTCCATTTCTTCTTTTGATAAGTCTGGAACAATGCGATCAATTTCTCCAACTTTATTCAGTCCCTTCAACCCGCTCAGGGCAGCGCCTTGAGGAGATTTTCCGTTATCAAATAAGTCCGAAAGGCGTTTGTTATTGAACCACGTGAAGAAATCTTTATCGACATCATACTCTTCCAGTTTTCCACTCGAAGGATTTTGAAAGAAGTGTTTCAATTGAGCTTCCGCCTGCGTGATGCCAATTCCTACCGCGATACGTGCTTGATCGGATAAGTTTGGGGGCGAAGCATGAATGAGTCGATTATCAAAAATCAAACTTTCTCCCGCCTTCATCTCGATTACTTCCACGAATGGGAACAAGGTGAAAATATGATCTGCCAAGGGTGATTTCGATTGTGGTGATGGCGATGAACGTTTGTGGTTAAAAATAGTATGACTTCCCGGAATTACTCCGAGCGCTCCATTTTTTTCGGTGACATCCATCAAGGCAGTCCAAACCGTTGCAGAGCAAAATTCGGCTTCATCCACAAAAGTCCAATCCTGATGTGGAGGAACGATGTTTTGAAGTCCGGGCTCTTTGATCACGTAACTGGCGGTAAAAATCTGACAATTGTTCAAGATTCCTTCCATCTTGGGTGCCAACGCATCGTTAATCGTCGCTCCGACTTCTTTCACCAAATCTTCGTTTTGATTATCGAGACTGATATGAAATCCCGCTTCAATCTTATTGTCAAATTCTTGATTCGTGTAGTACGTCAAAAGGTGTTCAACTTCCTCTTTGTTGAGTGTTGGAAGCAATACATAGCCTTTTTCTTCGAACTGACGTTGTAGATGTGGATCGTAGAATATTGTTTTCATAGGAGTTAGCAGAGTTCATAGGAAATCAACTAGGTTTCTTTCCATATTCTTAAATATACGAATTCCTAAAATCAGTAGGAAGAAAATAGGAATAAAAGACAGGCAATACCACCAATTGAACGGAAGATCGAAGAGTATGGATCGTAGAAAATCGATAGTTGTTGCAATAGGGTTTACGTAGTAAATGTAATCGCGAAATGCCTCTGGGATAAGTGTTGTGGGATAAAACACAGGAGTTACCCAAATTCCAAAGTTGGTCAAATAAGGAATTAAGTGCTGCAAATCACGCTTTTTGACAGTGAGGATATTCAGCCAAATGGCAACGGTGCTTCCTACGAGAATTGTCATGATCATCGCAACGGGAAGGAAGATTATTTTTGGTGAAAAATTCATTCCAAGAATGATCATAATTACGAGTAGCAGCGAAAAGGCTACAAAAAACTCGATGGTAGCAACCATTACTTTGGAAATGGGAAGTAAGATTTTAGGGAAGTAGATTTTTCGAATCAATTCTTGAGAATGCATCAAGGCGGTTCCAGCATTGTTGACCATGTTTGTAAAGAAGTACCAGATTGTCATTCCGCTAAACGCAAAAGCGACATACGGTACATCTCCTGTTTCCAGTTGAATCAATTGGTCAAAAAAGATGGTGAAAATAGCGAGTGCAATCAAGGGTTGAATGATCATCCAAAGAATGCCCAGTTTCGTTTGTACAAATCGCGCTCGGAGATCACGCTTAGCGAATGAAAAAGCGAGTTGCCGATACCGAACAACATTTCGGAGGTAATCCCGAAAAGCGAGTGCTTTGTTATTGATGACGGTCTTTTCCATTATTTCTGAGAAAACATTTTTCGGTGAACTTGTCGTTTCCCCATCATTTGTGGGGGAAGTTTAACCATTTTGGGTTCTTTCGTATAATCGTGGGTATAAAAATCGTAGTAAATCACAGCAGGAATACCGAACGATAAACGGTATATCCATCGAAAAAATGGCCAATCGAGGAAGAAAAAGGGGCCAAAGAACCATTTTGCGAGATATCGTAAAGGCAAACCAATTTTCGCTCCAACAGAAAGCTCTTTTTGCTCGCGTTTGACCACTTTGCTTGCCTCTTCCAAGTAGGTTTTCTTTCCAACTTTCGAGCGTTGTCCTTCCCTACGGTGACGGAAACCAGAAAGTTCGAGTGTGGTCGTGTAAAGCTTTTCGTATCGAAAAAATCGCGCCCACAATTCCATATCTCCGGCTAAATCGTACTCAAAATCGAGAGTACCACCTGCTTTTTCCCATAACTCGCGTTTCCAGAAGGATGATTCTTGCTGAATGAACTGAAAATCGTTTGTGAGGTAGCGATACTTGGACCAACGACACCAAGGCAAGGTAATTTGCCCAACCAATGCGCCATCTTCGGTATATTCCCGAGCCAATCCCATTAACCAGTTGACGTCTTTGTACTTACCGAAAATCTCCGCGACTTTAAACAAGGAACGAGGAAGGTATTTATCATCTGAATTCAACCACGCCATAATTTCTCCTGTCGACTTCTCAAATCCTTTTTGAATGGCCTGGTATTGTCCTTCATCAGGTTCACTTACCCAATAGGTGAAATGCGCTGCGTAGCGCTCGATGATTTCCAAGCTATTATCTGTGCTGCCTCCATCAATAAGGATGTACTCGAGATTTGGGTATCCTTGATCGATGATGGATTTAATGGTCTCTTCGAGAAAATCACCGTTATTATAGTTTACAGTGACGATGGATATTTTAGGGTAGTTTTTCACGTCGTAGTGTACGGCATCTAATGTACAATTATTTAAGGATTTACGGGGTAGAATTGAGTGATTTAAACGTCTAAATGCTGACACATTCTAACGGGAGATCTTTTTGAGCAAGATATACTCCTGTGTTTGTGTAAGTGATGAGGTCTTCCAATTGAAGGTCAGTCCGTTTAAAAATGTTTATTCGTAGTTTTGAGTTCGAAGAATTGTACACGTGCGAAAAATTGCCCATATCATCAATCCATTTAATGCCAATCCCTCTTCGGATTTGTATACTGCTCAACCCATTACGTTTGAGTCGATGCGTCGTGCGAAGGAAAGAGTAAGTGGTAGAGTTGAGGTAGAATTGTGGTCGGCACAGTATCCGGAGGATCGCAATATGATTCCGGAAGGATTTCTTTCAACGATTGATTTAGACCGGTCTGTTTTAGATTTGGGAACCTTCGAGAAGTCGATGAAGCTCCCTCTGATTGATGACATTGTTCGCCGACTCTACAACGAAAGCGATGCGGAGTATCTGATTTATACGAATGTAGATATCGGTGTTTATCCAGACTTTTACGAGAAGGTCAATCAATTTATTGATGAAGGATTGGATGCGTTTATTATCAACCGAAGACGACTTCCTGAGCATTATACTGAAGTGAATCAACTGGATGAAATTTATGAGCAAAAAGGGAAGAAGCATCCAGGCTTTGACTGTTTTGTGTTTCATCGTGATTTATTCAAAAACTTCGAATTAGCGGAGGTCTGCATCGGAGTGCCGTTTATTGGCATTACGTTCGCTCAGAATATTTTTGCACTATCGAAGAATTACCGCTTGTTCGAAGATGAACGATTAACCTTTCACATCGGGATGGAGATTTTTAAAGGTCGTGCTGCACGTGATTATTTTCGATACAACCGAAAGCAGTTCTGGAAAGCCATGAATTCCTCACTAAATACTCGTTTATCATCTAAGAAATGGCCGTATGCTGATCGTATTTTACCAATACGATTGATCAAATGGGGATTGCAGCCAAGTCTCCCAATCCGATTGGGACTCAAGTTAGAGTGGCGTCGTTATTTTGGATGATTAAAGCAAAGAAATACCGAGCAACTGTGGGAGTCGTATTGGGGCTGTATGGCTCTGGAGTTGGTAGATTAGGCTGGTTTTGGGTGTTTTTTGCTTCGTAATATTGTAATATCGAAATATGGCAATATGTACATTTTGCAATTTCGCAATATTGCGAAATAGATTTAAAAAATACCAATTTTTAACAACCACTTCAGAAGTTACTAAGCGACCAAAACGGCTGCTGAAACATGCGCTTTTCATTCTTCGACAACACCATTTCGGGTTCAGATTGACAGAATTTTTCCAAAATGATGGTGAATTTCGTTCGGGCCTCGGTGTAAGGACTTCGGAAAACTTCCATGTTGATTTTATCGTCAATTTCGGACATTACTTTATAGCCCAATTGCTGATTGAAATCGATTGCATTCTCATTGTTAGATTTTACCGTTGCAGTGAGCGATTTGAAACGAAAATCATAGAAAAAAGCGTCCATCATGGTGAAAATAGCTTGCATCGAAATAGGGGTGTTTCTGAAAGTTGGATCACCAATGAAAATTCCTGCTTCCCCTGATCGTTTCCACCAATTGATGTTTTTTACATTGATCACACCAATTTTTTCGCTTTGATGTAGAATCATCAAGTAGACATCCTTATTGCTAAGAGATTCAAACCATTCGTGTTGTTGTTCAGGCGTTATTTCCTCCTGAAAAAACATGAATTCCGAAACGTCCGATCGGTTTCGCCAATTACGCACCATCTCCAAATCGGATTCAACCATGCTTTGCAGTTCTACGCCATAGTTCGAAATACGCATTATACTTTAATTTTTATGGCATAATTCGGCTTTTTGACGCGCGAAGAATAAACCCGGTTAATATAGATTCCAAATACGGCAATACTTGCAGCAATAATGGCCATGGACGCCAGAACCGCGATCATAAAGACATCAATTGTGCTTCCCGTTTCCAGTTGGAAATAAATGTAATAAATGGTCATGGCGACAATAGA
>PDWJ01006977.1_pt1 | contig 13311 bp, 16 predicted proteins | sample 1430881 | NCBI WGS metagenome assembly PDWJ01 (sample SAMN01162460, study PRJNA174530) | Oral metagenome, whole genome shotgun sequencing project. | biome: Marine environment; feature: Marine mammal; material: Swab sample of the gingival sulcus; isolation source: swab sample of gingival sulcus... | reverse complement strand
AGTGTTCAATCAAGCGGTCTTGCTTGGACTGGCTGATACGGCTCTTTCTCATAGTCCTTTGGATACCCCAAAATCAGGTTATCTAGGACAGCCCCAAGGAAAAAACACACTGCTGGCTTGGGTGTTGATTTAAGCGATTGATTTTAAATCACTTTTTATAACTATTCTGGCGGAGACGAAGTCCGCTTATCTCGTAAAACTCACATTAATAATTATTAAATATCAGTTAGTTATACTTTCTCAGTGCTGCAAATTGTGTAGCAAGATGTGTAGCAAATTAGGGATTTCTATTAACCTTTCAAAGCGAAATCGTCCTTGAACCGTTCCAGTTGATGAATTCGTTCATGCGGGATTGTGACGATCCCGATATCGCTGTTCGACAAATAACGCCAATAGACAAGGTGGCGTTCATATCGGAAGAATAAGCCTTCAACGTCGAACTCTTCCGGCTTGTGGCATTTGATTCCCATATTTGATCCTCCGTTTCCTAACTATACGGGCGGACCACTTCAGTGGGGGAGGAGCAATCCCTTCAAGGTTTGGGATACACCTTAGCCAACTGTCTAGTTTTCTGGGACCACTTCAAAAGCAATGCCCAGTCCCGCAGCTTCGTGTAGAACTGACAAGGCCGTTTCGTCATCATGCGGACCATAAAACTCGCTCATCCCCATGCAGCCAAGGCCAAGCGTGGAAGCTTCGTAATCAGCGGTGAGATTGCGTTTTTGCATAGGTCATCTCCAAAACAGTTTCAATTCATCATTCTTGTTAATGGAATGAATGTCGTTGCTGCTTCCGTATTCACCAACAAGATTTAGATAAAGCGCAGACACCAGATAGGAGGCGTAAAATGCCTACGAAATTCTCATTCAAAGCTGCCGCAACTGACGTGCTTCTCGCACCTTTTGCCCCCGAAATCGCCTAAGTGGTATCAGGGATCGACAAGCATGCATAAGTATTTCAGCTCAACATAGTCATCAATCCCATATGTCGATCCTTCACGCCCCATTCCAGATTGCTTGATGCCACCAAAGGGTGCCTCTGCAGTTGAGATGGCCCCGGTGTTTATGCCTACCATTCCGAACTCAAGTGCCTCGGACATACGCCAGACTCTTGAGGCATCACGCGTGAAAAAGTAGCTCGCCAAACCGAATTCTGTGTCGTTTGCCAACTTCAGAACCTCTTCTTCGGTTTCAAATGAAAACACTGGCGCTAAGGGGCCAAAGGTTTCTTCTTTACTAACCTTCATAGAAGCTTTTGCACCCGCTAGCACTGTTGGTTCAAAGAAATTTGGGCCCGCCGGATGTGGTCTCCCACCTAATACTACAATCCCACCCTGCTTGACCGCGTCCTCAATGTGGTCTTTCACCTTTGCAACCGCTTGGGGCCCAATCAACGGACCAAGGTCCGTGGAGTCCATTCCATCACCAACGCGCAACTGCTTGACCGCCTTCGCAAACTTGGAGACGAACGCGTCATACACGCCCGATTGGACATATAGGCGATTGGAGCAAACGCAGGTTTGCCCATTGTTGCGGAACTTCGCGTTAATCGCGCCAGCGACAGCCGCATCTATGTCAGCATCGTTGAAAACAATAAACGGCGCATTGCCGCCAAGTTCCAACGATAATTTCTTTAAGGTAGGCGCCGACTGCAACATGAGGATACGGCCAACTTGAGTTGAGCCGGTAAACGTCAGTTTAGCCACCCTCGAGTCTGCGGTCAGTACCTCTCCAATCCTATGAGAATCACCTGTTATGACATTAAAAACGCCGTTTGGGATCCCGGCCCGTTGAGCCAGTTCAGCCAGAGCAAGGGCTGAGAATGGGGTTTCTGCGGCGGGCTTCAAAACCATGGTACATCCGGCAGCCAATGCGGGTGCCGCTTTACGCGTGATCATGGCATTCGGGAAATTCCAAGGCGTGATAGCAGCGACGACACCAATCGGTTGCCTTAGAACCAATATGCGTTTGTCCGATTCTGCCGCTGGAATGACAGTGCCATTGATGCGGCGCGCTTCTTCAGCAAACCATTTGATAAAGGACGCACCATAGGCAATTTCACCCTCGGCTTCTTTCAAAGATTTGCCTTGTTCCTGGGTCAGCAATCTGGCCAAATCCTTTTGGTGCTTCAAAACCAAGTCATGCCACGCCATAAGCAATGCGCTGCGTTCCAGTGATGTTTTTTTTGCCCAAACTGGCTGCGCCACTGCGGCAGCAGCAATTGCAGACTCTGCTTGTGCGGAGCATAGATTTGGAACGGTGCCCAGCGTTTCACCCGTTGACGGGTTGTCCACGTCAATGGTTTCATCCGCAAACAGCCAGCCACCATCCAGATAACAAGCTTGCTTAAACAGGCCGGTATCGCTGAGTTCACGCATTAATACACACTCGCAAACACCGCGTCCTTCAGGCGACCGGCCCGGGGACCATTATCCACACGCGCATGCATCTGGTTCATTGCATAGGCAAAGCCTAGTCGCGCACCCGGATCGCAGAGGCCAACCGATCCGCCAACACCGTGATGACCAAAAGCCTCCATATTTGGACCCATCGGAGAAATCGGAGGTGAGTTCCTAAGAACGCCAAGCCCTTGATGGTAGGAGCGCTTCATTACCTGCTCACACATATTGTGCTGTTCAGCTGACATGACACGAATGGCCCCAGAGGACAGCAGCCGCACGCCACCAAGAGAGCCTCCTTCCGCCAAACAACCATAGAACTTCGCTACGGCGCGGGCGGTTCCGTGACCGGAGGCCCCAGGAACTTGTGCTTTCATCCAATCTGTAGAGTTAAAGTCCTCACCCTCTGGCAATTCGGCCCACGCATATTTTAGGAGCTCATCTTCAGGTAAATCTTCGACTTTAAAAATAGTCCCCTCCACCGCAGGAATGAATTCGGCAACGCGGGAGAACTCGTTTTCGCGCAGACCGATATTGTAATCCAAACCAAGAGGCTCGGTTATTTCGCGACGAATGAATTCACCGGGCATAAATCCAGTCATGCGACGAATGACCTCTCCCGCCAGATATCCCATCGACAAGATATGATACCCTGCCTCTTCACCAGGCACCCAAAGCGGCGCCATTTCCGCAAGTGCCTTGGTCATTCCATCCCAGTTATAGACTAGTCCACGCTTGCCAGATGGGCGCAAAACAGGAAGGCCAGCACGATGATCTAAAATGTACCTAAGGGGAATTTTCCCCTTTCCAGCAGCACTAAACTCGGGCCAATAACGAGCAACAGGCGCGTCATAGTCCAGAACGCCACGATCAACGAGCATTGCGATAGCAGTGGCAACAAATCCCTTAGCGACAGACATCATGTTGACCGTTGTGTCTTCCACCCATGCCTTGGTTTTGGCGCTATCAGCAAAGCCACCCCAAAGATCTACAACCTTAACACCCTCATGATAGACTGCTACAGACGCGCCCACTTCTGCACCTGCAGCAAAGTTGGATTTGAAGGCCTCCAGAACGCGTTCAAAACGTGGATCACAAGAACCATGAATGCTAAATATCGTGCCGCTCGTGGCTTCAATCACCTGATCTGCAATCCCAAAACAGCTGGAATCAATAGCCTCTGACATAGCGCTTCCCTTTTCGCTTTTTGTAATACAATATTATGGTACGTCTAGCATGCAATAATTGCTTCAGCAAGTTAAGGATAACCAGATGACGGATCGGATAGGATTTGTAGGCCTCGGCAACATGGGTGTGCCAATGGCACGAAATTTGGCGAAACGGGCAGCGCACCTCGTGGCGCTTGACCCTTCAGAAGATCAGCGCTCCCAGATGAAGGGAATTAAGAACGTAACAACCACAGACAACTTACACGAACTTGGGGGCTGTAATATTGTAGTGCTGATGCTGCCCAATGGTGCGATTGTGCGAGATGTCTTAATTGGTTCCGGGAAGCTGAATACGATACTCCCAAACAATGCGTTAGTCATCGACATGAGTTCATCAGACCCGCAGATTTATGATGATATCAAAACCCATCTTGAAAGCTACAACATCGATATCATTGATGCGCCTGTTTCGGGTAACGTCAGCGGGGCAGAAAACGCTACTTTAACGATTATGACGGGTGGTAGCCGAGCTGCCGTGACACGCGCAAATCCAGTACTAACGGCCATGGGAAAGACTATTTTTTATTTGGGTGACCTTGGTTCCGGCCAAACAATGAAAGCACTGAATAACCTGCTGTCAGCGGGTGGTCTGATTATGGCAGCCGAAGTGCTATTGACGGCAAAAGCCGCGGGCCTAGACCCGAAACAAGTCAATGACATCCTGAACGTCTCGACAGGTCGGAACAACTCTACAGAACGCAAAATTGAGCCCTTTGTGTTGTCCGAAGCTTACAATTCGGGGTTCGGCCTATCGTTGATGGCCAAAGATTTACGGACGGCTGCCGCAATTGCCCAACGCGCCAACGTGCAGTTGCCCATTGGTTCTCACGTAGTGAACGCCGCCAATGCCGCAGAAACGCAACTTGGGCAGTCGGCAGATCATACGGAAGTTGCACGCTGGCTCTCAGAAATGACCGGCGTACCTTTTGGCATCACGGAGAAAACTTAAGCCTCTTTGAGCAATTCTAAAAGCAAATCACCTGCGTTGCGGACATGCGCAATGCAGGCTTTTTCTGCGGATTCCGCGTCCTTGTTTGCGATGGCATCAAGAATGTCTCGAATTTCGCCCATGCTCCGCTGAACGCGATCCTCGCGCGTCATCACTGTCGCCCTGAATTGAGCGACCCGCCCCTGAAGATTGGTAAGGATATCAGACAAGATTGGGTTATCCGTCACCCTTATCAGTATGCTGTAGAATTCGGCCTTAAGAGTAATGAGGTCGTTAAATTTACCTTTTGAAACTGCCTTTTCGATTGCTTTGTAATTCTCATTCAATTCTGCAAGATCTTGTTTGGTCCGTTTCTTCGCGGTTTCCCGCCCCAACAGCCCCTCGAGCTGGCTACGAACATCATAAATGTTAGCAGCCTCTTCGTAGGTAACCGTTGCAACCACCAGCCCCTTGTAAGGGACGTTCTTGATGAGCCCCTCGGATTCCAGTTCCCGAAGCCCCTCACGCAAAGAAGTCCGGCTCACGCCAGTCATTTCACACAGCTCGCGCTCAATCAAGCGATCCCCTGGCCTGAATTCTAGGTTGATAATCGCCTGACGTATTGCACCAGAAACCTGCTGCCGCACAGGCGCCGCTACGACTTTGACTTTTTCAAGCGCCTGCATGCCACGGGTTGCCATAAGGAACCTTTCCATTTGATCCGCGTATTGACGCGCCGACCTAACCAAGCTGAATTGTATGAATGACATACCGGCCAAGTAAGATCAATTCAGATTTAGTGCGCGAGTTGCCACAACAATAGGGCAATAATAAATAAGGTAAAGTGTACCTGCTGCACGTGGGGTGTCTTGATCCAATACCCATAATACAGACCACCGCAGAGGAACATTGTCCAAAGCGCAAAAAAACTACCGACCGCAACATTAATCATTGCATCCGTTGATATGTCATCTAGATACCCCAACCAGTTCGCGCCTGACGCAATGGCAGCCATCCAGAGCAATAGCGCGATCAAAATTTGCGCCCTTATCACCCAACGCAATGCTGTCCTAGCCATACCTTCGCCCTGAACACGGCGATGCATGAGGCCCTGGCCCAATACAGCCTCATCTTTCAATAAATCCATCCTAAACATGGTGCCCATCAACAGGACATTGGTGCCATTATCTCGTCTGTTGTTGGATACCGCCAAAGTCAACCAAGCCGCGACAGCAAGCAGGCCAGCAGTGCGTGGCAAGTCCGGTGAAGCCAATAATGCAAGCATCGTCATCTCCTCTATTTTTGCCATATTGTCATACAATAAGTTGACGTCAAGCATGAAGTTGCGCTAAGCACTATTCAACACAAACTGGAGGTACCATGAAAAGAGAACCAAAGCCGATTGAAATATCGCGGACAGCTGTACTGCTGATCGAGTTCCAGAAAGAATGGCTGGAGCCTGACGGCAAGCTCAACCATCTTATGACAGATCGAGAGCAATTCGCATCCTCTACAGAGGGTGGTAAAACTCTGCTAAAAATGGCCCGCGAAGCTGGATTAACTGTTATTCATTCTGGATTGCGTTTTTGCGAGGGGTACCCTGAGCTTGGCGAGGACGGACTTGGCCTTCGTGGTGCAATCAAAGCATTTGGCACTTTTCCAATTAATGGCAAAGGGTCTGAATGGGCAGATGGATTTGAACCAGTTAACGACGAGTTTGTTCCAGTAGGCCGCCTTGGCGGGTCCGCTTTTGCCGGTTCAAACTTGGGAGCGTATTTGCACAATAACCGAATCGACACTCTATTGATCGCGGGATATGCGTTGCATGTATGTGTGGAAAGCACGCTTCGCGCGGCCCACGACCTTGGGTATGATGCTTATGTTATACCTGATGCAACAGCCGCATTCACTCAGGACCAACGAGAACATGTCTTGAACCACGTGGTTCATCATTATGGCCTAAGTCTTTCATTGGAAGATTTAAAAGCACAATTAAGCTAATCATCAAACCAACCTGAGAGGAAAACAAAAAGGACTTAACCATTTCGGAGGCCGTTGCCATTGATTTTTCCGTTTCTTCAAAGGCAGGAACTTCCATGCTGACACAGAGCGATCCACCGGATGCAAATATCCGGCACACTCCAGGCAGTCTGGCCCCCGGAATCTACCCACGCTTTTATTCGTTTGACTGAAAGCGGTACGACAAGCGTATTCATCAGGAGGGCATAGATTAGCAAACGTAAGCTATTGGCGACCACAGCAGCCGCTTCAAGCATTGTGGCCGCTCCAAGCATCCTGAAGGCAGTTGGAGAAACAATTAAGCTTTCAATGGTAACAGGTCACGCACCCGCTATGACCTGGATCAGCCGACCTTTAATCCTTCTGACTGAAACTTGGGGCGCCTTTCAAAAGGCACTCCTCTGAATTGTGGACTTTCTATGAAGACTGAAAATTTCAAGCGTGGTATGGAAATGCGCAAACGCGTATTGTCTGCCGAGCATGTCGAAAAATCTCTTGCGGCAGCCGATGAGTTTACTCGGCCTATGCAAGAACTAGTCACCGAGTTTTGTTGGGGTGCAGTTTGGTCCCGAGAAGGGCTCTCGCCACGAGACCGTTCCCTCATCAACTTGGCTATGATCGCTGCATTAGGGCGAAACAAAGAGCTTGCCCTCCACACGCGTGGCGCATTGCGCAACGGCGTTACCGAAGATGAGATACAAGAAGTACTGCTACAAATTGCAGTCTATTGCGGCTTTCCTGCGGGGTTGGACAGCATGACAACTGTCAAACATGCGATACAAGCCTATTTCGATGAGGGTTTATAATGCTGCCAAAAGGGTGGAGTACAATTGGTATAGGCCTTGATCGCCCAGAATGTGTGGTTCTAGGTGAAGGTGGCGCGCTCTACGTTTCGCATCGTGGACATGGGGTCTGTCGCATCGACGCTGACGGTACGCAAACCCTTCTGGCGACCAAAACAGAGTACGGCGGACAGCCTATTTTGCCAAATGGCATCACGAAACAGGATGACGGCAGCTTCTTAATCGCGAATATCTCTGATGCCGGCGGGATTCATAGGTTGGCATGCGGGAAAATCGCGCCATATATGACCATCTTGAACGGCTCCCCAATGCCGCCTGTCAATTTCGTGACAACGGATGATACAGGACGTGTCTGGTTTTCTGTTTCATCCACGCTTTCACCACGCCATCTTGCTTACCAACGTGATGTTAAAAACGGATTTGTTGGCGTTATTGAAAATGGGCAGGCTCGAGTAGTTCTAGATGGGTTACACTATACAAATGAAATCCGTGTCGACTTTGATGCTGGGTGGCTATATGTTTCCGAGACATTCAGCCAACGCATATCTCGCTTCCCTATCAGTAGAGACCTAGAGATTGGAGCTGGCGAGATTTTCGCACAGTTTCCAAAAGGTGCATTTGTTGATGGTATTGCTCTGGATGAAAACGGTGGCGTTTTCGCAGCTTGCATCGTTTCGAATGAGATTTATCACGTAACAACGGATGGAAAACTCAGACTTATAGCGTCTGAACGAGATGACAATTGGGTGAAGGAGGTGGAAACGGCATTAGATAATAAATCAATGACACGAGCACACTTTGATACTACACCCGCACAAATTTTGAAAAACGTGTCAAGTGTCGTACTGCGTAAGTCAGAAAAACCCGAACTCATTTGTGGCGCACTACTTTCAGACAGGTTGGTACGCTTACCCTTAAATGATTGGACGGTATGAACCCGCCCTGGTTTTTCTTGAGGTCTTTAGGTCGTACTTAATGCTACATTGTCAGCGGTGGTCCTAGGTGTTTGATCCCACGATTTGGCGGTGTGATCCTTTCGTTGGAATGGAAGGAAGCATTATGGGACAAATTCGTCATGGCAGCGCCACGACCACGCACGCAGTCAGAGCGGCGATACAGCAATCGCAAGCTTCGATCGCGGAGTTGAGCCGCGAAAGAGGAAGCGATGGTGGTTGCGTTCCGGCGGCACACGCTCTTGCCGCTGGACGATTGTCTTTATGCCTTGCAGCCCTCGATCCCGCATCCGCTGACCGTCAGGGTATTTGCGCAGCAAATATCCCGAGAGGTTGACGTGCTCTTCGCTGCATCGCTGCCTTCAGCGACACGGGATATCTCGTTTGCCAGACGTTGAAGGTCCCTCTCACACATGCAAGCATGTGTTGCCGGGCAGTGGACAACCCAAGCGCCAGAAGTTCAAGAGTTACCCTATCGGTTATTTCCATATCAACATTGCCGAAGTCAGAACTGAGGAAGGTAAGCTCCATCTCTTTGTGGCCATTGACCGTACCAGCAAGTTCGCGGTGGCACAGTTGGTCGAGAAGGCTAACCGCAAGACGGCATGGGAGTTCCTTGAACATCTGCTGGACGCTGTGCCCTACAAAATCCACACGGTTCTGACCAACAATGGCATCCAGTTCGCCGAGCAGCCGCGCAATCGAGACAGCATCACATTCCGCAAGATGCGGTTTGATCTGAGAAAGCCACGATCAGCTTCGCAGACATCTCAGCGACTTCATCGACGCCTACAACTTTGCTCGTCGTTTGAAGACACTCAGTGGTCTCACACCTTACGAGTACATCTGCAAAACCTAGACATCAGAGCCAGACCGATTCATCCTAAATCCGATCCACCAGATGCCGGGACTGAACAGTTAGGGAAACTCTGAACGCCTCGGCCTGATTTCTGCTATCCTTTTACTGGAACACGGGAAGGATATTGTGGTGTGGCCCCACATTTCTGGACATCTTAGCGGCTTTTCTGAGGTGTGTCCCGATTAGGTTTCATGCCGCCAATTTCTCATCTTGCCTGTCCCAATTACCTCCTTCGGCGTTCTGCACTCAAACGAACAATGGCGCAGCTCGGTGTTGTGAATAGCCAATGTCAACCAAGCCGGAAAATCCACCAGAAAAATAGCGCGTGCGATATCAAAGAAAACTACCTACATTCACAAAAGCCCTATGCTAAGTTGTGGAAACAAAACCAAAAAGAACAGCACGGCCATCATAATCAAAACAAATGGTAATGCACCTGAAAAGATTTCACTAAGCGAAATCGAGTCGTCTGGCAAAGAGCCCTTGATCACAAAGACGGCGATTCCAAGTGGCGGTGTGATAATTCCGATTTCAACCGCGACAACCGTGATCAGGCCAAACCAGACCGGATCGGCGCCGAGGCTCAGGAAAACCGGCAACGCGATGGGCACCATGATCAACATAATCGAAATAGCATCAAGGATCGTGCCCATCAGAACGATGAGCACAACATACATCAATATCGCGGCGGCAAAACTAAAATTCGCGGCCACAAACATGTCACCGATCATGTTGGGAAACCCTGACAGGGTCAGCATTCGGGTATACATGTTAGCACCAATTATCAGCAAACAGATCGAGGCTGTGGCTTGCCCTGTTTCTCCCACAACTTCAAACAGATCAGCAAGTTTGAAATTGCCTTTAATGTAGGTCAGCAACAACGCAGCAAATGCGCCTATTGCGCCGGCTTCGGTCGGCGTGAATATACCGCCGTAAATACCGCCCAGCACAACAAAGATAAGGCCAAAAATCGGGATGGCCTTTGTCAGTGAAACTTGTTCATCGATCTGTTTTGTATTGTCCCCGACCAAACTGGGCCACTTCCACGCCATAAATAGGATCCCCGAGGCAAAGGCAATTGCCATCAATATGCCAGGGATAACACCTGCCAGAAACATATCTTTTACGGATTGTTCCGCAAGTACGGCGAACAGGATCAACAGCAGGCTTGGTGGTATCAACATACCAAGGATCGACGATCCGGCCACGATCCCAACCGCGAATTTCGGTGCATATCCCAAACGCAACATTTCGGGGACCGCGATCTTGGTAAACACTGCAGCTGACGCAATCGAAATGCCGGTAACAGCGGCAAAAATTGCATTAGAGACTACGGTCGCTACACCTACCCCACCGCGCAGCCACCCAAGCAATCTATTGGCCACAGCAAACGTATCGCGCCCAATCCCTGATTTACTGACCAATAGGCCCATCAACACGAACAAAGGAATAACACCAAAGATATACGACGCGATCGTTTCTGTGGCCGACAACCCCACCATTTTGACAGCGACTTCAAACCGTCCGCGCAAAATCCAAACACCAATGAACGAAACTCCTGCCAAGGCGACTGCGACGTGCATTCCTGAATAAATCAGCACCAAAATGGCTACAATAGAGGCGATACCTACTTCAAATCCCATGATGACAATCCCTTATTCGCTCGTATTTGCCGCAAAGCACTTGGCGAGATAGCGCAGTGCAATGGCGACCGCGCCCAGTGCTACAGCAACCTTTAGCGGCCAAACCGGCAGCTCAAACACGTTCTGAGCGCCGTAGTACTCACCCCGCGTGAACGACCGTTCGACCTGCTGAGAAACGGCCCAACCGATAATCGCGAACAACGCAGCGCCTACCAATAAATGGAACCGCTGAACCCATACTCGCATTCCATTCCGATTACTTTTTGTTAAATAAGAAAGAAACATATCCGAACTGGTCATCCGCTCTTGGGCCACTGTCGCTGCCCCTTGCAGAAAGACGGCCGTCACGATGCCAAACCGCACGATTTCCGGCACGCCTGCGATCGGCCGGGACCAAAGCTCCCGGCTAGCGACATCAATGCAAATAATAGCCATGGTAAACAGGATAATTGCGCCAGTAAGTACGCTACCAATGCGACAATAAGCATCCAGTATTCGCAACAGCACTGGCTCACTTCCAGACCTATTTGCCTTGTCCGATGGCAAATCATCTTTGTGATAGTCTTGCGCCAAGTGTCTCCCTCCCGCAGTTCATTTTTTGTTGACATCTCGTTTGATAACAAGTTTTCTTAGCGTCGTATCGTCATACAATAATATAAGGGAGGTTGCAATGCACATAATATGGAAAGCCGCTTTCGCTTGCGTACTAGCGAGCACAGCACAGGCAGAAACATTCAACATTACAATCGCTTCGGGACACCCCCCGGTGATTCCATGGACCGGCGCGCTGGATGATCTGTTTATAGCAGAGGTCAACAAAACATTGGCGGAAACCGGAAACCACAGCATCAATTGGAACCGCGCCTATAGTGGAACAGCTGCCAAGATCGGCGGTGTACTAGAGGCGATCGAAGACGGTATCGTTGATATGGGTCTGGTTGGTGCAGTTTTTGAACCATCGAATCTACCTCTGAACAATGTGATGATCTTTGCGCCATTCAATGGCGTCGATGTCACGGATAGCGTCAAGATCATGGACAATTTGATGGCAACTTTCCCAGAAATGTCCGACGCTTGGGCCAAGCACAATCAGGTCTTTCTGGCATCTGTCGGTGTGGACAATTTTGACCTTTTCACAAAGGAAAAAATAGAATCGCTGAACGACTTATCCGGCATGACAATCGGGGCTGCTGGCCCGAACCTGAACTGGCTGCGCGGTGCGGATATCACCGGAACACAGGTGAACCTGACCACGGTCTATAACGACATGGAAAGCGGTATCTACGAAGGCATTCTGCTTTTCCCGTCTTCGGCGGCGGCGATTAAACTTCAAGAAGTTGCGCCCTACCATCTAAAAGTAGGCTTCGGCGCAAATGCATGGGGCGGCTTGTCAATCAATCAAGATGTCTGGGACGACATGCCCCAAGAGGTTCAAGCCGCCATTCAAGACGCCGCTATCCATTATCGTGACGCCCTAGCAGAACGTCTAAAAGTCGACGGCATCGCGGGTCTAGAAACAATGCAGTCGCTTGGCTTGACGACGACAGAATTATCGTCGGAACAGCGCATCGAATGGGCGCAGTCGCTGCCCGATATTGCGACCGAATGGGCAGAGCCGCTTGAGGCTGATAGTCTTCCAGCGAACGAAATCATTGCCGCCTACACCGAAAGCCTTAGAGCCGGTGGCGCAGAGATTGTTCGAGACTGGGGCGCGAAGGCTGAATGAAACTCTGGTCCCGCCGCTAGACGCGGCGGGACACAAAAATGGAAACCCGATGAACGAAGAGAACGCACTGGTTCTGGATCATTTCGATTTTGCGGATGGATCCCGGTTGCACGACGTGCATCTGGGCTTTCGCACTTAGGGTGTGTTGAACGATACCGCCAGCAATGCGGTGCTTGTATGTCACGGGTTTCCCGCCAATTTAGCCGCTTGGGGCGGCGACACTGATCCGGGTGTCGGTTGGTAGCCATGGATGATTGGTCCCGGCAAGGTGTTGGATACCAATAGGTTTTACATCATTTGCGTCAGCGCGTTTTCAAATCTGGATGCAAGCGATGCTGTCAAATCCACTGGGCCCGCATCAAGTAATCCGGCAACTGGCCAGCCCTATGGCGCGGCCTTCCCGAAACTCACCATGAACGACCTTGTTCATGCACAAAATGCCATTTTGGCCTCACTTGACGTGACGCGACTGGCGTTGACAATCGGGCCATCCATGGGGGCTACACAGGTGCTGACCCGTGCCTGCCAAATGCCAGCATCTATGGATGCTGGGGTAGCTATTTTGCCATTTTGCGGCGGAGATGTGCTGGCAGAACTCACCATCCGTTTCTGGGCGCAAACGCTTGCACACACCAATGTAGAGTAGGCGTTTCTCGCGCCTTCTCGCGATCCGCCTGTATCTGGGCAAGACCCTTCTCCCAACGGCGCATCTTGAACCAGTTGTCCGAAAAACAGACTTTGCTGCGCGTGTAG
>PDWJ01006183.1_pt1 | contig 13311 bp, 8 predicted proteins | sample 1430881 | NCBI WGS metagenome assembly PDWJ01 (sample SAMN01162460, study PRJNA174530) | Oral metagenome, whole genome shotgun sequencing project. | biome: Marine environment; feature: Marine mammal; material: Swab sample of the gingival sulcus; isolation source: swab sample of gingival sulcus... | reverse complement strand
ATTACCACAAAAGATGCAGTTGAATTACTTGATAAATATGATAATTTATATGCAACAGTAACTTTACATCATCTTTTAATTACTTTAGATGATGTGGCAGGTGGTATGCTTCAACCACATCTTTTTTGTAAACCAATTGCAAAAAGATATGAAGATAGAGATGCTTTATTAAATGCTGCTTTAAATGCCCATAAAAAACTTATGTTTGGTTCCGATTCTGCACCACATCCAAAACATAAAAAAGAGTGCTGTGGTTGTGCCGCTGGTGTTTTCACTTCACCAATTGCCCTACAAGTATTAACAGAGCTTTTTGAAGAGCATGGAAAGCTAGAAAATTTAAATGACTTTGTTTCTTTAAATGCTCAAAAAATTTACAATTTTAAAGCAGTAAAAAAAGAGATAGTTCTAGTAAAAGAAGAGTTCACTGTACCTTTAGCATATGAGAATGAAAATGAAACTGTTGTACCAATGTATGCGGGTGAAAAGTTAAAGTGGAGTATTAAGAAACGTTAATCAATACTTTCTTTAGGATTTATAACAAAATATTTAATGTTCTCTTTCCATTACAGAACTCTTTTAATAAATTTGAATAGAGTCTGTTACTTCAAAATGAAAGTTAACTTACTAATATTTTTTTTATAAATTCTTTTTATTGATATATTATCATATTATTAATATCTTACTATAAGAGGTTTTTGAACGCGCTCACTTTTTGTTCAGGTCTTCCTGTATGGAATCCCTGTGAGTAGTCAACTCCAAGTTCTGTGACTTTGTCTAGGATCTCTTCATTTGATACATATTCAGCAATAGTTTTTATACCCATTTTTTTACAAAACGATACGATTGATTTTATAATTTCAGCAGAATAATCATTTTCTAGTACTTTACTTATTATTGTTCCATCAATTTTTACATAGTCAGCATCTATTTCTAAAAGATATTCAAAATTACTATATCCACTTCCAAAGTCATCAATAGCTATTTTTGAGCCAAAGCTTTTTAATTTTTTTACAAACTCAACTATAGGTTTATATTCACTTATTTGTTCGCTTTCAACTATTTCTATAGTTAGCTTTTCCCCGACATTGTATTTTTTTATGTTTTTAAACAAAAATTCTTGTAAAGATGTATCTAATATATCTTCTAAGGTAAGATTTATAGAGAACTCAAAATCTGAATCTCTAAATTGTTCAAAAGATTTTTTGATAACAATTCTAGTGATATCTAAATATTGTCTTGAAGTTTTTGCAATATTTAAAAATTTATTTGGATAAATAAGACTTTGGTCTTGCTCTAAAGCTCTAACTAATACTTCGTGTTTTTCAACTTTTCTAGTAGTATTATTAAATACAGCTTGGAAATGTACTATTATCCTATCTTCTTTTATGGCATTGTTGATTTTTTTAGACCAAAATATTTTTTCTTGAAATTGCTCTTCAATATGTAGTTCTTTTGAATAAGTAACCATCACTTCATTTGTATTTTTTGCATAATTAAGTGCTGTTCTTGCATAAGAAACAATTTCATCACTATCTCCATAAGATATCCCGCAAACTAGAGTAAGATTTAGTTGATTTACCTTTGCATCAATACTTTCTGCATTTGTTTTTATTCTTATAAAATCTATCTCTTTCATGAAATCTTCTTTTGAAAGAGTATTGTTTAAAATGGCAAAACTATCATTATGAAGCCTATAAAGGATAAAATCTTTAGGAATTACTTTTTTTAAAATCTCAGCAAATTGTACTATTAAAGTATCACCTGCAAGTAGACCATAAAAATCACTAATAGCAGAATATTCATTTGAATTAATTATCGCTAAATTATTTGCTTTATTTGGTTTTATATCAGAAATAAGTTTACCTTGATTATAAAGACCAGTTAATTTATCTATCTTTATAGTTTCAAGTTCTGTTATATCTTGAGCATATTTAAGTATTCTTACAGGTTTATTTTCAATATTTAAAATAGGGGTATAAGTTGCTCTAATCCATACTTTTTTACCATTTTTACCGATTCGTAAATATTTACCTGAATCATAGTTCCCTTTTTGTAGTTTTTCCCAAAATTTATAATATTTTGGTGATACAGTATATTCTTTTTGACAAAACATAGAGTGGTGTTTACCTTTTATTTCATCAAGAGTATAATCCATAGCGTCTAAGAAGTTTTTATTTGCATTTAAAACTGTACCATTCATATCAAATTCAACAACAGCTTGACTTCTATCTATGGAATCAATTTGTGCCTTATAATAAAGACTTGCTTCTTGGTCTTGTGTAATATCATGGGCAAATTTTACTACTTTTATCACTTCACCATTTATCCCATAAATAGGGTTATATGTTGCTCTTATCCAAATAGTTTTCCCATTTTTGTCAAATCTCTTAAATTGTCCTTTGTGATAAATACCACTTTGTAATTTGTCCCAAAAGTTTTTATATTTTTTTGAACTACTATATTTCTTATCACAAAACATAGAGTGATGTTTATATTGTATCTCACTTAAAGAATAAGAAAAAGTTTTCAAGAAGTTATCATTCGCATTTAAAATTACACCGTTTATATCAAACTCAATAACTGCTTGAGATCTTGAAATAGCTTCAATTTGACCTTTATAATATAAACTTAATTCTTGGTCTTTTGTAATATTGTGAGCAAATTTTATGATTTTTGTAACTTTACCGTCGACACCGTAAATGGGGTTATATGTTGCTCTTATCCAAACAGTTTGACCATTTTTGTCTATTCTTTTAAATTGTCCTGCTTGGTAATTACCTTTTTTTAAATCTTTCCAAACTTCCTTGTATCGTGGAGATTTTACAAGCTCCTCTTCACAAAATATTGAGTGATGTTTCCCTTGTATCTCATCTAAATGATACCCCATTGCCTTTAAGAAGTGGTCATTTGCCTCTAAAATAGTTCCATCTACATCAAATTCAATTACCGCTTGAGATTTTGAAATTGCTTCAATTTGTCCTTGATAGTAAAGATTTAATTCCGTATCAGAAGTAATATTATGGGCAAATTTGATAATTTTTATAACTTTCCCATCATTACCATAAATAGGGTTGTATGTTGCCCTTAGCCAAATTGTTTCATTTTCTTTATCTATTCTTTTAAATTTACCATTATGATAAACTCCCTCTTTTAATTCTCTCCAAAAATTTTTATACTCTTTTGATTTAATATACTCTTTATCACAAAAAATTCCATGATGTTTTCCTAGAATTTCTTCTTTTTTATATTTTACTGCTTTTAGGAAATTATCATTTGCATTTAAAACTATTCCATTTACATCAAATTCAACAACAGCTTGAGCTTTAGATATGGCTTCAATCTGTCCCCTATAATAAAGACTTAATTCTTTTTCGTCAGTTATATTATGAGCAAATTTTATTATTTTTGCAATTTTCCCATCAACACCATAAATAGGGTTATATGTTGCTCGTATCCAAAGCACTTTTCCATATTTATCTATTCTTTTAAATTGTCCTGCATGGAATTTACCATTTTGTAACTCTCTCCAAGCTTTTTTATATTCTAATGAGTTTGCAAATTGATCATCACAAAAAATACGGTGATTTTTCCCTAGTATTTCATTTAACTTATAGTGAGTTGCTTTTAAAAAGTTTTCATTTGCATCTAAAATATTTCCTTCTAAATCAAATTCGATAATTGCTTGAGATTTAGAAATGGCTTCAACTTTTCCTTGATTAAAGAGACTTCTTTTTTTGTTTTCTGTAATATCATGGGCAAATTTAACTATTCGTTTGATTTTCCCATCAATTCCCATTATAGGATTATAAGTTGCTTGTATCCAAACAATATTCCCATTTTTGTCCAGTCTTTTATATTGTCCTGAATGAAATTCACCTTTTTTTAAGATATTCCAAAAATCTTTATATTCTTTTGAGTTTGTATAAATTTTATCACAAAACATAGAGTGATGTTTTCCTTGTACATCTTCAAAGGTATAACCTAAAGCTGTCAGAAAATTATTATTTGCTTTTAATATTACACCATTTATATCAAACTCAATAACCGCTTGAGATTTAGAAATAGCTTCAATTTGTCCCTCATAGTAAAGACTTCTTTTTTTATTTTCTGTAATATCATGGGCAAATTTGATGATTTTTATTACATCTCCATCTATCCCATAAATAGGATTATAAGAAGCCTGAATCCAAATTATTTTTCCATTTTTATCTATTCTTTTGTATTGACCTGTATGAAATTTCCCCTTTTTTAGGGTATCCCAGAACTCTTTATATTCTTTCGAGTTTACATAATCTTCTTCACAAAAAATACTATGATGTTTACCTTGTATTTCTTGAAGATCATAATTTACAGTTTTTAAAAAATTTTCATTTGCATTTAATACTACACCATTTTTATCAAACTCTATTACAGCCTGAGATTTAGAAATAGCTTCAATTTGTCCTTGGTTATAAAGACTTAACTCTTTTTCTTTTGTGATATTATGGGCAAATTTTATCACTTTAGAGACCTTACCATTTACCCCGTAAATAGGATTATAAGAGGCTCGTATCCAAACTACTAAACCATCTTTTCTTATTCTTTTAAATTGACCCGCTTGGTAAAAACCCTTTCCTAATGCTTTCCACATTTTTTTATACTTGTTTGATTTTACAAAACTTTCTTCACAAAAAATACTGTGTGGTTGTCCTTTTATTTCATCAAGGGTATAGCCTAAGGTATCTAGAAAGTTTTCATTTGCATCTAATATCATTCCACTAGGATTAAATTCGATAATAGCTTGAGATTTAGAAATAGCTTCAATCTGTCCTTTATAATAAAGACTTAATTCTTTTTCTTTTGTGATGTCATTTGCAAATTTTACAATTTTTACAATCTTCCCATCAATATTATAAATAGGATTATAAGTCGCTTGTATCCAAATTGTTCGTCCATATTTTGTTAATCTTTTAAATTGACCACTTTGAAATTTCCCTTTTCTTAAGTTTTCCCAAAAAAGGCTATAGTCCATAGAATTTTCATACATATCTTCACATAGTATTTTATGTTTTCTTCCTTTTATTTCATCCAGGGTGTAATTGAAAGTTTTTAAAAAATTTTCATTTGCATCTAATATTACACCATTAGGGTCAAATTCAATAATAGCTTGTGATTTGCTAAGAGCTTTGATTTTCCCCCTTAAGTCTAGTTCTTTTTCTTTTCTTTTAGTTTTATCTTCTGCAGTTACTATGATTTGAAAGGTTTTATTATTTTTATCTTTTATTGGAGTATACACAGCTTGTAAAAGTACAAATTTTCCATCTTTTTTAGCTCGTTTTATCTCTAAGCTTTGTCTATCTCCATTTATTATTTTTCTCCAAAACTTTTGACATTCTCCTGTATCTACAAGTTGTTTATTCCAAAAATCACTATGATGTTTCCCTTTTACTTCCCCTATTTTATAGTCAAAGATATTTAAGAAGTTATTATTTGCATCTTGGATATATCCCTTTGTATCAAAAATTACTATGGCATAGTTATCGGTTATAACGTTTACTTGAGATAATTGTTTCTCTGTCAGTTTATGAGGCATAATAAAATCCTTACATATAATATACTAATATTATATCGAATTTTATTATAAATAGTTATAAAAAAATCATAAGTTAAAATTATTTATAGTGGTTTTACTATACCATTTTCTACGGATATTTTACCCTCTAATTCTAGTTCAAAAATTTTTTGAGGATATTTTTTTATAGCTTCATCATATAGAGGAAAATTGTTTAGATATATTTCTATTTCATTTTTAGGTTTAATATCATCTTTTTTATGTGATTTTAAAAATTCATCAATATCATAAATAGCTTCTATCAATCCCTTATCAAGTAGTTTTTGAGTACCTTGACTCTCACCTAAATGATGTGGAATAGTATATACTTTTTTACCCATTTTTAAGGCATAATCTATTGAAGTTAAAGTCCCGCTATTTTCTTCTGCTTGTGTTACAATAAGTATATCACCAAGGGATACAACTATTTCATTTCTTAGTACAAAAGTATAAGCTCTTGCTTTCTCTTTTTCTTTGTAGCTACTTAGTACTAGACCATTTTGTTCTATAGATTCTATAAGCTTTGAGTTTACAGCTGGATATCTTATATCTAAACCATTTGCCATCACTGCTATTGTATTATTTGTGCCTGCTGAATTATGAGCTATGGCATCAACTCCCATTGCTGCACCACTTACTACTACTATATCATTTTTAGCCAATTCATTAGCTAGTTTATGGGTGATTTTTTTTGTATAGGAATTTGGTCTTCTTGTTCCCACTATTGATATTTTTTGTTTATTTAATAGTTCTAAATTACCTTTATAAAAAAGCTCACTAGGATATTTTTTCATACTTTTTAGTTCTAGTATTTCATTTGAAATTTTTTTTATCATTTTTTATCATTTTAAAATAGGGAGTTCATTTAAGTAAACTAAATCTAAATCTTTGAGCAAATATTTTGATTGCCTTAAAGTATCTATGGTTATAGAGTGAGGATGACAAATTGCTATTGCATAGCCTCGTTTTTTTGAGATTTTTATTGCTTTTTTTAATTGATTTTGAATGTATTTAAAATTGTGTTCATTATCCAAAAAGATATCTCTTACAATATATGGCATATTATATTTTTGTGCCATTTGTTTCCCTACAGTTTTGCTTGTAGTTTTGCTATCCATAAAAATAAAATCATATTTATTTAGAGCTTTGAAAAGTTTATCCATAGACTCTTTATTTGAAGTAAATTTACTACCTGTATGGTTATTTGTATATTTTGCATTTGGATACCATTTTCTAATTTGGGATACCCTTTTTTCTATTTTTTCATAGGAGTCTTTAATATATAAAGTGTTTTCTTCTTCTCCTTTAAAGTATTTAGCTTCAAGGGGAAAATGAATCATATAAAAGGAAAGTTTTCTTGCTATTTTTGCTGAATTTGGATGGGCTTTTGTTGGAGGCATAAGGGATATTGTAGTTTTATATCCGATATTATTTATTTTATTTATTTGTCTTTGTGTTGTTACATCATCAAAAATAATTGCTAGTTTTGCTTTTTGATTTTCTTTAAATGGGACTTTTTTTAAAGATGGATCTACTTCTTTTTTTAGATTTTTTTGTATTTTTTCTTTTGGCTCTTTTTTTAAACTTTTTTCAATTTCTAAATTCTTTTCAATTTTTTTTATGGGTTTTTCATATAATTCTTCTGAGTATTTTGTAATCTCTTCTTTTTTTACTTTTATTTCTTCTATATATTCATCAAATTCATCTTTAATTTTTGTTTCTACCTTTTCAACTATTTTTATAGGTTCTTTTCTTACTTTTTGATACTCCTTTGAATCCATGCCAAGAAGTATATATATGAAAATAAACATTATTAAAATAATTAATAAAAGAATGATATTTATAAGTTTTAAATTGACTTTTGAAGATTTTCTTTTCGTAGTCTTTTTTCTTTGTTTTGCCATATAATTTAACATAAAGCAAGGAATAAATCCTTACCTTATTATAAGAGTTTTTATTTTTTAGTTTTTATCTTGATCTACGATTTTATTCGATGAAATCCAAGGCATCATTTCTCTTAGTTTTGAACCTGTTTGCTCAATTCTAGAAGCTCTTGAATTTTTTCTTTCAGCATTCATTCTAGGATATCCTGCTTGCCCCTCTAAGATGAAGTCTTTTGCAAATTGTCCATTTTGAATCTCTTTTAAGATTTGTTTCATCGCTTTTTTAGATTCATCGTTGATAACTCGTGGTCCTGATACATAATCTCCATATTCAGCAGTATTTGAAATAGAATATCTCATATCCGCAATACCACCTTCATACATTAAATCAACGATTAATTTTAGTTCGTGTAAACATTCAAAATATGCCATTTCTGGAGCATATCCAGCTTCAACTAGTGTTTCAAATCCAGCTTCAACAAGTGCAGTTGCCCCTCCACAAAGTACTGCTTGCTCACCAAAAAGGTCAGTTTCTGTTTCATCTTTGAATGTTGTTTCAATAATACCAGTTCTTCCTCCACCAATAGCACTTGCATAAGCTAATGCCACATCTTTAGTATCACCACTTGCATCTTGGAATACAGCAATTAAATCAGGAATACCACCACCTTTTGTAAACTCAGATCTTACTGTATGTCCTGGTGCCTTTGGAGCAACCATCATTACATTTGTATTTGCTTCTGGAACAATTCTTCCATAATGGATATTAAATCCATGTCCAAATGCTAAATAAGCTCCATCTTTTAAGTTTGCTTTGATTTCATTTTCATAAATATCTGCTTGATTTTCATCTGGTAATAAAATCATTACAACATCAGCTCCCTTTGTAGCTTCTGATACTGTTTTTACTTCAAAACCCTTCGCCTCAGCTTTGGCCCAAGATGAACCTCCTTTTCTTAACCCAACAACAACTTCAACTCCAGAATCTCTTAAGTTTTCTGCGTGAGCGTGTCCTTGTGAACCAAATCCAATCATTGCTACTTTTTTAGATTTAATTAACTCGATATTACAATCTTTATCGTAGTATACATTTAAAGCCATACTTTAATCCCTCTTTTAAATTTATAAATTTGCTACATTGTATCTTAAAAAAACTAAATTTTTGGTAAGTCTATTCTAAAACAAGCTCCAAAATATTTTTTATTGCCTTTAATAAAAATTTCATTTTTAGCACTTAGGTAACCATTCATATGCTTTTCAATGATTTGTTTGCTCATATAAAGTCCAATCCCTGTACCCTGAGATTTATGTTTTGTGGTAAAATAAGGATCAAATATCTTATGAAGTATTTCATTTTGTATACCTCCAGCATTATCATATATTTTAACCACGTCATTTTTTTGCTCAGTATAAACTTCTATTTTAACAATTTTTTCTTTTGGATCTTTTTTCTTTAAAGCATCCTTTGCATTTGTTAAAATATTTAAAATAACTTGTGCAAATTCTGTTTTTAGATTTTTTATTATAAATTCATCTTTAGATGCTTCAATATAAATTTCTATGGAGTTGTTTTTATATGAGGAATCTATAATTGATATTGAACTATTAATTACATCAAGAATATTGAACTCAACTTTTACACTGTTTTTTTGAAAGAAATTTCTAAAATCTTCTATAGTGGTATTTAAGAAATTAACATACTTTCCAATTCTATCATATGATTTCATTATTTCTTCTTTTGAATCTAGACCCATTTCCAATTGAAGTTGCATGGCTGTTGATGTTGAGTGTATGGCAGAAGTTCTTTTGTTTTTTCATTGATAATATTTTCAAGATTCATATTTAAGTTGCTTAGTTCTTCTTGTGTATTTACAAGCTTCGTAATATCATTTAACGTTATTATTAGAATAAACTTCTTAGACTCAATAAATTTTTTTGTAACTACCAAGGTAAAATGACGTAATTCCTCTCCATTGTTCATGGCAACTTTAAGATGTTTCTGTGGATTTCGAATAACATATTCAAACCATTCTACTCCATCATAATTTTTATCAATTATATAATTAGGGTCATTCATCTCTTCAAAAAAATCACAAATACATAGGTGTTTAGTAGAAAAATCATTAAAACTATTATAGTCAGAGAAGAAGTTTACCAATGCAACGTTTGCATCAATCATATATTGTCCATTACTAACCACTACTATATTTTGCTGAGCATCTAAAATACCCCTTATTGATTGTTTTTGTCTCTCTAATTTTCTTGCATTTTTATTGATTTGTATTGCTGTAAGAATACTAAAAATGAAAACCGAGAATAAGATAACTATAATAAGAGCTATTTCAATTTTTAGATATTTATTTTTTTCTTTTTCTATCTCTTTTTTTAATTGTTCAAGACTTTTTGAGGTCTCGTATAAAAGTCTGTTTGCATTTTCTATTATTCTAGAGAAAAAAGGTGGGGTTCTTTTATAAAATCGTTTAATTTTTTTCTCTATTTTTAAAAGTTTTTTAGTATCTACTTTGTTTTTATCTCTTAGTTTAAGTAGTCTAATACTCTGTTTTACCATTGCTTTAAATTCTTCCAATTTTGGTAAAAGTTCTATACTTTCAAGGGATAGTTCATTGTCTTTGCTTTTATAATGAACAATATTCATCGTATCATTATGTCCTACAACATTTAGTTTAATAACTCTTTTTAAAGTTCCTCCATCTTGAAGTATTCTGAGAGATTCTTTGATATTAAAGATATTTTTTTCTATTTTTTGTTTTATTCTGTTTATTTCCTTATTATTTGTAGTTATTGTAGTTATTTCATAAAAATCAGAACGTACCTTATTCAAATCATCTACAATATATTGACCAATTTCAATTTTACTTTCCATATTTTCTATTTTTCTATCAAGCTTATTTTCTAAATTTAGAAAAAATAAATGTAGGACAACAAGAGCAAATAAACCAAGAACAAAAACAAAAACTAGAAAAACTAAGTGTTTGAATGTATCAGATATAGGGAATTTCAAAAATTATCTCCTATAAAAAACCATGTTTTTTCATGATTTCTTGTCCTTTTTTAGAACTAGCATAGTCCATAAACATCTTTGCAATTTTTTTATTCTTTGAAAAACTTAATAGTGAAAGAATAAGTTCTTGTTTAGGGGCATATTTTTCATCTACTTCGATAACATCAATATATTTAGCATTTTCATCCCATTTAGCCGTTGCTTTCCAGTTTATAGTCACATCAGCTCTTTTTTCTATTAAAGCTCTATTTAGGCTCCTTGAGTCTGTACCTATTTGAATTGCATTATCAAAGGCTTTATAGAAAAAATCTTCATTTTTATATTTTGTAAGAATTTTTTTTGACATTTTTCCAATGCTTCCAGAACTTGGATTACACAATATAGTAGATAGTTTTTCATCTGTAAAATCATCTAAATTTTTTATTTTTGCTGGATTGCCTTTTGGTACAAATATTGCTGCTTGGTTATATCCTATCTTAACAGCATCTAATAAAATCCCATCTTTTAGGTTATTTTCTCTATAGGCTCTTGCCCCAGGTAGATACAGGTCTCCTATTCTTGAATATTTTAGTGCTTCATATAAATCTTTTGAACCACCTTGTGATATTTTTATATCACAATTACAAATTTTTTCAATCTCTTTTGCCATCTCTTTTATGGGTTTTACCATTGTTATTCCACAATAAATAAGCAAAGTTGGTTTTTGTGTTGCATTCAAAGTTGAAAATAAAATAAAAAAAGATAGAATAGTTTTTAATAGTTTCATGACTCTTTCCTTAAACTTTTGATGTGGCATTTTACTAAAATTATTATAAGGATTCCTTGATGGTTAAAAAATTTTTTGACAAAGTTTTAAAAGAAAAAAATAACTTTAGTGAAGAAGAAAATTTGTTTATTAGGCTTTTATTGGAAGATAGAGTACTAATTAATAAAGATAATCATTATGAATTAAATTCAAAATTTAAAGTAGGTACTGTAAAAATAAATAAAAATAGTGCAGTTTTAGAAGACTTAGAAAATGAACATAAAAATATAAATTTAGATTTTGAACATCTAAATGGTGCCTATGATGGTGATTTTGTTTTAGCAAAGAGGATTTTTAATCCTAGAAGTAGAATAAAAGCAAAGATAATAAAAATATTTGATGGAAAGAAAAATACCATTTTAGTATATGTAAAAGATAGAAAATATTTTACTGTAAAAGAGGGAATTTATTTAGAAAAAAAGGCTAATGAAAATCTTAAAGATGGAGATGTTTTATTAGTAGATTCAAAAAGTTTCCAGATAGAAGAAAATCTTGGAAATATCTCAAATGCAAAAATAGATGAAAAAATATCAACCATACTTTTCAAAGAGGATTATCGCTATGAAACTTTAAAAGTAGAAGCCCAAATGGATGATACAAAAAAAAGAATTGATTTAACAGCCCTCCCTTTTTGTACCATTGACCCAAGTAGTGCAAAAGACCATGATGATGCCATTTATTTTGATAGTGAAAATTCTATTTTATATGTGGCAATTGCTGATGTTTCATATTTTGTAAAAGAAGGTAGTGAATTGGATAAACAGGCTTTTAAAAAGTCTGTTTCTGCATATTTACCTTCAAAAGTTTTACCTATGCTTCCAAATGAGTTGAGTGAAGAACTATGTTCATTAAAAGAGGGGGTAAATAGATATGCTTATGTTTTTAAAATCTATCTTGATACAAACTCTTTAAAGGTAAAAAAAAGTGAATTTTTTGAAGCTATTATTAACTCCCGTAAAAAATTTTCATATGGTAGAATTGATAGGGTTTTAGGAAATAAATTTGATACTTTTACTAAAGTCGAAAAAGAGATTTTTGATTATCTTCTTGATTTGTATGAACTAACAAAAGCTTTTAGAAAAAAAAGATTAGAAAAAGGTTATGATTTTAGAAGTAGTGAATACAGGTTGAAGTTAGATTCAAATGAAGAGCTTCAAAGTGTGCAAATAGAAAATTCTTCACCCTCACACCAATTAGTTGAAGAATGTATGCTTTTTGCAAATATTGAAGCTAGTAAAAAAATAGATACTTTAGGAATTTTTAGGATTCATGAAGAACCACCTTTTAAAGCCATATCTAAACTTGTGGACGATGTAAGTGCTCTAGGTTTAGAAGTAAAACTAAAAAGTGATGTTCATGATACAATTACACATATTCAGCAAAAAGCCAAACATTCACCTTTGAGAAATGAAATTGATGAACTAATTATTCAAGCTCAAACACAAGCAAAATATAGCTCAAAAAATTTAGGTCATTTTGGTTTAGGATTTAGTTCATATTCTCATTTTACAAGCCCTATTAGAAGATATTCTGATTTAGTTTTACATCGTATATTAAAAACAAAAAAAGTTCCTAAAAATATAGATGAGATTTGTGAACATATTTCAGTCCAAGAGAGAAAAATAGACCAAATGGTCTGGGATTTTGAAGATAGGAAATATGCCAGATGGGCTGCTAAAAATATAGGCTTAGAAGTAAAAGCTCATATTGTTGATGAACAAAGAGGACTTTGTGTTACTTATGGTCAAATAGCAGGTGCGAAGATTAGTCTTGATAACTATAAGGGACAAAAACTATTTTCTAAAATAAGAGTGATAATAAAATCTTCAGATGTAATTTCTAAAAAAATTTTCGGAAGCATAAAATAAATAAGTTACCTTATATAAACTAATATATGAAGAAAGTTGACATTTCGGGAGTGTTAGAAATTCTGTGTCAATCTGGTAAAATAATATTAAGGATTGACAAAGATGAAAGAAGAAACACAATTTGACTTTAATGAAGCAGTACA
>PDWJ01004044.1_pt1 | contig 13315 bp, 7 predicted proteins | sample 1430881 | NCBI WGS metagenome assembly PDWJ01 (sample SAMN01162460, study PRJNA174530) | Oral metagenome, whole genome shotgun sequencing project. | biome: Marine environment; feature: Marine mammal; material: Swab sample of the gingival sulcus; isolation source: swab sample of gingival sulcus... | reverse complement strand
CCTCGCCCCAGATGGCGCAATCGTCAAGACCGCAGGCGTGCCTGAGGACCAGTGGGAGTTCACCGGCACCGCGGTGGTCACCGAATCGCAGGAGGAGGCAGTTGACGCGATCCTGAATGGGCGGATCAAGCCCGGCGACATCGTGATCGTGCGCTACGAGGGTCCCAGGGGTGGGCCGGGCATGCAGGAAATGCTGTACCCGACCGCCTATCTGAAGGCCCTTGGCCTTGGCCCGAAGTGCGCGCTGATCACCGACGGCCGATTCTCGGGTGGTTCCTCCGGGTTGTCCATCGGGCACGTCTCGCCGGAGGCGGCCGCTGGCGGCCCGATCGCGCTGGTGGCTGACGGCGACGAGATCAGCATTTCGATCCCGCAGCGCAGCATCACCATAAACGTGGCCGACGAGGTGCTGCAGCAGCGGCGAGAGGACGTTGCCGCCCGCGGTTTCGCGCCAACCAAGCGCGAGCGGGAAGTATCCACGGCGCTGCGAGTGTACGGCTCCATGGCCCTCTCAGCGGACAAGGGAGCCGCCCGGGATTTCCGGGGGTAGCAGCTTTCGTGGCGGCAAGCTAGGCCGAGGTGCGGGTTTGCTAGGTTGAGCGGCAAGGAGGTTTCGCGTGGCTGACTTTACCGGTTTCGACCTTGACCTGATGATGCAACGAGCTTGGGATGAGTTTGCGTTGCGGCTGGCTGAGGTGTTGTCGGTCATGGATCAAACCGCGGACCTCAGCATCTTCGCTGATGCGGCGCGCGTCTTGAAGTTTTCGGTTACGCAGCCGGGCATGATCACCGCAACAATCACTGGCTCGGATGATCGACTGCTGCAGCTTGGTTGGCGCTCCCGCGGCGAGTTGGGCTACGAACTGACGAGAGCCCAAGACAACGCGGACGAACTGGCCCGCATCGCCACTCGAAGCATCAGCGAGGTTCTTGGCGTCGTCCATCCGATCTTCCTGGAGCCAGATCAGCTAGCCGAGATTCTTCGGCTGCAGACCCCAAGCCAGCTGCCGCGGCTGCAGGACCCCTACGGCGGTTTCATGCCCGAAAACCAACAACAGCTCGACAACGCAATCGACGTTGAGCTCGCCAACGCGCTGGGCGGTCGGCCCATGCGCAACGAACAAGGCGACGTTGCCGTTCGTATCGGCTCGGCCGTCGTATTTCTCCGGGCCACCGCAGACTTGCAGGAACTAATTTTGTTCTCGGTGTTGGTGCATGACGTGACCGGTCACTCGCGGGCCTGCGAGGTGCTCAACGACCTAAACGTGCAGTCGCGATACTGCCGGTTCGCGTTGCACCGCGACCGGGTGCTGGCGCAGGTTTCGGTTCCGGCGCAACCGTTCGTGCCCGCCCACCTGCACCAGGCGTTGGCGACCATGACCCGGGTGGCAGACGGCATTGATGACGAATTGGCCGAAGAGCTTGGCGGTCGAACCACTTTCCCTCCCACGAAACGCAGCAACGACTAACGAAGTGGCCTGAAGCCAGTCACTGACCGCGTGATCACAAGCTGGCATAGTGCTGCCGACAAGCTGCGATACGCACTAATATTGATCTCGAAGTGGCCAAGTGCTGTCACGCTGGCGTCGATGAGGAGGCTGCAATGGACACATCCCGATTGATCGTAGTGGGCGTAGACGGTAGTGACGACGGACTGCGTGCCGTGCGCTTTGGGGCCGGGGTGGCCCACATGTCCGATTCGGAACTGCTCTTGGTGCATGCCGTTGATGACGCCATGCTCGCTGGCGCCTGGGGCGTGGTCTACGACCCAGAGGTCTTGCAGGATGCGGGAGCCGCAGCCAATGAACGAGCCGTCGAAGTGGCGTTGACTGAGAAGCTGAGCCGGGACATGATCCGCACCGAGGTGGTGCTGGGTTCGCCAGGGGGCGTGCTGAGTCGGCTCAGTGAGGTCGCCGATCTGCTCGTTGTCGGGCGGCGTTCGGTATCCGGCTTTGAACGCATGTTTGTCGGATCCACCAGCGTGACCGTCGTGGCCAATAGCCAATGTCCGGTGGTGGTGATCTCGGCCGAGGCGCACCCTGGCGATGTCGGGGCCAAGGGCCTCGTCGGAGTGGGGCTAAACACCAACCCCGGGAATCACGCCATCTTGGAAGCCGGGTTCAGCAATGCGGTGAGCCTGGGCTGCGACCTGGAGATCGTGCATGTACTGCAGCCGCCGCACGGCTTGTTTGGCGGCAAGCTAAGCCCGAGCGAGCTCGACGGGCAGCTGCGGTTTATTCGCGGCGGCGTGACCGCGATGGCCGAGGAGATCGCAGCAGGTTTCCCGGACACGTCCTACAAGATTGACGTGTTGGCTGGTTCGCCGATCACCGAACTGGTGGAACGCTCGAAGCGCTACGACATGCTGGTGCTGGGCGTGGGCGGTAACGACATTCCTGGCTTTGGTCTGGGTGGGCTGCTGCGGGGGCTGATGGCCCACGCGGAATGCCCGCTGCTGGTGACTCGCTGAATGGCCACAAGCCCGCTCAACCTGAGCGTAGATCAGGGGCTGCCGATCGCGCAGGCGGCAACTGAGATTGCCGATCTGATCCAAAACCATCAGGTGCTTATCGTTGCGGGCGAAACCGGTAGCGGAAAGACCACCCAGCTGCCGAAAATCTGCCTGGCCGCTGGTAGGCGAAGCGTGGCGCACACGCAACCACGGCGGATCGCGGCGCGCACGGTAGCCGAACGCATCGCGGCTGAATGCGGCGTCGAGCTCGGTCACGAGATCGGCTACCAGGTGCGGTTCGTCAGACGCGCGGCCAAGCAGACCAGGCTCAAGGTGATGACCGATGGGGTGTTGCTAAATGAGCTGACGCGGGATCGGCTGTTGCGGCGCTACGACACCATCATCGTCGACGAGGCGCACGAACGAAGCCTGAACATCGACTTTCTGCTGGGCTACCTCAAACAGCTCATTGGCAAACGACCGGAACTGCGGGTAATCGTCACCTCGGCCACGATCGACACCGGGCGGTTCGCCGCGCATTTCGGGGCTGCGCCCATCGTTACGGTCTCGGGGCGCACCTATCCAGTGGAGGTGCAGTACCAGCCGCTAAGCGAAGACCAGGACGAGATCGACGGGGTAGTCGCGGCGCTACGGCAGATCGACCGCACCAGCGCCACCGGGGACGTGTTGGTGTTCCTACCCGGTGAGCGGGAGATCCGCGACACTGCCGAGGCGCTGAGCTGGCTGTCGGCCTGGCAGATCGTGCCATTGTTTTCACGGCTGGCCGCAGCCGATCAGCAGCGGGTGTTTCAGCGACACTCCGGGCGCCGGGTGGTGTTGGCGACCAACGTTGCTGAGACCTCGATCACGGTGCCTGGCATCCGGTTCGTGGTGGATGTCGGCACTGCCCGGATCTCGCGGTACTCCGCGCGCACCAAGGTGCAACGGCTGCCCATCGAGCGTATCTCGCAGGCCAGCGCCAACCAGCGCGCCGGCCGGTGCGGCCGCCTCGGGCCTGGCGTGGCGATCCGGCTGTATAGCGAAGAGGACTTCCTATCGCGCCCCGAATACACCGACCCGGAGATCCTGCGCACCAACCTGGCTACCGTAATCCTGCTGATGGCTCAGGCTGGACTGGGCGACATCGAGGCGTTCCCGTTCCTCCAGCCGCCAGTGATGAGTCAGATCAGTGACGGGCTGCGGGTACTGACTGAGCTCGGTGCGCTTGCCAAACGTAAGCGCCATGAGCGGGTCAGGCTTACCAGAACCGGCCGTCAGCTGGCGCGGCTGCCGGTCGATCCCCGGCTTGGGCGGATGCTCATCGAGGCGAATCGGCGGGGGTGCCTGCGGCAGGTGATGATCATTGTTGCGGGCTTGAGCATCGCAGATGTCCGGGAACGCCCGGCCGAGAAACAGCAGCAGGCAGATGAGCTACACCGCCGGTTCTTGGTGCCTGCCCAGGCGAGCAAGCAGGCCGAGGCCAAGGGCGGCACTGCTGCTGCCGTGCTGGTCGGCGGCGATTTCGAGGTCTTGCTAAACGTCTGGGAATACCTGACCAGGCGTCGCAACGAGCTGTCTGGCAATGCGTTTCGGCGCATGTGCCGCCAGGAATACCTGCACTTCGTGCGGTTTAGAGAATGGCAGGATCTGGTCTCGCAGCTGGCTGGCGTCGCCCGCGAACTGGATCTAAGCAAACCCGCCGAGGGGCCGATGTCAGAGGTGCTAATCAGCCTGCTCAGCGGTCTGCTGTCCAACGTTGGTGCGGCGTTGCCGGAACGCGCGCCCGCAGCCAAAGGCAAGCGGCGCGGCCTGCGGGAATACCAGGGGGCCAGGGGAGCACGGTTCGCGATTCAGCCCGGCTCGGCGTTGGCTGGTCGCGCCCCGGAGCTGGTGATGGCCTTCGAGTTGGTGGAGACCTCCCGGCTGTGGGCCCGGACGGTGGCGGTGATCCAGCCGGAGTGGGTGGAAGCGGTCGGTGGGCAGGTGCTCACTCGAACGCTATCGCAGCCGCGCTGGGCCAAGAAGACCGCGAGTGTCGTCGCCAGCGAGCGGCTGAGCCTGTTCGGGGTGCCGATCATCGCGGGCCGGACGGTTGGCTACGCGGCCGAGGATCCACAGGCGGCCCGGGAGATCTTCATCCGGTCGGCGTTGGTCGAGGGTGAGTGGGAGCCGCGCACCACGGTGCTGCGCGACAACCGATTCGCGCTTGCCGAGGCCGAGCAACTGTGTGAGCGGATGCGTCGCCCGGAGCTGCTGATCAGCGACGACGAGCTGTTTCAGTTCTATGCTGATCGGATCGCTCCCGAGGTCGTCTCCGGTGCCACGATGGAGCGATGGCTGCGCGACAAGCAGGCCGTCGCTTCGGTGCGGTTGACGACCGCCGACTGCCTGAGCGATCCGGGCGTGCTTCGCGGCGAGGACTTTCCCGACTATTGGGAGAACAACGGCATCCGGTTGCCGGTCCGATACGTCTACGAGCCAGGAGCCGGGCACGACGGCGTCACCATTGAGGTGGGCCTCGCGGAGCTGACGCAGCTCGACCCGAGGCCGTTCACCTGGCAGGTGCCAGGGCTGCGCGACGAGCTAGCCGTCGGGTTGATACGCACCCTGCCGAAGGCGCTGCGCAAGCAGGCGATCCCGGCACCCGATGTAGCGGCCCGTTCGCTGGCCTGGCTGCGGGATCGCCCGGAGTTAGCCGACGAGTCGTTCCAGGCGGCGCTGGCTATCGCGCTGCGTGAGCTGGTCGGATTGGAAGTTGGTGCCGCGGATTTCCAGCCCGAGGCGCTGCCCAGCCATCTGCGCCCCAGGTTTGTGGTGCTGCGTGACGACGAGCAGGTGGCCGCAGGCACTGACTTGGCTCAACTGGCGCTGCAACTGCGGGAATCGGTGCGCGCCACGCTCAGCGAGTCGGCCGGGGACCTGCAGGTATCGGGACAGACCGAGTGGACCTTCGGCGAGATTGCGAGCGTGGTAACGCTAGGCGGGGTCCAGGCATACCCGGGGCTGATCGACGAAACCGTAGCTGTCGGCCTAGGGGTTTGCGAAACCGCAGAACGGGCGGCCAGCCAGCACCGCCGGGGGTTGGGCCGGTTGTTGACCCTGGTAAATCCCTCGCCGGTGCGCTGGGTCGTGGCGCACTTAAGCAACCCTGACAAGCTGGCGCTGGGGGCCAATCCGTATGCCAGCGTGCCGGAGCTGTTGACCGATGCCTGGGTAAAGGCGAGCCTGCGGCTGCTGGAGCGGCATATCGAGCCGGGCCAGGTGCGCGATCAGCAAACTTTCGAGCGGGTCGCGGCTCAGGTACGCGCCGATGCCGCCGAGCAGACCAGGGAAGTGGTAGCGGTGGCTGCCAAGACGCTGGCGCTGAGCGCCGAAGTAGAACGCCGACTAGCCAACGCCCCAACGGATTTGGCCGCCGATATTCGCCAGCAGCTTTCCGGGTTAGTTTTCGAGCGGTTCATCTCGACTACCCCAGATCCGTGGTACGACCGGCTGCCGAAATACCTGGCGGCGATGCTGGTGCGCCTAGCTTGGGCAGCCAAGGAACCTGCCCGGCACGACCGGGCCTGGGACGACATCGACCGGATCGAACAGGAGTACGCCGCCTTGTGCGACCGGCAGCCGCCGGGAGCGCTTCCCGCGAGCGTTGAGGAGATCGCCTTCCTCATCGAGGAACTGCGCATCTCGCTGTTCGCGCAGTCGGTCGGTGCCGCCGTACCAGTCTCGATGAAACGGGTCCGGCAGGCTATCCGACGCTGCGAAGCCGACTAAGCAGCCTCACGCATCTTGGCAAGCGCCAGCCGTTCGATCTGCCGAACTCGTTCTGCGGTGATGCCCCAGTGGCGGCCGATGTCGGCCAGCTTCGCCTGCCTGCCATCGAGTAGGCCGTAGCGGCGCCGCACCACATCGGCGGAGCGCTCATCCAACCCCGACAGCATGCCGTCGAGTCGGCTGAGGTCTTCGGCGTCAAGCACCATCTCGTCTGGGCCAGGTGCGGTCTCGCGGGCGATCAGATCACCCAGCGACGTGTCGCCATCGGTTTCCAGCGGAGCATCAAGGGACACGTGATCACGCGAGTAGCGGATCAGGTCGAGCACCCGCTGTTCGGGCAACTCCAATTCGTCGGCGATTTCGTCGACCTCGGGTGCCCGGCCCAGCTGGCGCTCCAGGGTGCGCTTGACGGCAGCGACCTGGTTAACCTGTTCCGCGACGTGCACTGGCAGCCGGACGATGCGTCCCTGCTGGGCGATGCCACGGGAGATCGCCTGGCGTACCCACCAGGTCGCGTAGGTGGAGAACTTGAAGCCTTTGGCGTAGTCGAACTTTTCGACCGCGCGGATCAGCCCCGTGTTTCCCTCTTGCACCAGATCAAGTAAGGGCAACTGAGCCCGGCCGTACTTCCTGGCCACGGAGACCACGAGGCGAAGGTTCGCCTGGACAAAGCGGTTTAGGGCACGCTCACCGCGGGCAACCAGTTCGGCCAACTCGGCATCGGAGGCTGGTACCTGCGTAGTGATTTCCCCGCTACGGATCTTGCCGGCAAAGACGCCAGCCTCGATTTCACGGGCCAACTCGACTTCTTCGACGGCGGAGAGCAGGGGAGTCTTCGCTATTGCATCTAGGTAGAGGCCCACCGCATCTTTCCCGTCGATACCCTCGGTGCTTCGGCTACGAACAGCTGCCATAGTCAGTTGCCTTTCTCGCGTCCTCACCCTTCCAAACGAGTCCGAACCCGAAAAAGTTCCACCAAGGATTGTCGGCATTCGGGTATTTCTACCGCGCCCGTTTGAAGACGGCGGTTCAGCGTGGAATTATGTAGGTGAGGGTCTTGACAGCGTTGGGCTGTTGTGCGCCCGGAATTCAGCTTGGAAAGAGGAGACCCTGTGACGGCTAGCTTGGACAAGTCCGGAACTGAACCTACCCGATCACGAAGTGCCGGTTCCCGGTCGAAGAAGTCTGCTGCCGCCAGCCAAGAAACGCCAGCCAAAGCCACGCGGACACGCAAGGCTAAGGACGCGGCCGCGACGTCAACCGACGAAGCTAAGCCGGCGACCACGCGTAAGCGGGCCACCAAGAAGACTGAGGCCGAGGCAAAACCAGCCGCTACCCGCAAACGGGCCACTACTAAGAAGACCGAGGCTGAGGCAAAGCCCGCCACCACCCGTAAGCGCGCCACGGCTAAGACTGCTGAGACCGCTGAAACCAAGCCTGCGACCACCCGTAAGCGCGCCACGACCAAGAAAACTGCGGCCACCGAGGCTGAGCCCGCCACCAAGCGCAAGCGGGCTACCAAGAAGACCGAAACTACCGAGGCGGCGGCCAAGCCTGCCACCAAGCGCAAGCGCGCCACCAAGAAGACCGAAACTGCGGAACCCGTGGCCAAAGAGCCCACCGTGGCTGACGTGTCCACCGGTGAGGTAGAGGTAAAGGTCCGCCGCGAAGGCGATGACGTCGTGCTCACTATCGTGGGGCAGAAGCGTTCGCTGGACGACGTAGATGAGTCCAAGTTCGAGCCGAGCAAAGAGGCCACGCTAGAAAAGTCGCTCACCGAAGATGAGGGCTTCCAGATTTCCGACGCCGACGATGCCGACGAGCCCGAGCAGCAGGTTGTTTCGGCTGGCGCTACGGCAGATCCCGTCAAGGACTACCTGAAACAGATCGGCAAGGTCGCGCTGCTGAATGCAGTGCAAGAGGTGGAACTCGCCAAGCGCATTGAGGCCGGGCTCTTCGCCGAAGAACGGCTTGCCGACCCGGAGCAGTCGCTTTCCGATGAGGATCTGGTCGACCTGGAATGGATCGTGGGCGATGGCCGAAACGCCAAGAACCACCTGCTGGAGGCGAACCTACGGCTCGTCGTCTCGCTAGCCAAGCGCTACACCGGTCGAGGCATGCTGTTTTTGGACCTGATCCAGGAAGGCAACCTGGGCCTGATTCGCGCCGTTGAGAAGTTCGACTACACCAAGGGCTACAAGTTCTCGACCTACGCGACGTGGTGGATCAAGCAGGCGATTACCCGGGCGATGGCAGACCAGGCGCGTACCATTCGCATCCCGGTCCACATGGTCGAGGTCATCAACAAGCTCGCCCGGGTGCAGCGGCAGATGCTGCAAGACCTTGGCCGGGAGCCAACCCCCGAAGAGCTGGCAGAAGAGTTGGACATGACCCCCGAGAAGGTCGTGGAGGTACAAAAGTACGGCCGGGAACCGATCTCGCTGCACACCCCGCTGGGTGAAGATGGTGACTCCGAGTTCGGCGACCTGATCGAAGACTCCGAGGCCGTGGTACCCGCCGATGCCGTCAACTTCACGCTGCTGCAAGAACAGCTCAATGACGTGCTAGACACTTTGAGCGAACGTGAGGCGGGCGTGGTGTCCATGCGATTTGGCCTGACCGATGGTCAGCCGAAGACGTTGGACGAGATCGGCAAGGTCTACGGGGTGACCCGCGAGCGCATCCGCCAGATCGAATCCAAGACGATGAGCAAGCTGCGTCACCCGTCTCGTTCCCAGGTGTTGCGCGACTACCTCGACTAGCTCTGCGCTGGGCAACTGGCGCGTAGCTGAACCGTTTCGAGATATTCTGAGACGGTCGAAAGGTCAGCGATGAGCATCTTCTCAGTTATCCAGCCAGCTCCAACCGATCCGATTCTTGGTCTCAACGAGGCATACAAGGCCGATACCCGCAGCCATAAGGTGAACCTCGGCGTCGGCGTCTACCTCAACGAGCAAGGCGAACTGCCGCTGCTTGCTGCGGTCCGCGAGGCCGATCAACGGCTGAGCGCCGCCGCGAAGGCTCGCAGCTATCTCGGCATCGACGGGCTGCCCGCGTATCGGGAACAGGTCCAGCAAGTGGTATTCGGCAGCGACTGCGAAGCTGTTTCCGCTGGCCGAGTCGTCACCGTGCAGTCGCTCGGCGGCACCGGTGCGCTTAAGATCGGCGCGGATTTCCTGAAGCTGCGCGGCGAACCCAACAAGGTGCTGATCTCGGACCCGAGCTGGGAGAATCACCGGCAGCTGTTCACCAAGGCTGGCTACGAGGTCGACAGCTACCGCTACTACGGCGACAAGGGCATCGACTTCGATGGGATGATCGCAGACCTGAAGGCCGCGCAGCCAGGCACCGTGATCCTGCTGCACGCCTGCTGCCACAATCCGACTGGCTACGACCTCTCGGCCCAACAGTGGGACGAGGTCATCAAGGTGATGGCCGAAGGCTCGCTGCTGCCGTTCGTGGACATGGCCTACCAAGGCTTTGGCGAGGGCCTGGTAGCCGATGCGGCTGTGTTGCAGCGGCTGCTCGATGCGGGCCTCGAATTCCTGTGCTCCACCTCGTTTTCCAAGACGTTCAGTCTGTACGGCGAGCGCGTCGGCAGCCTCAATATCGTCACCACCGACCCGGACACGGCAGCCACCGTGCTCAGCCAGGTTAAGGTGACGATCCGCACCAACTACTCCAACCCGCCCACCCACGGCGCCGCCCTGGTCGCCACCGTGCTGGCCGATGCTGACCTCAAACAACAGTGGCAAACCGAGTTGGAATCGATGCGAACCAGGATCAAGCAGCTTCGTATGTCACTGGTGGACAGACTCGCCGCCCAAGGCGTCGCGGACATGGGGTTCGTGGCCGAGCAACAGGGGATGTTCAGCTATTCGGGGCTGAGTGCACAACAGATGGAACGGCTGCGCGAGGAGTACGCCATCTATGGCACCCGGACTGGCCGGATGTGTGTCGCCGCCCTGAACGACGAGAACCTGGACTACGTTGCCGCCTCAATCGCGGCAGTGCGGTAGTGGTCGATCCCGCTAGCTCTGCGGGTTGGGGTCGCGATCGCGGCGCTTAGTTGCGCTAGCGAGCCCAGCAGCCGAACCTGCCGCTTCGCCCTGGTCACCGCCGTATACACCAGTTCGCGGGTCAGCAGCGGTGACCCGAGCGGCGGCAGCACCACCGTCACTTGGTCGTACTGGCTGCCCTGCGACTTGTGGATGGTCATCGCATATAGCTCGGCGGTGCTCTCCAACGCGGCCAACGGAAGCCGCCGGGGCTGATCTGCGCCGCCGACGTAAGCCCACAGCTGGTCGGCTTCATTGGTGATGACCGCGGTGTCGCCGTTCTTGGCATGGGTCGAGTTGCGGGTGACCAGCAACGGCTGGCCGACATAGTGACGCTGGCGCAGGGCGAGCCTGGGCAGCCGTCGGCTCAGGTAGCGTCTGGTTTCGCGGGTGAAATGCGATACGCCGAAGGGGCCGTCGCGGTGGCCACACAGCAGCCGGTGGTCTTCGAGGGCGGCGAGCGCCGCCGCACCTTGCCCAGCCGCAGCGGCAGTCAGCACGCGCTCGGCGGTGTGCCCGATGATCTCGGCTAATTCTGGATAGGCCGTCAATGATTGGGTGCCGTCGAAAGCGACCAGCGAACAAGAGTCGCTGTCGGCCAGGGCGGCTTTCGCGGCGGTGAGGTCGCCGTGCCGAATCGCCGTGGCCAAGGCGGTGATGTCGTTGTTGCTGCGCCGGTTGTGGGTGAGTTCAACGATCTTCGGGCCGGTCTCGCCCAGGCCGCCGGCAGCGATATCTGCCAGCACGGAGCCGGCCGTGACCGAGCTGAGTTGATACGGATCGCCGATCAATACCAACCGGGTATCAGCTGCTACGGCCTCCAGCAACGCCACCATGACCGACAGTGACACCATCGAAGTCTCGTCGACGATGACCGCGTCATAGGGCAACGGGTTTTCTAGGTTGTAGCTGCGCTGGTCGCTGCCTGGCCGCATCCCGATTAGCGAGTGCAGCGTGGCTATTTGTGCTGGTAGCAGGCCAGCTTGCGGATCGGTTTCCGCCAGCGCAGCCGCCAGGCGCGCCACCGCCTTTCCGGTCGGGGCGGCCAACGCGATCCGGGCGGGCGAGTTGCCGCCGGCGAGCGCCTGCACCACCCTGGCGACCGTTGTGCTCTTGCCGGTTCCGGGCCCGCCGGTGATCACCACACTTTGCTGCGAAAGCACCGCTTCGACGGCCGCGTCCTGGTTCGGGTCAGGGGAGAAGTGGGCGGGTGGTTGGGCGCGCTGCAGCGCGGCGGGGTCTATCGGCAGGTTCGGCTGCGTGGCGCGCGTGGCGAAGCGTTGCAGCAGCCGCTGCTCCTCATCCCAAAACCGGCCTAAGTACAGCAGCGAATCCGCCAACCGGAAGGGCCGGCTGGGGCCGGCTGGGCCAGCCACCGCTGGCGAGCTGGCGAGGATTCCTAACCAACTGGTCAGGTCTGGCCAGGGCAGCTCGGGCTGGCCGGTAGGCATCGTTTCGCCGTCGTATTCGGGCAGCAGCGAGGTTGCCGCGGCCAGGTTTAGGCACACTGAGCCGAGTCTGACCTCGCGGGTGACCAGCGCGAACGCCAGCAGTGCTTCTTTGCGGTGTTCGTTGAATTGGTAAGCCAGGGTGCGCGCTAGGTGATAGTCGGGTAGCGCGATCATGCGAGCCGCGGCGAATCGTTGCAGCAGGCCGGTAGCCGAGATCGGGATCTCCCAGTCGGTCATGCGTTGCCCCCTAACAATTGCGAGGTCGCCACCACTAGCTCCGGGCTCGGATACCACTCGAAGACGCCGCAGGTCATGCCGTCAACTGACGGGGTCTCCTGCCCGCCCATGCCGCGAACGAACAGGTAGCCAACGCCACCCAAGTGCTGCTCGGGCCGGTAGTCGGGCAGCCGCCAACCCAGATAGCGGTGTAGCGCGGCGCAGTACAGCAAGGCTTGTAGGGGATAGTGCGCCTGCATCATCGCCTCCGCCATCGCGGCACCGCCGTAGTGCTGCAGCGTCAACGCGGACGACGGATGAGCGGGGAACCGGTTGGTCTTGTAGTCCACGACGACGAAGCGGCCGCTTGGCACCTGTAGCACGGCGTCGATGGATCCGGTCAGGAAACCGGAGAGCACCGTTTCGGCAGCCGGGGTGGCGGCCAGCCGCCGGGGATAGTCGGCCAGCGGGTCGGTGTCGTCGAGGTGCGTGGCCAACAGTTCGGCGAGGTCGCCGATCCGGGCTGGGTTGCCGCCGTCGCCTAGCGGCAGGTCGAAATCCAGTTCGGCCAACCGAGTGGCGATGGGCAACTCGCTTAGGCTCATGCCGTCGGCCAGCCCGCCCAGCGGAGTTGTGCAGGCATCGGCTATGCCGCGAACCAACTGCGGGATCGCTTCCTGGCTGACGATGGCTCCGGCGTGGCTGGCTGCTAGCTCGGATATCTTTTCGGGCAACGTATCGGGCTGCCAGTCCAGCTGTTCCAGCAGCTCGTGTACGAGCGTGCCGAAGGCTGGCCCCGAAGGCAGCTCTGCCATCGCAGCGAGCGTGCCGGATTCGGTTTGCGGCACGAAGTCAAGGTCGGTGCCTTCGTCTCGATTAGGCGGGGCGTCGTGCAGACCGCTGGTGATGCCGGAATACGACGTGCGTCGCCAGTCTTGATCGATTTTTCTGGTCCATTCGGCTGGGCGCAGTTCGGCGAAAGCTGAGCTCGCCAGGGTGGCTGCCGGTTGCCCGGGCGCTGGCCGCTCGTCGGCAACCTGGAGATCGAGGTGGGACCAGTCGGCCTGGCTGGTAGCCGTTCCCAGCAGCGATGACAACCCGCTGCGGATACTGTCGCGGGGAATCACCGCATGCGGGTCGTGCCAGACGATGCTGAGCAGACTGGCTCGGGTTAGCCCGACGTACAGGAGCCGCAGGTCTTCTTGCTGGGCCTGTTGTTGGTAGCGCTTGGCTACGTCGCTGCCGGGTACCAGCCGTTCGCAGAATAAGACGCGGCCTGAGGTTGGCAGCATGACCCGAGCTGGCGGCCGAGGTGTCCAGAGGTGGGTGTCGACATCGGGCAGCATCGTGATCGGAAACTCCAAGCC
>PDWJ01004043.1_pt1 | contig 13316 bp, 14 predicted proteins | sample 1430881 | NCBI WGS metagenome assembly PDWJ01 (sample SAMN01162460, study PRJNA174530) | Oral metagenome, whole genome shotgun sequencing project. | biome: Marine environment; feature: Marine mammal; material: Swab sample of the gingival sulcus; isolation source: swab sample of gingival sulcus... | reverse complement strand
GAGTAAACAAGAGGTGGAAGCTATCGTAAAACAGATACGGTTTTTTTATAATAATTGTGTTAAAGGTATAAAAGATGTCATCAGGGTTAATGAAGACAATGCAGTTGTACCGGGTTCCGGTATATATAATGAAACAATGACATTTACATATGACCCGATTGATAGTTTTGAACAAGTCAGTAAAATAGAAAAAACACTCAATATAGCGGCGCGCAAAGAAAACTCTGAATGGTTGTTTTACAACTACAATGCTGATGAAGATGAAGGTTGTGCTTGTGTTAAAGGTGAAAAGAAAGGTAATCTCATGTTTTATTACTACAATGACGGGCGTTCTTCTCTACGTATGTATTTTCATTTAAATCAAGTGATCAAAGTGATTGTTGACCGTGATGATGAGACAGGTAAGACGTATTACCCCCCGTTTGCTGATTTTGATATGGCATTGTCCCAAATGCGTTGGCCTGATTTTGACCCCGGACAGGATGCTTTGGAATTCAAGTATTAATAGACGGCTTGTTATAAATTTTCGGGTAAATGTTTTTAAATGAATGACTTGAAAAAGTGTTAACTTTGTGTGTTAAGTGTTGATGTTAGAATTTTAAGGTGTTTTGAAAGTAAATGTAAACAATCGGGAGATCGCTATTTTTAACGGGGCTAAGGTAAAGGATGCCGTCAGGGCTTATTTCGCCATGAAAAATCAAGCAGTCCCTGATCCTTTTCCGGTTGTCAGGGATTCTTACGGTAACAGGGTAGGGGGTGACGGTTCCTTGTTGGAAGGTAGTAGTCTTACGGTGGAAGAAGTAGCGGAACAAAAACGCAGTTCATTCCTGTGCAGACTATTAAGAGTTTTCAAAATAAGACCATGAAACCAACATGTTTAAAATCATTATAAAACACATAACATAATGATTATTTTAAATAGCGAAGGTTATAAGTGACCATAAAAACAATAAAAAAATAAACACATGAAAACAACTATTTTGAGAAGAACATTAGAAATGATGCTGTTAGCGGTATTCATCATGATGATGTCTGCTTGCAGTACCGGTAAAAAAGGTTTAAAATCTGCTGACACACCAAAAGATCTGACTATTCTTGCAGTCAATGATATGCATGCTGCCATAGATAACTTTCCCAAATTTGCTTATGTAGTTGACAGCCTGCGTCAGGTTTATCCTGATATGCTTTTAGTGGCTGCCGGCGATAATCAAACCGGTAATCCGGTTAATGACCAATATACACCTAAAGGCTGGCCTATGATTGCCTTGATGAATGCGGTTAAATTTGATTTGAGTTGTGTAGGAAACCATGAGTTTGATACCGGTCAAAAAGGATTTGTTTACCTCAAGGAAAAAGCCAACTTTGATTTTATTTGTGCCAATTATAACAACGCCGGTAATACGGACGTCAATGTAGAGCCTTACAAAATCATAACTCTGGACAACGGATTAAAAGTGGCGTTTTTGGGGTTGGTACAAGTCAACAGTGGTGGTATTCCCGATACACACCCCAAAAATGTTAAAGGTGTTGTGTTTACCAATCCGCTGGAAGTAGGTCCTCAATATGCCTATTTGAAAGACCAATGCGATGTGTTTATAGTCTTGAGCCATCTCGGTTATGAAGATGACCTGCGCCTGACGGAAGTCATGGAAGGTAAAGGTTTGGATTTGATTATTGGCGGCCATACCAATACTTTAATTGAAAAAAAACAAGTGCATCACGGTGCGATGGTCACACAGGTGGATTGGAAATTGAAATATGCGACACTTATTCAGGTTAAAGCTAAAGCAGGAAAAGTAACATCAGAGGATATGACATTATTAGACCTGCAAGGCAGAACTAAAGAAAATGCCGCTATCCGTGCCATGGTTGATGAATTTAATGATTCGCCGGAGCTCAAAGAAGTTATTGCATCTTCCCCTTATGAGTTAACGGGAAAACAACCTTTAGGTTACCTGATGACAGATGCGTTGAGGGAATTGAGTGGGGTGGATATGGTCTTTCAAAATCCGGGCGGTGTGCGTATCAAACATTTACCCAAAGGTAACATCACAGTGATGGATGTGTACCGTATGGATCCTTTTGGGAATGAGTTTATAGCTTTAAATCTCAGCGGGCAGGAAATTATTGACTTTTTGAAGGTAGCCTATGTTCAGGATGAAAATGTTCCTGAATTTATGTCGGGGGTTCGTGTAGAATACACCGTGGATGCTAATGCTGCATTGAAAGATATCAGAGTTTTTAGCCTTGATGATAAAGTATTAGATCCTGATAAAATCTACAAAGTAGGGATGAACAGCTATATTGTAGCAGCTTATCAATTTAAACACAAAGATCCGGGTACATCTTTCTTTAAAGTTACGGCAGACTATGTCATCGAGTATTTGAAAAAGCACAAAACCATCAAAAACTATCAAGAAGAACAACGGGCTGTTGTGATGGAAAAATAGTGACAGACAGTTGTGGATTTTTATAAAGCTTAAGCAATAAAAAACCGGAAATATTATCCTGTATTTATATTAAATGGTTAGGCACAACGAGATACTATGTTCAATATTATAGTGAAGAATTAGATTGAATGATGTTAAATGCTCAGAATTTTTCAACAGTCTTGTTACTGTTTCTTGGAATGTTAGTTTTCTCATGCAGAGAAAGTAAAGTAGCTGATTTTGATGATAAATATAACAAGATTGATAACACTCACTTTGAAGTCATAAATCCTAATAGAAGTTTTGTTGGGGAATTAAATGCTAACAAGGTTGTTTTAAATATTAATTCAAAAGTTGACGGAAATATTGTGTTCGGAACGCTTTATTATCCTAATGAAGTAGATCCTTATGAAAGCATGAAATATTTTAAAGGAAAAAGAATACATGGTGAACTTCAATTGGACAATAAGAACTCTAAAATTACCGGAACTATCATTGAAACAGGTTTTAAAGGTGAATTAAGTGCCAATGGAAAGATTAGTGAATTAAACCTTACGCGTCATAAAGATTATTCAAATGGGAATATATATTATTCAAATGGGAGTATAAGTGAAAGAATATCTTTATTGGGATTGGAAGATGATGAGGTATGTCAGGGACAATTGTTTGACATAGGGCATTTCAAAAAAAATAATCATAATTATTTGTTGTACTATTTTGTATATCCTTCCACAGGAATTTTCAAAGCGCGTGGTAATTGTGGTAATGGAATAGAATCGTTAATAGCTGTATTGAAATGTAGAAATGATATTAAAAAGACAGAGGTGGAAGTTATAGCAATGCAATCTTGTTATAATGCTATAGAATGTTTTATTGGTGAAGATGATCTTAATCAAAACAATTTAATAGATGTTTGGAAATTAAAAAATGAACTGAAAATTAAAAAAGTTGATCTTAGAAAGGATTCGCCACAAATTATCACAATAAATCCTAATGGAGCTAAGGTGATTGACTTTGTAGATGAAAAAGATTGAGACCATAACACCGGGTTTAATAAAACAAAGTAGTCTATGGGTTTAAAGAAGAAGACCATAAATGCTTTTTAACGCCTAAGTTTTTTATACATAAGAAAATTATGTATATATTTGCCCTATGAATAAACAACTTTACAAAGGCAGTTTACAGACTATTATTCTCAAGCTTTTAGAGGATAACGGTCGTATGTATGGTTATGAAATTACCCAAAAGGTAAAAGCTATTACTGATGAACAGCTGGTGATTACCGAGGGTGCTTTGTATCCCGCCTTGCACAAGTTGGAAGCCGATGGTTTGCTCGAAGCCGAACATGAAAATATAGGCAACAGGGTGCGTAAATATTATAAATTGACCGAAAAAGGTGAACAGGAAACCGTCAGTAAAATAGAAGAATTGCAACATTTTATGGCGACTTTAGAGCAGATTTTTACGCCTCAAATTAAACCCAAAACGATTTAAACCCTATGAATTCTAACCCCGAAGAAGAAAACATGACCCCAACCCCTCGAAATATTAATTCAACCATCACCTTAACCTCTGAACAGGTTAAATCTATTGATGCTTTACTCCGTCATCATGACATTAAATATTGGGATGTGAGATTAGAATTGTTGGATCATATTGTTACCAAGGTAGAAGACCTGATGAATGACGGGCAGAGTTTCGACACTGCGTTGTTGGAGGCTCATCGCAATTTTGGTAACGGTACAAAGCGGGTTTGGAACACCCATATAGGTCAAAGTCTGTATGTGGATGGTAGCGGTTACCAAAAGTTTATGAAGCGAAGAACCCGTAGGATACAACGGGAATTTTTCCGCAGATGGTGGCAGTCGTGTCAGGCGTTTTACGGGCGTTGGAGCGGCTGGCTGATAACCTTGTTTTATGGTTTGTTAGCTTATTATTTGAGTGTTAATAAAGAAAATGTGACAGCACCGGTGAAAATTATTGTGTTTTTGATTTTTATGTTGCCGGTGGGAATGTCTTTTTTTTATGGGATTAAATACAGACGTTTTATGGTCAAAAAGAAGTCAATTTATCTGGATCAATTTTTTTCTCGGTTATTATTCCCTTTTTTACTTATCATAAATCCGGTTGTGCTTTTTTTGAAGCCGGATCAATTAAATGTTTTAAGTAAACAACAGTATTTATGGATCACGTCTATACTTTTAGCTTTATGGGCAGTGTATGTCATCATTGGCAATAATGTTTATAAAGATGCTTTGAAACGCTATTCAGATTTATATCAAAAAACCGTCAACCTATAACCCGAATTGTTAACCATGAACGACAGTATTACCCATAAAATCACCGATCAACATATAGACGAACTGTTTCAGTTTACCCGCAAACATTTTGTGGAATGGTATGATTTACAATGTGAACTTGTGGATCACCTTGCCAATGATATTGAGCAAATTTGGGCAGAGAATCCATCCTTGACTTTTGAGGAAGCAAAAATGCAGTCGTTTAAAAAGTTTGGGATTTTTGGATTTTCAGATATCATAGAGAGAAAATCAAAAGCCCTGTACAAAGTCTATTTAAAGATGATGTGGACGGCGTTTAAAGATTTTTTCGGATGGCCCAAAATAGTGCTGACTATTATGACGTTTATATTGACCCTCAACATCATTCAATGGTCAAATCATAATCCTTTTGTGGTTTGGGGAATGTTTATTGTGGCACTTGTTATTCCGGGATTTATTGGGGTGAAATATTCGAGAAAAGTCAAACGAAAACAGAAACAAACAGGGAAAAAGTGGTTGTTTGAAGAGCAAATTAACGCAAGTTTTATGGCGTTAAACCTCATAAATATCTTGTTTCAAATTGGATCAAATGCCTTCAGGTTAAACATCAGTCAATGGAGTTATAGAACCGATATTATAGTGTCGGCTGTGTTTGTCTTGGTATTAGTCCTTTTTATAGTCCTTTTTGTGATTTTACCGCCGAAAATAAGCCGTGCAATAGCTGAAAAACATCCTGAATACGAGCTGGTCTAATACATAAAACTTACGGATCAACATATAGATGAACTGTTTCAGTTTACCTGCAAACATTTTGTGGAATGGTATGATTTACAATGTGAACTTGTGGATCACCTTGCCAATGATATTGAGCAAATTTGGGTAGAAAATCCGTCCTTGACTTTTGAGGAAGCAAAAATGCAGTCGTTTAAAAAGTTTGGGATTTTTGGGTTTATGGATGTGGTGGATAAACGGCGCGCAGTGATGGAAAAACGTTATAGAAAATTGATTTGGAGAGCTTATGTCAAGTATTTTAAAATCCCAAAAATAGTTTTGACCGTGGCGTCAATTGTAGCTTTGGTTGCTGTATTCAGGTTGGTCAATCATAATGAAGTGATTATAGGTCTTATAGGGTTGGCTCTCATGGCTTTTCCGTTTTATGTCTTTTATAAATTTGGTAAAAATCTCAAGGCCCGTCAGGAGAGAACCGGAAAAAAATATATGTATGAAAGCGCTATTGGTAACCTCGGAGGTTTACTTAGTTTGACCTATTTACCGATGCAAATGATGATACAGTTTGTCGATAAAGTGACCTGGTCCCCTTTAATGGATATCATTGTTGCGATGTTTTTGGTTTGTGTAAGTCTGTTTATATATATCGCGGTAAAAGTTGTACCGTCCCAAGTAGTAACCATACTTAAACGCGAGCATCCGGCGTACGGACTGGTTTAACGATCTTCATAAATATGCCACTAAATATCTATCTTTGCTCCTATGAATTTACTGTCAGTAGAACACATAGGAAAATCTTTTGGAGAAAGGGTTATTTTACACGATATATCCTTTGGGATTAATCAGGGGCAAAAAATCGCATTTGTAGCCAAAAATGGGACGGGGAAAACGACTTTACTCAACATCATTGCCGGTGATGAAACGGCTGATGAAGGTCAGATTGTCAAACGTACAGGGTTAAAAATAGCGTATTTGTCTCAAAAAATGACATTTGACCCCCAACTCACCATAGAACAAACCATCTTAAATACTGACAATCCCATATTGGATGTGATTGCCCGTTATGAAAAAGCTATTTTGCATCCGGAGGATACAGAACAGTATCAGGCGGCGTTTGACTTGATGGAGCAACATCATGCCTGGGACTTTGAAACCCAGTACAAGCAGATTTTATACAAACTCAATCTGGAAAACCTTGATCAAAAGATAGAAGAACTATCCGGTGGTCAGCAAAAGCGTTTGGGTTTGGCAATTTGTTTACTGGCACAGCCCGAATTGCTCATTCTTGATGAGCCCACCAATCATTTGGATTTGGAGATGATAGAGTGGCTTGAGAATTACCTCAACACGACCAAACTGACATTGTTTATGGTAACACACGACCGTTATTTTCTGGAACGCGTGTGCAATGAAATTATAGAATTAGACCAGGGATTAATCTATAAATACACCGGTAATTATTCCTATTTTCTGGAAAAGAAAGAAGAGCGTCAGGCCATAGAAAAAGCGACCATAGAAAAGGCAAAGAACCTCTACCGTAAAGAATTAGATTGGATGAGGCGAACCCCACAAGCCCGTACAACCAAATCTAAATCCCGTATTGACGCGTTTTATGTTACTGAAAGCCTGGCCAAATCCTATAAAAAGGAACGCGAAGTAGAATTGGAAATCAATATGGAGCGGTTGGGTAGTAAGATTATAGAATTACATCATGTGTCAAAATCTTATGATGGGATTAACTATATCAAGGATTTCAGTTATGTTTTCAAAAAAAATGACCGTATAGGAATTGTCGGTAAGAATGGTAGCGGTAAAACAACCTTGCTCAATATGATTGCCGGACATATCCCACCCGATCAGGGAAAAATAGTGATTGGGGAAACGGTAAAAATGGGTTATTACACCCAAAGCGGTATCAGGGTCAATCCCGGGCAAAAGGTCATAGAGGTTATCCGCGCTTTTGGAGATTATATTCCATTGACCAAAGGGAGGACACTTTCTGCCGGTAATTTACTGGAGCGCTTTTTGTTTGACCGCAAACAGCAGTACGATTATGTGGAAAAATTGAGTGGAGGTGAGCTTAAAAGATTGTATCTGTGTACGGTACTTATACAGAATCCTAATGTGCTTATTCTCGATGAACCTACCAATGATTTGGATATTGTCACACTTAATATTTTAGAGGAATTCCTTTTGGATTACCCGGGAACATTACTGGTTGTGTCGCATGATCGTTATTTTATGGATAAGATTGTGGATCATTTGTTTGTATTGGAAGATAGACAAATCAGAGATTTTCCTGGCAATTATTCGGATTACAGGATTGCAGAGAATAATAAAGTTAAATCCAGACCAACTGCAAGCAACAAAGCAGACAAACAGGTACAACCGGCCAAGAAGACATCTTTGAGTTATAAAGAAAAAATGGAGTTTAAGCAGTTGGAAGAAGATTTAGAACAATTGCAGAAACAAAAGAAAGCCATAGAGGATGCTTTTGTCAACCAGACTATTTCGGAGGAACAAATGTATGACAAAGGCCAGAAGTTAGAGCAAATTGTCAGAGCCATTGAAACTAAAGAAGAGCGCTGGTTGGAGTTGAGTATTATGATGGAATAAAATTATAGCCTGCTATAAAACATAAAAATAGGTTTTTTAGCAGACTATAGAAGTTTTGTGTTGCCGGTAGCGTGTGTTTTAGTTGACACTTACTGCCAAACCAGTGGTGAAAGCCGGGTATTTCTGAAAAGTATAATCGGCAAATAATTTAACCGGTCCTAAGTTGAACCTCATACCTGTGGTAGCTTTAAAGCCTGAAACGTTGAACTTTAAGTCAAGAGGATCTACAATAGTTTCATTAGTCGTATAAATGCCGTCGTTGTTAAAGTCATAGTTATAAGTCCCTAGAGCACTCCATGAAGTATTCCCACCGGTATAACCCAGACCTAAATAAGCATCGATAAATTTCAGGTTAATACCGCCGATAACCTGAAATGTATAAGCATTGACACCCATTTCCATTCTTTGGTTATTGCCGGCGTTATCAGCATTTTCAGGAAACACATATTTGAGTTGGGTGTTGGTATAGGCTGCAAGTGCAGAGATGGATAATGTCGGTTTTTCAGACATAAAAGCCAAATATTGGGTCAGGTCATGCTGAGCACCAATGCCAAACAATCCGAATGAAACTCCTTCATTGGCGATTTTAGGAACATAACGTAATTTAAGATCGGTTTTGGAAGGTAGCCCCAAACCTGCCTGAAACATAGGGGTGGGTATGGCTAAGGGCAATACAAAATCTTCAGGCCATTGATCTCCAATCCCTTTTGGCGCTTCAAAAGAGATGCTCCCCAATTCGTTATTAACAGACAACACACTGTTAGTGTCACTACCGGCTAAGGTAGGTAAATCACTACTACCGCTTTCCAGATTGAGGTATTGATAGTCTGAGGCAGAAAATTTAAAAACTCTATACTCATCGGGTATCATTGTGGCTGACACAGATAGAGACAAATCAAAGCCATAGGCATTGTGTGTTTTTGAGGTGGTGTACCAACTGTTGTTCAGACCATACATAAGCCCGTGGAGCACAGGTGTCATATAATGTTCCATATAGATCTGTGCATCGCCTTTTGCAGAGAATAGGTTCTCTATTTGAGCTTGAGTGCTCAAAACGCCCGAGAATAATATGATAACTAAAATTTTTTTCATGTGTAAATGGCTTTGGATATCAGTCGTTTAAATAGTATTGGCTACAATCGATACATTAATTCCCAAAGTAATACTGAAATTCATCATATCGTTAGGATTATCAGAAGTAAAGTCAATTGTGATTGTAGCATTTCCACTGGTGTCTAAACTTTCTTCAATGGCACTGAATGTTTCAGGGGTTATAACCTCAAACACAGTTCCTTCTTCGGTAGCTTCACTCACTACAAGATCTTCAAACGTTGTTAAAAGCATATCGTTATACATGATAGATCCGGAAATTGTTCCTGTGACGTCTCCGGAAAAATCAGATAGTTTATAGGTTATAGCAGTAATATCTATACTTTCTATTTGGTTTATATAGGCTTGGGTATCTGCATTACTCAGGTCGATATCAAAGTTTTTTGAATAGGAAGTTGTCCCGGTAACAGCTGTTGAGAATAGATTGAATTGTTCTGTTGCGGAAAGTTTTGTGTTTATGGTGACTTGAGTGTCTTCGTCTTTCTTACAAGCTATCAGGAAAATGAAAAGCATCAGGTTTAAAACAAATAATTTTTTCATGGTTATAATGTTTAAGGTTGTATATAAATAGCGTTTAGGGTTTGAGAAATGTTTTGTGTCAGAATTAAAATCTGTAACGTACACCTAAAGCTACATCAAAGTCTATAGTGTCGCCATAATTTCCCAACAAACCTATTTCAGGCCTTAGATCCAGAAAAACTTGAATAGGCACATCAAATAAATACTCAATTCCTATGTCCCCGTCAACATTGATAAAAGCAGTGCCGTCAATGTTTTCATATTCCTTCGGATGGTCTTTGTTTATGCCCCATGATCCCACACTTCCACCGACACCCGCATACCAGTTGAAATTACCGTCCAGCTTCCAAACCCATTGGTATAAACCGGTGACTTTAAAAGCACTATATGTGCTGTGGTTTCTAAAACCTAAATCCAGTTCTAAACGCTTGTTGTTTTTCAAACCGTGTTGGTATGAAATTTCTGCTCCGAGTCCTCCACTGTCACCCAAACGTAAGCCTAAGCTGTGCTTTGATATGTCTTGAGCGTTAACAGACCATAAAGCAGCAAAAATAAAAATGATTGATAAAAGCAAATTTTTCATAATTAATAGATTTAATAATTACTATTGTCTATTTTTTAACAAAGATAGGCATAAGTCTGTAAACCGGTCGATATAAGTTGTTAAAGTTTATGTTTTTTAAAGAATATACAATATAATGTGATTTTTGATGTATTTCTTATTACTTGTTTTGATGGGTATTAATTGGATATGCAATGGAGTGGTGAACTCGTGATTCCAAGTTTATTTTATTTTTCCATTTTAGTTGGTCAGATACTTGTCGGTCATCAGTAATTGCTGTTTTTTGTTAGTAATATACCGGTAACCTGATTTGGTCTCGATAAATGTAATGAAATATAAGTGTATGCCTTCTATTCATCTTTGTATTATGTTTATATTTGCGCTTTTATTAACCGTTTAATATTTTCTATGAAACAGTTTTTTTTAAAAATTACAAGCGTGTTGATGGCAGTCTTGATGTTTTTTGTTCAAACATTTGCCGTTGCAGTGCCTTTACCTATCGATAGAATACCGGAAAGTGTAGATGCCTCTGTTTTTCAATTAGATGAGGAAGCACTGGAGTTGGCTATGCTTGAACTCAATAACATTGAAGATTATCTCGATGTTCATGAGGACTTCACATACACTGATTTGGAACTTAATGCTAATGATTTAGCGCTCAATCTTAGCGCTGTTCCGGCTCCTGCCGGAAGTATTTATGGGCCACTGGGTATTCCTTCTTTTATTTGGGGATTTGTTTTGAGTGTCGCCGGTATCGTAATAGTTTATATTATGACTGATGGAGATAAGCAAGAAACTAAAAAATCTTTATATGGGTGTGTTACCAGTGCTGTTGTTATTGGGGTTGTCTCACATCTTGTATCTAAATCGCGCAAATAATATACTAAGACATTTTTATAACAAACTGTCTCAAAAGTTTAATAAAGTTGTCATTTTGAGCTTGTTTTTTTGACAAGACAAATCGGATGGTAAAACCCTTAATACCTGAGATCAGGTAGTTAGACGTTTCGTTAAGATTACAATGACAAACACTCCACTTCTGAGGCAGTTTCTTTTTTAGAATGATATATAATAAAGATAGATTCAATATAATATGAGTGGCACGATGTTAAAAAAAGGTTTGATGCTTTTGTTTTTGATAGGTTTTATTTATGTGGTCAATGCACAGGATTTTTACCGTATAAAAGCAGATTTTGTTATAAAAATCAAGGATTATGAAGGACATTTGAATTTGACAAAAGGTCAGGTTTTTTACGATAAAAACTACAAAGAGTTAATTTACGATATTAATTTCCCTCAAAAAGAAAAATGGGTTATCAAAGATACGCTAATACACCGCTTTGACAAGGATAAAAAGCTGATTGGAAAATCTGGTATTCCGGCTATCAACGAATTTACAATTTTTCATTTAGCTTTGAATGCCAATTTGAAAGACTTTGGTTTGAGAAATTCAATATATAGAATTGTCAAAGTAGAAAAGCAGGGCGATCTCGTTTTATCTTATTGGAGTATTCCGGATGTTAACATTGAGACCTTAGACCATATTGTTTTAGCCAAGAAGAACAACAGATTGGAGAGTGTCGTGATTATGGGCGACGGGCAAAAGATGCTCAACCAGCAGTTTTTTAGAGATTATAAGACGGATGATGGGTTTGAGTTTCCGCATCAGGTCGTTCAAATACTTTATAATGATAAACAAGAGAAAAGTTATCAGGTAACAGAATTCAAAAATATTGTTGTCAATGATATGCAAAATGACACCAAATACCATTATAAAACAAGTGCCTTATAAAGCTCTATTCAATTATTGTCTTTTTTTAGTCGTATGGTTAAGCACTGCACCAATTTCTGCACAGCAAATTATTGATGAAGACTTGAGAAGTCTTTTTGAGGTAAATCAGGAACAAACAGACTATTCGGCACCTTTAAAGAAGGCTTCCAATGAATTTGAATTTATTTTAGGAGGCGGTTTTCTGTTTTATAAAACCTTTTTGTCTTCTCAGGATGTACCCTCTTGTGTCTTTACACCGTCGTGTTCGGTATATGCTGTTGATGCTTTTACTAAAAAGGGGGTAATCCAAGGATGGTTATACACCTTTGACAGGTTGTCCAGATGCCATCCGTTAGTTAAGTCTCATCACTACCATTTTGATCAAAATATAAAACGATTCTATGACCCGGTTGATTAGTATTTTATTGTCATTGTGTCCGTTATTGGTATTGGCTCAGGAAGATTTAATGTCTTATGACAACATCTTGAAATTTGCCCGTTACCTTAAGTCTTCACAACAATATGAGTTTGCTTCACAGGAATATGAGCGTATTCATTACCTCCTGCCCAAAGATACAGCCGTTATCAAAGAACTTGTCCAAACCTACAGATTAGGACACAAATGCCATAAGATGGACAAATCATATGAAATATTGGCAGAGAACAATAGAATCTTTGAACATCATGATTTTTCAGCTGAGTATTTGAAGTTTTCGCTTACATGTAATGATTTCTCTGACAAGTACAATTTGCTCCTGTCTCAACTGCCGGATCATGACAAAAGTTTTTATGAATTGAGTAAGCTTTGGGTTTCAAAGGATTATAACGGGCTACAACTATGGACTTCACAGCATAAAGACATCAATCTGTCTTACCCGTACGATGAATTGGTGACCGTGACAAAGGACTTTACACATATAAAGTATAAGAGCCCGGGATTAGCTGTGTTGATGTCAGCAGTGTTGCCGGGTAGTGGTAAAGCCTATGTCAACAGGTGGGGAGATGCTTTGATGTCTTTCTTGTTTGTTGCGACCAATGCTTATGCTTCTTACAGGGCTTTTTCAAAAAAAGGCATCCAAAGTGCCAATGGTTGGATTTTTGGAGGCTTGGCTGTTAGTTTTTATACGGCTAACGTATGGGGTTCCCACAGGGCAGTGAAAAAATACAATCAGAAATTAAGAATACAATACCAGAAAAATGCAGAGACTATTATTTATAGTACTTTTTAGTATTGTCAATATTAATGTGTTTGCACAGGATATTGCTACCATAAAAGCCCTGGCTGATGTTCAATATGATAA
>PDWJ01005549.1_pt1 | contig 13318 bp, 15 predicted proteins | sample 1430881 | NCBI WGS metagenome assembly PDWJ01 (sample SAMN01162460, study PRJNA174530) | Oral metagenome, whole genome shotgun sequencing project. | biome: Marine environment; feature: Marine mammal; material: Swab sample of the gingival sulcus; isolation source: swab sample of gingival sulcus... | reverse complement strand
GCAACTTTTACTGACATTCTAAATCCTCCTGACATTTTTCAATATTGTTTCTAACATTATTTACAACAAAACTATCCTCAATCAGTGAAACATTAAACTTTTTCCCATCTTCAATATCAAAAGCTTCGATTTTATAATCACCGATATTTCCTTTTTTTCGGAGTTTCATATAGTTATCGGTAGTGATACCGTCAAGATCAAAATCACCTGCAGCTGCATTTAAATGAAGAATTGCACGATCAATCGACCCTTCATAGTCGGCATAAACCTCTTGTAATGTTGTTTCATGCTGAGAGTGGTCTTCTTCATAATAATCATCTTTATCACTGCGCCATTCTTTATGCCATGAATAACTGCGAGAGTTAATGCTTGTTTCCTCAAAATCAACGAATATCCACAGCCCCGTAAGTAAGATGGCAGCCGTAATTGATATTTTAACAGAATCTTTGATGGGAAGCATTCCAACACCCCACAGAATAAGAACCATTGGCCAAAGTTGCCAGATGTCATACCAATGAAAATAAATAATATCCAGATTTCTTAACATCAGCAATACGCCAAAGAAAATAAATATAATCCCCCAAACTAATTTTCGATAATTCATACTAATCACGTTTTTTGTTGTAATAATCTACTAAAAAAATAACACCGACAACAATTAGAATAAGCGGCCAGAAGTCTTCAAAATATACTCTAGGAATGTATTTTCCTATCAAAAACAAAAGCCCGATGACAATGAGAATAACACCTCCTATCAAACGCCCTTTTCCTGAACCAACATCATCATTTTCAACCTCTTGATCATCAAAATCACACTGCTCGTAAAGGTCTTCATCCGATGTTCCATCATTCCCCCTAAAGCCATGATCTTGAGTGTTGTAGTACTGCTGAACAGGATACTCCGGAATAACAATCCAAAGGATAAGATAAATCAACACACCACCACCGCCAAGAAAGGTAAGCAGTATAAATAAGATTCGCATAATCACCGGGTCGACACCAAGATATTTGCCCAAGCCCGAACAAACACCTCCAATAATGTGGCGACCTGTATCCCTGTACATTCTTTTTCCTTGCATATTCTTAATTTTTCACTTTTGACGTAATGAATTGATTTAGGTTACACTTTTTTCTATTCTTTTGTCGCAGTCTTTTTTTCTACCCTGCCTACCACCTTCACACTAATTTCATAAAGTAAAATTAACGGTATCGCCACCATAATTTGACTAAATGGATCAGCAGGAGTAATGATTGCAGCAAGAACAAGCGCAATTACAATCATATATTTACGATTTCGTTTTAAATAATCAACACTTACAAAACCAACTTTAGACAAAAAATACATAATAACCGGCAATTCAAATACAATGCCCAACGCAAATGAAAGTGTTAGCACTGTATTGATATAAGAACTAAGCGTTACTGTATTGCTTACCGTTTCGCTCACTGTATAATTTCCTAAAAAATACACGGCAAGAGGTACGATGAGAAAATAGCTAAACAAGACGCCCAACAAAAACAAAACAGAGGTAATAACAACAGCAAAGCCGGAATATCTCTTCTCAGTTTCATAAAGGGCAGGCTTAACAAACCGCCAAATTTCCCAAAAAATATATGGAACAGCAGCTATCAAACCAAACATCAACGAAATGTACATGTGGGTCAAAAACTGTCCGGACAGCTGAACATTAATCAACTGAAGATTAGAATCTTTCATACACATAAAATCATTATTGAGCATTTCGGAAAGCTTACACAACCAAACATTTGATATAAAATCGGTACTTTTTGGTGCTAAGATGATTACATCAAAAACAAAACTTCTGTTCAAAAACGCAATCACGCCCAACACCAACACAGCAATTAATGATCGAGTAATATGCCAACGCAACACCTCTAAATGATCCCAAAACGACATTTCTCCCGCCTCATCTTCTGACTCAGGATTTTTCTTATTTAATAACAACTTTTCACTCATTCGCCCAATGTTCGTAATTATTTTTCAAAAATAGCAATTACCGCATAGTTTTAGATGTAAATAATTTGCGTATTCTCACCACCACACATTTCATAAAACTGTCCTACGCTAATTATGGCTTTAACTTGATCCACAAAATCATCTTTTCGCAAACCAAACATATCTGATGCCATCTTGCAAGCAAAGATGTCTCCCCCTCCGGCATCAATAAAATCAATAAACTCAGAAACTGACGGAACACCCATTTCCTCCATCCTCAATTTCATTTGATCCAATGAATCATTAGGAGCACTAACAGCTCCATTCGGTAACGACTCCTCAGAACTTCGCTGTTGCTTCTTTATTATGTTGAGCCCCGAGAAAGTAAAAAACAACTTCACCTCAATTCCTTCCATAACAGCACCATTCGCAAGAACCATTGCTGCATAAACGTCATCAAATTTTTCTTTGGAACATATAATACACACTTTTTTCAGTGTTTGACTTTTTTCACTCATAAGCTTGGATAAACATTAAAAACATCCTGAAGGTTTTGCCAGACCTGCAATTTTTGAAAGATTTTTCAAAGGGGCTCCGGGAAACCAACTGTATAAAGTTCGAGCATCAACAATTCCCGAACGAGTAATTGCACGAATGGTAAGCTCTTTTCCATCCAACACATGTTTGCGTGCCCAATGAATTAGCTCCATTTGTGCTTGCGATAACGGTATTTCCAACTCAGAAGCAAATACTCGCGCACACTCAATGCTCCACTGATTAGGATCTACCAAGTAGCCCTCATCATTCACAATAAGCATTTTCCCATCAATCAATCTTTCAGGCATTTTCTATTTTTTTGAAAATCAAATATCGGAACAATGTGCTTCCTAAACAAAAAAAACAAGACCTTATCACCACTTATCTTCATCATATTCTACCAAATAGCTTGATATCTCTACACCATTTACTTCTTCCGTCCCCTCCTTTATGCTCTCAGGATATGGAATATCGTTCGGACAATACACCAAATAAACGCCTTGATTCAAGCCCAAGCTTTCTTTTGCCCAAGCCCGTATCTGCCTCGCGATAACTCTTGCCCTCTACAACCTGCATAAATGCCTGAATATAAGTCTCAAAACTATAAATCAATGCTGCCTCTTTGATTGATTTATAAAACCCTTGTTCATCCTTTTCTCTAAAAACTTGAAATCCACGCCTTTTAACATAAGACTTATAACCCTTAACCAAACTATCTATGCGTAGGTTTTCGTGATCATCAAACAATTCTTTGAGAGCAAAACTCCGTAAAATACTTTTCTTCTCCCCATTCGTGTAAGGATAAAAGGCATCATATAAACGCTTTCTGTAAAATGGAACCCAAAAAGCTACATAGCCGTTCGTGTCTCTTTTTATCAAACCATTGGAATGCAACATCTTTATGCTCGGTCGGTCTATCTTAAATGGTATTTTCGCATTCGTGAACAACAACCGCTCCACAAACGCCCGTTCTTCTTGTGCTTTGTTTAAGATGTTGGAAAAATTCTTATCTATCGCTTCATTCAAATACCAATCCTCTACTTCCAAGTAATCATCATAATCTATCTCGCCTTTCTCAGGGTGATTTTCTACCAACTTTTTCGCAAAACCGTTCACCAGTCCCGGCTGATTCGCTGTTATCTCTGATATCTTTTGCTTCACTTTTTCCAAAAACAACTGCCCCGTCTCTGATTCATGTTGACCGAATAGCTCAAAAACCTCTTCTTCCGTAAAATAAGGAACTTCCAAATTGTCCGCAATATTAAAAGGACTCGCATTATCACTTACAACTCCCAAAATATTTGAAACCCCAACAAGAATCACACTTTTCAAACAATGATATTCTCTCGAATGATAAGCATTCCTTATCGAATGTAAGAACGTACCGAAATAATCCGGATTGATACCTTCTACTTCATCTATAATCAAAACGCATTTTTCATCCTTTATCTCTTCTATCAGGTTAAAAATCTTTGAAAGATTCGTTTCCTTTGAAAAGTCCACACCCCAATGCTCTTTTATTTTCCCTTGAAAACGGTAAAGAAAATCATCTAAGGGAGCATCCTTATAATTTTCAAAATTGATATGAGCAACTTTATATCCTTGATCTATCAGAACCTCTGCCAATTGCCGAAAGTACGTACTCTTCCCTGTTTGGCGAGGTGCCCAAATTGTAAAATACCTTTCATCGCGAACCAGCTCAACACCTTGGTCTATCAGGTTCGTTCGCTGAATTGTATAATGCCTGCTTACTATATTGGGTCCGGATGTGTTAAACTTTCTCATATACTTTTTTACAAATATAACAACAAAAGCTCAAATCACATAAACACGCAATAAACAGTTAATTTACTGGAAAAATTGAAATTAAACCTGCTACAACCGAACAGATTCTATAAAGATGTTTCCTTTATGTCCATCGTGATAAAAATCCAAAAATCGCATTTTATAGAAATACCCTTCCGGAGTTTTTAGAATATAATTTCGATTTTCAAGAATCAAATAAAGCCCATCATCGAAGCCGTAAAGTTTCCACTCATGCCCTATAAAATCTTGCTTGCTTGTCAATTCAATGTTTACGGTATCAGCAATTGTAAACTGATAAAAATCATTGGAATCAAGAGCAACTTGATAATCAGGGTGTATCCATGCCCCCGTAACAGCATACTCAAGCTCTTCGCCATCACTCCCGTAAAGAGTGGTCAAATACCTTGAAAAACGTATCGACCAATTATCAAACATTGGTTCAACATCGACAATGCCATTATCAAATTCTAAATAACGAGCTACATAATTTTTATCTTTAGATATGGTCAGTTGCTGATCGTCCGTACCATCCAAATTTGCATATCGGATAACATAATTATCATCAACGATGTCTAATTGTATTTTTTTATACCCTAATTGATTACCTTGAAAATCACGACCTCGATCTACAACATAAACAATATCCTTAGAGCTCCATTGCCCCCCTTCATTGCTCCACCACTCTCCGATAGCATTTGTTTCCAAAGAGCCATCGCTACCGTCAAACGAAAACTCCAAACCATCAACAGTCAAAAAACTATCGAAGCTTTCAGAAGTACGAGCTACCTTCATCAACTTAGAAGTATTTATTCTTACCGTCCATAAATCATCGGAATTATTAAATGACAAGTCCCAAAGATCAACATTACCTGTTGCCGTAACTGTACTACTTTTAATATCCATATAAGCATATTTGCTATATGCTTCTCCAATGGAGGCGCTTATAAACTCTGATTCGCCGGAATCTTGCGGATATATTTTTTCATCTTCCTTGAAGCAAGAAGCAAAAAACACCATCATCAACAAACTAAGGCTTATATTTAAAATTTTAATGTTTTTCATATTTCACAAAATTATATTTAAGGTTAATAAAAAAGGTTCTTCCATAAGAGATTGTTGAATTGTTCGGTGAACCATGCACACCGGAAGAAGCCCCTGCCCCATTAACTGTCGTTACATTAAAAATGTTTTTCACTCCGGCACTAACACTCAATGACCGTTTGAACATTTTTTTTGTAACACTCACATCCATCTGGTTATAGCTGTCACGATAAAACAGTTCCAAATCGCCACTTTCCCCGTATCTATAGCCCGGATTTTTACCATTAAATTTGTAAACCGTACTTACATTTAAAGTTCTGTTTAGCAGATACAAACTCAAATTACAACTAAGATCGTAACCCCACAACCATTCATCTTTTTGCGACTCGTCCTGAACGCCGTTGTAAGTATAGCCAAGCATCATGTTCAGGTTGTTACTCAGGTTAACATCCACTTGTGTCTTAAAACCGGAAGTAATCAAATACCCTATATTATCGCTTTTATAGTGTAAATCATTGTCAGGATTTACCTGAACCAAAGTAATTTGATCCTTAATGGTGTTGTAATACGATGAAATTTCAAAAGCAGTTTCTCGATTCCACAACATCATTTCTAAATCATACGAGGCATTAAAATTGTGAGAATATTCCGCTTTTAAATCCTCATTACCTTCAATTTCGTGATTACTATCAAAGAAATGCAAATACAATTCCTTGATAAAAGGAGCTCTAAACCCTCGGGCATACGACAACCTAAACTTGGATTTATTCTTTTCATACCAAACATTTAGCGAAGGTACAATCGGTGCATTGTACTTTGTGTTGTAAGCAAATCTTAAGCCCGGTTGAATTTTAAAATGCTCATTAAAATTGTATTGGCTCGTCGCGAACACTGCATAGTCACCAATTTGTTGAAATTTATCTTTTATTCGCAAACCAAAAGCATTTTCATAATTAAAATCGGTTCCTGCTTGCAATTTAATTTTGTCGCCTTCAAATTCATAAATAGCTCGAATGATGGCTGCATTGAAAGAGGTGGTATCATGATCAGACACTTCATCCGTAATTGTAGATTCAAGAGTGGTTAAATTTTTCAAATATTTATTCCTTGCTCTCGAATAGTATGAGTATGAACCGAGAATATTCAGTTTTCCTTTTTCTTTGAAATCAATTCTAGTTTCTAAACTATTGTTAATACGAATCGTTTTAAACCAAGAATCATAGGCGTGGATAAAATAAGGATTTGGTGCAATGTCGCCTTTATTTTGCAAGCGTTCTCTAAAAATATCGCTTTTAACTTTCGTTCTAACATTATTTTTAATGTAACTGTAATAGATACTGCCGTTGTACTGTTCTTTAGGATTCCAAAACGAAGAGCGATCCGACTCATCATGATCATAACCATCAAAAAAAGAGCGACCAAGGTGAATGCCGAAATTATGTTTTCTTTTCTTAAAATAAGTACTCAAATGAAAGTTCGACATGCCAACACTTTCATAATAGGCATCAAGCTCGGCTTTAAAGTTGGCATATTTATTTTCTTTGGTAATAATATTCACAACCCCTCCAAGCGCGTTAGAACCATATATCACCGACATCGGACCTTCAACAATTTCAATATGTTCCACATTACTTAGCGACAACTGGCTCAGGTCTACATTACCATTGAGACGACCAATAACAGGCACACCATCAATCAAAATTTTTATGTTCTCACCGCTTATTCCGTGTATTTTCAATGATTGACCTGTTGCACCATCATTCACTATCTGTATGCTTGATTTTTTTTGCAAAATATCCACCATATTGACAGCATTCGTATTTTCAATTTCGGACGCGCCAATAACTTTTACTTTATAAATAGATTGATCAAGTGGAATCGCTTCATTCTGACCTGTTATCACAAACTCATCCAGAGATAATCCCTGTTTCAAGAAAAATGTTTGCTTTTTACGGTACTGAAAAATCGTATCAACCAGATTTGTGTATCCGACAAATGAAACACTAACAACCGTGGGCTCTTTAAAATCAAATTGTACTTGCCCATCGGCATCGCTCAACGAATAGCTTATCGATTTAGACTCAAGCCCCTCTAAACAAACATGACAATATGCAAGAGGCTGATTATCTGTTTTATCCTTAACGACTAAGTTCATTTTTTGAGCAAATGAACCAAAAGAAACTATGAGCATTATAAAAGTTACAAACCTCTTCATATCCTGTTGTTATTAAATAAACATGAGGTTATCAAAACTAATTGATAACCTCACTAAATACAAATATCTAATTATTTTAGTACTTTACAAATTTCTTAGTAAAGGTGTTACTTCCTGACTTTAGTGTTAAAAAGTAAATACCGCGATTCAAATCCTCAACTTGCATTCTGTGCTTCGAGAATGTCGCATAGTCTATTTTTTCATTTTTCAATAAACGTCCATTGATGTCATAGATAGCAAGTTCATCAATTTTCGAAAAATCCGCAACAACTTGTAATGTGTTAACAACCGGATTTGGATACACCTCTACAAATACTTGTTCTTGATGATCATTAATTGAAAGAAATGGATCAAGTTTTTCTTGCATAAAAGAATATACCCCCGTACTCATTCCTGAAAAACCATTGAAATATATTTTCCAATACGTAGAATCAGCACCATCATTACTAATTTCTTTAACAAAAAATACGCGATCATTATCAATGATATAAACAAAGTTAGTCATGTCAAACTCTTTCCAGTCTGAACCAATTGTAGAGATATTTGAAACAAAATTATTCTCTTGAAGCTCTTCAAATGTTGCCTGATCAACACCATCTACTTCTTCAACCGTAACGCGAGCATCATTGGACAAAACTCCGGAAACAAAGTAAGGAATCGTGTAATCATAATACTTTGTAAACAACAAATCCCAGTCTTCACTTGCAGGCTCTCGATCTAGTATTTCCTTGTTATCCAATGAATAGTAGATAAAGTTTTTTTCTACATAAGAATCAGCTGCAATGATTTCAGTATGCTCATCGCTACCATCAATATTTGCAAATTTGATCTCCCAACTATTCACGTTCATATTAGGATCTCTGTCAATAACCGCAAATTTCTTCATATTTCCGTCTACAGTTTTGATGATAAAGATGCTATCACCTTTAATGTGGTGTGTAACCATATCATACAATCCCCAACCAAAATCACTCATGTTATTTGGGTCAACATTTTGAACAAATGCACCACCATCCCAACTCTCAATAGAGTTGTACATTTGAGGCCATGACGCAATACCGCTCGCATCAACGTTATCCCAATCATCTATCGTTCCGTTTGGATAGGTGTAAACTTGAACTTCAGTACCATTATTGGCAATAATATTTACACTGTAACGATTCGTTGCAAAAGCAAGATCCCACTCATTTCGAGGATGAGCATCCTGTGTTCCGTCTTCCAAATTATAGAATACTTCATTAGCATAACCCGCTCCGGTAGTTATTTCTACAGCCGTTTGAGACTGAACAGATAGACTTAATAAGCCTATAAATAAAAGAGTAAAAATATATCTCATATTGTTAATATTAACAGTTTATAATTCAGTTTTAATTTGTTCTAACCAGCTATCAACACGTTCCTCAGTAAGCTCTGATTGATTTTCATCATCCAACACCAAGCCCGGGAATTTACCATCCATCTCAGCAGGAGATTCATCATATTCATACCCTTCTGTATCGGTAAAGCCTACAATTTTACAACCTCGATCTTTAAAAGCTTCATACAACTCGTGAAGTGCTCCGGCAAAACTATCAGCATAAATTTCCGCATCACCACAGGCAAACAATGCTACCGTTTTTGACTCCAGATTTACATCTTTTACAGTCTCCACAAAATCTTCCCAATCGTACTGTAACTCACCAAAACCGGCAGTGGATGCTCCCAGAATCAAGTTTTCGCAAGCAGCAAACTCGTCCAATGGTTTATTCCTTACATCGTAACAATTAATTTCCAATTTGTTAGCAATTGATTTTGCAATACCTTCAGCAACACCTGTTGTTGAACCAAAGAAAACCCCAGTCTTTTTCATAGTATCAAATTTTATTGCAAAAGTCACACAACTTACAAAATCATTCAATACTAACTTATTAGGATAAGAACCGAGCTTTCTTTTCCTACGAATTGCAATTTAACAACGCTACCCCAAGTTACCGACGACAACCCTTCAACAAAACAAACACACAAAACACTGAAAACAAACATATTAAAACAAAACAAACACCACCACAAAGCTTAGACCCCACAAAACACCTTAAACAGAAACTTATAGTGATTATTTATGAGACCACAGAAATTCAAACAATCAAAATATGGAAATTATCAAAAACTTACTTATCCACAAGTAACTGAAAGAGCTTTTGCCAAGATCGGTTAAAAAAACCTTCACCACAAGCGAAAGAAAAGGCTCGCAAAAGTCGAGAAAATAATTGAAAATCTTAGGATTACTATTTTGTTAAAAATACCGATAAAGAAATCGCATATATTTCACTATAATCCAATATCTTTGCCCTTTAATAATTATAAAAAAACAAGGCTATGCACATAGCAGTCGCAGGGAATATAGGTTCAGGAAAAACAACACTTACGGGCTTGTTGGCTAAACATTTTGGCTGGGAGCCGCAATACGAAAATGTAGAAACAAATCCATATCTTGGAGATTTTTACGAAGACATGCAACGTTGGTCATTCAATCTTCAGGTTTATTTTTTAAACAGCCGATTTCGTCAGATTGTTGACATTCGTAAAAGTGGAAAAACAGTGATTCAAGACAGAACTATTTACGAAGATGCACATATTTTCGCTCCAAACCTTCATGAAATGCGACTGATGACCAGTCGAGATTTCAACAACTATCAATCGCTTTTTGAATCAATAAACTCACTAATACAACCACCCGATTTATTGATCTATTTGCGTGCAAGCATTCCTACACTTGTACATCAAATTCAGAAAAGGGGAAGAGAGTACGAAGCATCAATCCGATTGGACTACCTAAAAAGTCTTAACGATAAATATGAAACATGGATTTCTAATTACAACAATGGAAATCTGTTAATCATTGAATCGGATAACATAGACATCAAAAATGATCCGAAGGACTTAGGCTATGTTATTGAGAAAATAAATGCACAAATAAACGGTTTATTTTAATAGTTAAAAAAAAATTGAATTATGAAAGTTCTTGGTTTTATTCCTTGCCGCTATGACTATGAAGACTTTCCGGGAAAAGCACTTGGAATTGTTCGTCAAAAAACACTGATCAGACACAGCTATGAAAATGCCGTAAAAGCAGGTTTCTCAAATGTTACAATCGTTAGCAACCATGAAACCATAAAGCGACATGCTACTACTTTCAATGCAAATGTACAAACGATTGATCTATTTTCGGAAAATGAAATCCTCAACAGTTGTCGTGCATTCTCCGAAACAGAAAAGCATCAAGAACACATAGACGGTGAATACATCTTAAACATTCCCTTCTACGATTTTTCACCTTCTTACGAATGGCTTTCTGAAATAAATTTCGACAAACACCCGGACATCGTCCTCTTAGTTACCGATGCAGCTGCACTGAACACTTTATCAAAAACCGGCTTTTCAGGAATAAAAATAAAGAACGATAAAGCCATTGAAGCATGCTCAAACACCACAGATCAAGACCCTTTGTTTTCGGGTTTTATTTTGATTAAAAGCGATATTGCCAAATGGATTGCAGAGAACGTGAATGAAAAAGACAACACCAATCTGCTGAATACGCTCCTGAGTCAAAATTTTAACATTCAAATTATTAAAAGCAAAAACACTATTAACCAAGTGTTTACGTACGAAGACATTTTCAAAATCATTTAGAAACTTGAATATAGTGAAGAAATTTTTTAACTTAGGAGGCTCAAAGTCAGATTCAGACAAAAATGATAATGCGAATAACATTATCAAATCTATTGATAGTATTGAAGATACAGATTATATAAAAATGAGGTACATTAGTGATCTATTATATAAAAATGACTGTGTAGTAATTCCCGGTTTTGGCGGCTTCATAACAGAATATACACCTGCCCGAGTCAATCGATTGACCAATTCAATGATGCCTCCATGCAAGAAAATCATTTTCAACGAAAAGCTTCAAGAAAATGACGGTTTGCTCGCACACTACATCAGCACGAGCAACGGCATCACCTACAAAGAAGCCGTTGATCAAATCACTAAATTTACTACATACTGTCACGATCTTTTAAAACAAAAAAAGAAAGTCAGATTTCCTGAAATTGGAGTTTTATGGAATAACGATGAAGGAAAATTATTTTTTGAACCCGAACCTACAGAAAACTACCTCGAATCTTCATTCGGACTGTCAAATGTTTCGAGCCCTAAACTTATTGAAAGCTCGAACGAAGAAAAATTTCGTCAAGAATATATCAACGCAAACAATAAAAAGAGGAAACCTTGGAAAGCATTTCTTTCATTCCTGAAATGGGCAGCAATAATTATTGTTCTCTTAGTTCTGGGGCTTGGTATCATATTAAATCTGGACAGCATCAAAGCAACTTATCATAAATATTCACAATACTTGATTATCAATAATGACAATGGTGATATTGTTGAAGATGTCAGTGACGAAGAACTTGAAGATCAAATTCGAAAATACAACAGAAAAGTAACAGAGCTCGAAAATTTAAACAAAGGTGATGTCGGTGTTTTTAAACCCAATGACTTTGGATTAAACGATAATGATGAATACTTCAATGATGACAACGAAATTGATTATTCTATGGACATGCAAGAAAAACCGTTATATCAGGACACACCTGAACCAAAGAAAAAAGTCTCGCAGCACAAATATCATGTAATCGTTGGAACATACAGAACAAGAAGTGGAGCACAAAAAGCCGTTGAAGACCTTAACCGAGTTGGCTATCTTGCTACCATCGCAGGAAAAAATGCTAAGGGCTATTACAGAATATCAGCCATAAGTTCTAACAATAAAGACGAAGCCAATAGGATGCTAAACATTATCCGAGACGAAGAATACCCTTCTGCATGGCTATTAAAAGAATAAGTTTATATTTGCCCGCAAATTTTAGGAATCAGAAATTGTGGGAAAATATAAATTAAAAATGTACTCCGAAAGTTACGAATTGGACAATATTGTTCAACCCGGATTTGAGGAGCTGCTTGAAGGTAATTTTGAACTCAAAGGAAAGTGGAATCAGAAATTCTTTAAAAAAGATCAACCGATTATTCTTGAATTAGGATGTGGAAAAGGCGATTATTCGGTTGCACTTGCTCGCAAATACCCCGATTACAACTTTATTGGAGCAGACATAAAAGGAGATCGAATATTGCGTGGTGCACGCACGGGTAAAAGTGAAGAATTGGAAAACTTGGGATTTCTAAGAATCCAAATTCAAAATATTGCCCACGCATTCAGAAACGAAGAGATTGATCAAATTTGGATTACATTCCCCGACCCACAGGCGCGCGACCGTTGGGAACACCGAAGAATGACTTCTCCAAATTTTTTATACCGATACAAACACATTCTTAAACCTAACGGTATTATTCACCTTAAAACAGACAGCGAATTACTCTATAACTATACACGAGAAGTTGCGATGCAATTGAATCAAGAGATCATTACTGAAAGTTGTGATGTTTACGGAGACAATTTGAAAAATGACGCTACATTAACACAGACGTATTATGAAAAAAAATGGCTTGCAGAAGGCAAAAAAATATTTTTCTTAGAATTTAAACTGAATCTGTAAACCCACTTTCAAACATTGCATAAAGAGAGGATAAAGAGTAATAACTTCTCCACGAAGCACCTCAACATTAGAAACGGTAAGTTCCATTAGTAAATGCAATTTTTTGGGAGGATATTGTTAAATATTTTTTCGGAAAAAGGGAAAGAGCGAACTCCTTCCACTTTTTGCCGAAAT
>PDWJ01008748.1_pt1 | contig 13321 bp, 14 predicted proteins | sample 1430881 | NCBI WGS metagenome assembly PDWJ01 (sample SAMN01162460, study PRJNA174530) | Oral metagenome, whole genome shotgun sequencing project. | biome: Marine environment; feature: Marine mammal; material: Swab sample of the gingival sulcus; isolation source: swab sample of gingival sulcus... | reverse complement strand
TTATTTGAACAAATTTACAAGGATGAGCCTCAAACACCGAAAGAACAAACAATCCGTACCAACAATTAACTATTTGTTCATTTGGTTTTTTGCAATTTATTGGCCTGCATGCTCCAAAAACATGCTTTCTAATTTCTCCCTGGCGGGGATATCGTTACAATGCCATTTCGCCATAATTGTGCCTTTTTTCAGTAATACCAGGCCGGGGTTAGAGCGAATAATGGTTTTCAGTGTTATTTCATCGCAATTGAAAAACTCGTAAGGGGCACCATTTTTTTCGGCAAACTCCCGTGCTTCTTCAGGTATCGATGCTGTCAAACAAAAAAACGACATATTCGAACTCATTGCCCATTCTGCCAGTGCGTTGATCTTGTCCTGTGATTTAGTGCAACTTTTGTCCAAGTTGTAAGCTACCAGCATAAACACATAATTATCGTCGTTCATAAAAAAATCGATAATATTATCGCCATCCTTTGTTTCAATGCTGAAATCATGAATGGGCGGCTGATAGCCTTTTTCCACAAGTGTCGATTTCATATCACTGAACTCCCAGTTCAGGGTATCCTGCCAGGGGTAATCGTTTTCGCTAAAAGCTTCTACTTTACCATTCTTTTTATTTTTGTAATAAAATGTATTCTCGTAAACATCTTCTGCTGCCCCCTCAGGAATAACCATGCTCTCGGGTATGTTAACACCTACTTTGTACGGCCTGAAATCGAATACCGGAAGATGCCTGTAGGAATATACTGCAATTCCGGCATAAGCAATGGTTACCAGAGCAGCAAGAACATTGGCAAATCTCTGACTAACAAGGCATTTCATATTCTTTCTATACACAACAACAATAATAGCCAAAAGGGTTAACACTATATTTTTGTAGAAAGTTTGCCAATTGGTAATCACCAGTGCATCGCCAAAGCATCCACAATCGGTTACCGGGTTTTTAAGAGCTACCCAAAGAGTTATCGGCAAAAAAACTGCCATAAAAGCAAGTGCCAGCCACGAAAAAAAACGAATAAAAATATTGAATACAAGCGCAACACCTATAATGAACTCTGCCAGTGCCTGCAAAACGCCCAGTGAAAAAGCAGACCACAGCATCCAATCCAACCCCATAGCATTGAAATAGTCAGTAAACTTATAGGCAGACCCCCAGGGATCAATACCTTTTACAAAACCTGAATAGATAAATACAATTCCCAGGATAATACGCGATAGTTGTTTTACTGTTTTCATTGCTGACTTTTATTCTCAAATTCCATTTTTATCATGGCAAAAACGGCATAATTAATCATATCGAAATAGTTGGCATCTATGCCCTCAGAAACCTGCGTAACACCCTGATTATCTTCAATTTGCTTCGTTCGCATAAGTTTCATCAAAATCAGGTCGGTATAAGAACCCGGGCGCATATTCCGCCAAGCCTCACCATAGTCGTGGTTTTTATTTTCCATCAAGTCTCTGGCTGCTGTAAAATAACGGTCGTACAAACCCAGTGTCTCATCTCCACCCATCTCAACACATGAAGGACCTAACTCAAGTTGTATCAGCCCTATTATGGCATAGTTGATAATACCAATAAACTCAGGGCGGATGCCTTCACCCACTTTGTTCACTTTCTTCTCTTCAATGCTTCTTATCCGTTGTGCTTTTATATAAATCTGATCGGTTACCGACTCAGGGCGAAGTATTCGCCACGCAGTACCATAATCTTCCATTTTTCTTTTAAAGATGTTACGGCAAATGCCTATAACCGAATTGTATTGCTCAATTGTTTTTTCCATACAAATAAAATTATCCGTTTGGGCTGAAACAAAAAGGCTGTTCCACTACCCTGTTGAGTAACTTACACCAAAAAAGTGTGAAAACCCTGTATTACGTTTTACAACAAAAAACATACTTGAGGCAATTTCTGTCGAAGCCCACCCACATAACAAAACTTCACACTTACATGCTTCAGCACCTAATTTAATTATGAAGGCATAAAAATATTAAAAAATGAGGAATTTGAGCTGTTTTGTCTTACATTTGTGGCCATTCATTTGTTGAACTTAAAACCTTTAGAAACATGTTGATTAGCCAATCGGCAGGTAAATTTCTCAAGCGAAAAAGCAGCATCGGGATTGGCCGGTTAAGTATTGATTTTACTTTACCTGTTGTGATGGGGATTATTAATGTTACACCCGATTCTTTTTACGACGGTGGCCTCATAGATAGCGAAGAAAAACTGCTGTCCACCGTAGAAAAGATGGTTGCCGAAGGTGCTGCAATTATCGATATCGGGGCTGTATCCACAAGGCCGGGATCAACACTTGTTTCCACAAAAACAGAACTGGAAAGGCTGCTTCCGGCAGTAAAAGCAATCCGCAATAGTTTTCCCGATATACCACTGTCAGTTGATACTTTCCGGTCGTGGGTGGCGGCCAGTGTTATCGATGAAATTGGCCCCATTTTAGTCAATGATATTTCGGGGGGAAGCCTCGATGCCAAAATGTTTGAAACGGTGGGCAGGCTGGGAGTCCCCTATGTTCTTTCTCATATTCAGGGAACACCTAAAAACATGCAGGAGAACCCTTCTTACCACGATGTGGTGCGTGATATTTCGACCTACTTTGGCGAAAAAGTGAAAAAACTGGCTAAGTTTGGTGTTAAAGATATTATCCTTGACCCCGGCTTTGGTTTTGGGAAAAACCTGGAACACAATTACGAACTACTCAACCGCCTTGATTCGTTGAAAGTTTTCCAGTTGCCCGTTATGGCAGGCCTTAGCCGCAAATCAATGGTTTGGAAAGCGCTGGAAATCAGCCCTGAAGATTCGCTAAACGGAACTACGGTAGTGAATACTTTAGCCTTATTGGGAGGCGCCGATATTTTACGGGTACACGACGTAAAAGAAGCCATGGAAGCCATTAGCATTGTTACAGAAATTAAAGCTACAATTATTCAATGACCGCATTTATTACCATACGTTTTCTGGACATCCTGGATATTTTCCTGGTGGCTTTTCTGCTTTACCAGCTATACAGGTTGATAAAAGGCACGGTGGCATTCAATATTGCCGTGGGGTTATTTTCGTTGTACCTTTTCTGGCTGATTGTGCGGGCATTAAACATGGAACTGCTGGGTTCCATACTCGGGCAATTTATCGGTGTGGGTGTTTTGGCGCTTATCGTTGTTTTTCACCCCGAGATTCGTAAGTTTTTAGTACTAATAGGGTCGAATTATACCCTTAACCACTTTTTTTCACTCGACAAACTGTTTGGATCAGGAAAAACGAAAGACATTAATTACGAACAGATTAACGAAATCACCGATGCCTGTGTGGCCATGTCTAAATCGATGACAGGAGCATTGATTGTACTCACCGGCAACCTTGAGTTGAGCGACCAGATTAATACCGGTGATAAAATTGATGCCAAAATATCATCGCCATTGATACGATCGGTGTTCTTCAAAAATTCTCCACTGCACGATGGTGCTATAATTATCAGAGATGGCCGCATTGTTGCAGCAGGTTGTATTTTGCCACTAACACAACAAAAGCTCGATATCAGCCTTGGGTTGCGTCACCGGGCAGCAGTAGGCATTACCGAAAATACCGATGCTTTATCTATTGTAGTTTCCGAAGAGCGGGGGGCTATTTCCGTAGTGCAACATGGCGATATACAACAGCAACTCTCTATTGACGAACTTATTACCGTTCTTGAAGAGTTTCTTTTAAAAGAAGATTAATTACCGAAATATTTCCTTTTTTGCCCAATGAACAGAATATGTAACCTTTTTAAAATAAACTATCCTGTAATTCAGGGTGGAATGGTATGGTGTGCCGGATGGAAACTGGCTTCGGCAGTTAGCAATGCCGGAGGATTAGGACTACTGGGTGCCGGTTCGATGCACCCCGAAGTATTGCTGGAGCATATTAGAAAAATGAAATCGGCAACCACAAATACCTGGGGCATTAATGTACCATTGCTTTATCCCGAACAGGAAAAGATAATGAAAATTATTGCCGATGAGAACGTTCCGGTGGTTTTTACTTCTGCCGGCAGCCCCAAAAAGTGGACAGGCTGGTTAAAAGACAAAGGTATTACTGTGGCACACGTGGTTTCCAATTCGTTTTTTGCTGAAAAATGCGAAGTTGCAGGTGTTGACGCTGTTGTTGCCGAAGGATTTGAAGCCGGTGGCCACAATGGCAGGGATGAGTTGACTACTTTAGCTCTTATTCCACAGGTTCGGAAAGCTACATCGCTCCCACTCATTGCTGCAGGTGGAGTTGGCACGGGAGCAGCTATGCTGGCATGTATGGTTACTGGTGCAGAAGGGGTTCAAATAGGATCTTTATTTGCAGCATCTGAAGAATCATCGGCACATCCGGCGTTTAAAAACCTGGTTACCACAATGGGCGAAGGCGAAACAATGCTGGCACTAAAAAAACTGGCTCCGGTACGGTTAGTAAAAAACCATTTCTATAATATTGTAAACCAGGCTGAACAAAAAGGAGCTACAGCCGAAACGCTAAGGGAATTACTCGGTAAAGGAAGGGCAAAAAAAGGAATTTTTGAAGGCAACCTGGATGAAGGAGAATTAGAAATTGGCCAGATTTCGGCACAAATAGAAACAATATTACCTGCTGAAAAAATTATCCAGAAGCTGATTTATGAATTTGAAACTGCCAAGAATACCATAGCCGGGGAAAATTTCAATTTCGGGTAATCCGGCTTTAGCATAGACCCTGTTTTATGTTACACTTCACGGTTAGCCGGTAAACTTTCCACCAGATTAAAATATTGAAATGCAAGGAAAGTAAAAGGTACAATCCATAAAATGGTTGTTACAATAGATGATATGCCCGAAACTACCCAATACCAGCCCGGTAATTCTTCTACCATCTCGGGGCCGAAACCAGCGAAACCCACCGAAATATTGGCTACCATTGCCGGCAGAGAAAATACAAAATTCACCGCCATTAACAATACCACTGCAATAACATTAATGGCAAAAGTGCCCCACCACTGGGAGTTTACCAGCTGTGCCGATCGCCGAAATGCGTTGCCAAGCCCTTTTCTTTCAAACATATACACAAAAACAATAATGGAAAAAGTATTGGCAAAATAAATTCCCGGAACAAAACACAGAAACATGCCCAGTGTAATTAAGATAAAGCTGATTAAATTTGCTGACAACGCCATTAAACCATTAGCAAAAAGATGTGGTGTAACATCGGCAAGCGTAAAATTTCCTTTTCCCTTTTTAATATATGCCTCTACATACGAATAAAAAACCGATACAAGCAAACTCATTACAAATACACCGAATACACTTAAAATGAGCATATTAGAATAGAATCTACCAAAGCTTTCACGTAATATTTCAGCATCAGAAAAATCTAATTCACCCAGGTATTTCTGTTGTAATTGCACCTGTACCCACGCAAATAATACAATAAAAGGAAGAACATAAATGGCAATCAGCTTTAAAATCGGCTTATACTCGTTACGCAAAAAACGGAATGAGTCGGTTACTACCTGAGCCGGATCTCTCTTTTTTTGAAACTGTAGCTCAATTTCATTCATACATAAAAAAGGTTAGAAAGTAGTTTTGTCTATTTTGTATTTATTCCTTTCGCTGGCGCTTCTTGATATGAGTTCACCGAGAAAGCCTCCCATAAAGAACTGGGCACCAATTATCATCGACGTTAAGGCAATGTAGAAATACGGACTACTGGTTATCAGGTTACCCGTGATGCCATGTTTCAGCTCTATTATTTTTTGCACGCCAAGCCATATTGCCGAAGCCAGTCCAATTAACACCATCAGGATGCCCAGTACACCGAAAAAGTGCATAGGGCGTTTTACGAAGCGTGAAATAAACATTACCGACAAAAGGTCAAGGGGACCACGTATAAATCGCTCAATACCAAATTTTGTTACCCCATATTGACAGTAAAATTGTATAATTTGCTTGGCAAATTTTTTGTTAATACCGGATCGTATCGCTTTTTCTTCCATCCCGAAACCAGGTCGAAACCCTCTTCCTTCACCATACGGTAAAGTTCCGGAATTTCATCGGGACTATCCTGCAGGTCGGCATCCATAGTAATTACAACGTCGCCCTGTGCTTCATCAAAGCCACAATAAAGTGCAGCCGATTTACCATAATTACGTCTGAACTTTATCCCTTTAACAGCATTGCTTTTTTTACTCAGGGATTCAACTACATCCCACGAGTTGTCTTTACTACCATCATCGACAAGGATAATCTCGAAAGTGAAATGGTTATCGGCCATCACCTTTTCAATCCATTCTACCAATTCCGGCAGGGACTCTTCTTCATTAAAAAGTGGAATAACAACGGAAATATCCATAAATAGTCTGACTTAATATCAAGCGGTCACTTCGTCTGAGGGTGTTCTTTTTGTAAAAATACCGGTAATCAGCGAGATGACCGACCCAATAATCACTCCCTCAACAATCGACATGATAAGCATTATTCCGGGTTTCTGAAACTTTATGGCCATATCAACAGCTGTTTCAATCTGCTCTTCGGGAACCCTACCCTGCTGAACTATTTTTTGCTCAACGAAAATCCTCAGTTGCTCTGTAAGTGAAGGATCTATTACTTTATAAAGCAGGAAAGTATAAATGCCTATAATTACTGAAGCATATAGCATAGTAACAACTCCGCTTCCTACAGCTTGTCCGTAAGTTAATGTTCCTCCAAGCGCTTTTCTGTGAGCAACTTGGCCATAGATTACCCCCAAAATAAAAACAAGGAAAGAAATATATTTTACCCAGGTTTTAAAAGTATTGCCTGTAACATAAAAAATAACCAACAACAAAATCGATACAAGTGCCAGATATATGCCTGGCATCAATGTAGTTTTCCAAATCGAAGCATTTTCCCCCATAATGACAATGTTTTAGAATAGACGTACAAATATAGGTTTATTTTCAATGCTTTTCCATGGCATTTGTTCAATTTCATTCTTTTGCCCGTAACCCGGTATTACGTTTGGTTTGTTTCCGGCAAGAACCTATGTCATCAGAATTAAATTATATTACTGAATTACAATATATTTCGGCAATCATTCAATATAAAACATTCTTTTTCTTACTGAAATGTAAAGAACAAATAGTTACTCTCAAATACAGTTACCCATTCTTTAAAAATTTTAAACAAATTAAATATGCCAGCAATAAAAGTGGTGCATTTTCTCTTTGGCTTTCCATCAAAAATTTCTACTTTTGCAGCCGGGTAAGTCCTGTGCGACCAGCTCCTGCTGAATCCCCCCAGGGTCGGAAGGCAGCAAGGGTAGGTGGTTGTAGCGGTGCGACACAGGTAGCTTACCCTTTTTTTTCTTTTTTTTACGGCGTATTAGAAAAAGGTTTGCACAATAAAAAATTAATTGTTTACTTTGCGCCGCTGAATTAGAAAGCAAAACGTTCTCGAAGGAAGATTTTAAACTGATACAATAAGCCGAATTAGCTCAGTTGGCCAGAGCACGTGATTTGTAATCTCGGGGTCGTCAGTTCGAATCTGACATTCGGCTCAAAAATATTGGGGAGTTACCAGAGTGGTCAAATGGGGTAGACTGTAAATCTATTGGCAACGCCTTCGGTGGTTCGAATCCATCACTCCCCACGAAAGGGAATAACTAAAAAGTTGTTCCCTTTTTTTATTTTTGTTTGGTTTTATAAGCTACCAACACAGCACCGGAAATAACCAATAATGCTCCTGCAATTGTAATAAATGAAAAACGCTCGTGTGTTATCCAGCTCACATCCAACTCTGTAAGAATGCTCATGATTACAAAGGTAATAATCGGGTTAACAATAATAATAACGCTTACTTTTCCTGCCTCTGTATATTTTAATGCCATTGCCAGGCAAGTATAAGCCACAAACGTATTCATCCCTAAAAAGAACAGCAAGAGTAACCATTTGAATGAAAAGCCGGCAAGCGGCACCACATTAATGAAAGGAATAAAAAGTATAACAGGAAGCCCGAAAAGGAAAAGGTTCAGTGCTTCTACCGGGAATTTTTTTAGCAGTTTCTTTTGTATAATAGCATAGGCTGCCCAGGCAATGGCACCGGAAATAGTAAACAACACACCGGTATTGTATTTTCCCTGTTGGTTGAAAAATGCAGACAGCTGGTCGCGATAAAAAAGCAATAAACCCACAACGGCAGTAACAAACCCTGCCAGTTGCCGGAGCGAAACTTTTTCGTTGAAAAAAAATATCCCTGCAAAAGCCAGTATAATGGGGCCGGTTTGAATAAAAAGCTGTGCATTACTAGGCGTAGTATAATGAACACCAAACATATAGGCAGTATAATTCCATAATAGTGCGAGTGCTGCAACCACCAGCAAAATTGGTGGCCTCACCAGTATCCGAAACAGCGACGGATCTTTTTTCAACTGCCACAATGCCAAAACAATAAATGCAATTGCAAACCGAAACCACACGATGGTAACAGGTTCCACCATTTGCACCGCCAGCTTTAGTGCCACCGCCAGGAAACCCCATAAAAAGGCAGCTACAGCTGCGCAAATAATCCCCTTGGTATTGTTTTGCATGGTGCTGTTTTAATAAAACCGAATTGCTATCCAATATCGCGTTAGTTATGCTAAAAACTATCGTATTTCGGCATCAAACTCCCGTTTGAAGGCAGCAATAAGCCTTTGCATTGTTTTGTCAATTCGCTTGTCATTTAATGTTTTATTATCGTCACGCAAGACAAAACTAAGTGCATATGATTTCTTATTCTCGGGAATACCTTTGCCTTCATACACATCAAAAAGATCGACATTGGTTAATAGTTGGCGTTCTGTTTTATAAGCCAGGTCACGTAGTTGGGTAAATGCTACTGACTTATCTAACAGCAGTGCCAGATCGCGGCGTACGGAAGGGAATTTGGGCAATTCATTAAATGTAACCCGGTGCTTTTTGTACTGTTTAAAAATGGCATCCCACTGCAAATCGGCAAAATAAACAGCATTATCAATTTCAAAATATCTAAGCCATTTTTTTGAAACTATACCGCACGTTGCTACCAACTGGTTATTGTATGTATAATCAACTCCCGATGCATAAATTGTATTACTGCCGGGAGAAATTCGCAACTGGCTTGCCGCTATTCCAAGTTTTGCAAGCACATTTTCAACATGACCCTTAAGTGTAAAATAAGTTGTCGGTTGTTTTTTCTCTGACCAATTGCCTTCCTGCTTGTCACCCGTAACCCAAAGCGCTAAATGGTGTTCTTCATGGTATTTATTGGCTGCCGAACCATTTGTCGTTTTGGTATTATCGAAAAAATAGCAATTGCCAAATTCGTAAAAACGCAAGTTGCTGTTCTGGCGATTAATATTGTACGATATACTTTCCAGGCCACCAAACAACAGCGATTGCCTCATACTGTTCAAGTCGGTGCTTAAAGGGTTCAAAACTTTTACGGTTTTATCTTCCGGATAACTCTCAAGCGACTCATAATAAGCATTTTTTGTCAGCGAATTTGACCAAATTTCGTTGTAACCATAAGCACTTAGCATTTCAGACACATGGTTTTTCACCTTATTTTTGTCGGGTTTTTCCGAGGTTTGCAACGATGCATTGATATGCCCGGTTATTTCAATTCGGTTGTAACCGTAGATACGCAGTATCTCTTCTATCACATCGACTTCACGTTTTACGTCAACACGGTAAGGCGGAACAAGCAATGACAGTCCTTCTTCTGATTCGCCTGAAATTTCAATTTCCAACGATTTCAGGATATTTTTTATAACATCTTTTCCCAAATCCTTACCTATCAGGCGAGTAACATTGGCATAAGAAATATCAACTTCAAAACCTTTCACCGGTTCAGGGTAAATATCAACAATTTCGGACGAGATGGTGCCACCGGCAAGTTCTTTTATGAGCAAAGCTGCCCTTTTTAATGCGTAAATCACTCCATTGGGGTCGGTTCCCCGCTCAAAACGGAAAGATGCATCGGTGTATAAACCATGTCGGCGGGCTGTTTTCCGGATAAAAACCGGGTCGAACCAGGCGCTCTCTAAAAACAGCTTTGTTGTTGTTGCTTTCACTCCCGATGCTATTCCGCCAAATACACCGCCAATACACATTCCTTCCACGGTATTGCAAATCATCAGGTCTTCCGCATGTAATTCGCGTTCTACTTCGTCGAGGGTTACAAACTTTGTTCCTTCGTCCGAAAGTTTAACAACTACTTTTCCTCCTTTAACTTCATCTGCATCGAAAGCATGAAGTGGCTGGCCGGTTTCGAAAAGCACAAAATTGGTAATGTCAACGATATTGTTAATGGGAGTTAACCCTATAGATTTCAATCGGTTTTGAAGCCAATCAGGTGAGGGTTTAACGCTAACACCTGTAATTGTCACACCTGCATACCGGTGGCACGCTTCCGGATTTTTTATTTCTACCGGAATTTCCAGGTTATGGTTATCTACCGCAAACTGATCTACCGGAGGACGATGGCAGGCAATAGATTTTGTTTTTGAGAGAAATGCGGCAAGGTCACGGGCTACACCGATATGAGAAGCGCTGTCTATTCTGTTGGGAGTAAGGTCTATTTCGATAACCGTATCCGATTCGATATTAAAATATTCTGCTGCTCTCGTGCCTACAATTGCTTTTTCCGGCAATACAATTATACCATTATGGTCATTCCCAACGCCAATTTCATCTTCGGCACAGATCATTCCTTCTGATACTTCGCCTCTGATTTTCGCTTTTTTTATGGTCAACGATTCATCTCCCATATACAGGGTTGAACCTACAGTAGCAACCACAACCTTCTGGCCAGCAGCAACATTGGGAGCGCCACAAACAATGGGAAGCACTGTTCCATTCCCAATATCGACGGTTGTTTTACTGAGGTGATCGGAGTTTGGATGTTTCTCGCAGGTTACAACCTGGCCAATAACAAGGCCTTTCATGCCGCCTTTAACTGTTTCAAATATTTCTGTACCTGCTGCTTCCAATCCTATTTGGGTGAGGATGTCGCAAATCTCTTCTGGTGTTTGTTCCAGATCAATATAGTTTTTCAACCACGATAATGAAATCTTCATTAAAGAATAATTTGTACTTTTTATAAAGCGACAAAAGTAAGGTTTTTTGATTAAAAAACGGGGAATGCTACCATTTGTATAGACAATGGCAAGATCAAAATAATATTTGTGGAATACCTGTCTGAGAAATACCTTTACAATAAGCCACGGACATATGATTCTACTTTTTAAAAAATTCCACTGGCATGGCCGTCAATTAGTATCCAAATATGAAAAAACATTATTTGTAAAAAGTTAATTTTCTGTATCTTGCAGGACATTAAGCAATTTTAATAATAAAACGGCCTTAAACAATCCGTTTTTTTTCAGAATGGACAACACCATATGAAAGAAATAGTAAAGAAAGATGATTGAGGCTGTAGCTTCTTCCTGTGAAATGATAGATCAAGTGAATTTAGTTATCAATTAAAAATTATGAAAGAAGCATCAAAAATTTTAATGTTTATGTACTAGTTGCCGCTTGTTTAATAATAATCACGGCAACAAACAAAACTTCTATCGCACAAGCTGGAGGTTGTTACTGGAAAGAAATTGATTACCCTAATGGAAGTAGTTCATAAAAAACAGCAACACAATAATTATTATGTATAAATTTATAAGTACAATATTATTTGCAATTATCGTTAGCTCTTGTACTCAAAACACTACTAAGAAGAACGATTATCATGAAATTAATTTTGCCAATGTTATAAATAAGGAGGTGAAATTTTCTAGTATACTTGATTCGTCCTACCAGCTAATTCCATTGGAAACAAGTGATAACATAATTGGGCGTGTCTCAAAAATCCATTTAACGAAAAATAATATTTTTATCCTTGATGCGATGTCGTCAAAATCTCTTTTCGTCTTTGACAGAACCGGAAACTTTAATGCTAAAATCGGAGGTGTTGGGAAAGGCCCTCATGAATATACATTACCGTATGATTTTTTTGTTGACGAAGAGAATAAACAGATACAAATTTTAGATAGTGACAACCGCATTATTGTTTATGACTACACTGGTAATTATATAAAAAACATTAAGCTAAAAACTCTTAATCCTTCAAATTTAACAAAGTTGAAAAATGGCTATGCTTTCATTGGCGGTGGTCACAACGACAATTTATTATTAACCAATAAAGAGTTTGAAGTTATAAATTCTTATTTTCCTTTCATAAATCCAGAATTTAATAGAGCAATAATTAATCCTTTTCAGAATATAAATGATTCATTAGTAACCTATCGGAAATTCATGAATGATACAGTATATCGTATTGATAATATGCAGATAAAACCTCATATTGTATTCAATCTTGGAAATAATGCATATCCTATGAAGTTTAATGGGAATCCACAAAAAAGGGTTAAAAAGCAAGCAAGAACCAAACTGTATTATGAGACATCTAAAGACTGTTTCTCAGTAATTCTTAAAAACAACATTCCATACATATGTGCATATTCAAAAGCTACTAAAAATTCAATTATTATACCTTATAATAAGTTCGACAATGATATAACTTATGAGAAAATGTCTTCTTATGTAATTGGAACCGATCGCATTAACGACGCGTATGTATTTCTAGTTGAACCTTTTAATCTTCTAAGAGCTCTATCTAAAAATCCGTCCTTGGAGGAAACACCTAACGCTACAAAGATTATTAAGTTATCAAAAGGAATCACCAATACTTCGAATCCAATTTTACTAATCGCCAAATTAAAAGAAATGCAATGACAAAAGAAAGATGATTGAAACTGTAGCTTCTTCCTGTGAAATGATAGATCAGGTGAATTTAGTTATCAATTTAAATTTATGAAAAAAATAGTTGGAATAATATTTATGATAGGGCTATTTTCTACAAATGTAAAAGAAGCAGAAGCTGACCTCTGTGGATTTACTAACGATGATATATGTTGTGAACCCGGTTCAGACTGCTATTGTCTACTAAGTTAGCCAATATGAAAAAACTAAAAACACACCTCATGACCAAACAAATTTTTCCATTGATTATTGTTGCGCTCCTAATTTCTTGTAACGTAAATAACGACAACGTAAAAATTAAGGACAATTCTAAACCACCGTTATATACTGTTGAATTAAAGAAAAATGAGCAAAGGTTAACATTTGAACTTAATAGTCACATTGTTAATCGATCAGTATGTTTAATGCCTTATACCGCCCCCGACTCAACACGCTATCTCTTTTATCGTAGTGGTTATTCTAATAATATTTGTGTATTTAACATAGATACAAAA
>PDWJ01004042.1_pt1 | contig 13321 bp, 10 predicted proteins | sample 1430881 | NCBI WGS metagenome assembly PDWJ01 (sample SAMN01162460, study PRJNA174530) | Oral metagenome, whole genome shotgun sequencing project. | biome: Marine environment; feature: Marine mammal; material: Swab sample of the gingival sulcus; isolation source: swab sample of gingival sulcus... | reverse complement strand
ATGACCTCACCCATGGAGGCTCCCGATCAAGGTACGTGCGTGACGCGCCGCGCTGTTTTTACAGTTCCCTGCAAGCTTTTGTCAGATCCCGTGCTGACCCGCATGCGAGGTTCGAAAAGAGGCCGTTTGAACTGGCCTGGTTGGCCAGCTATCCTCTTCATCGCTGCGGGACGGAAAACGCTCCGGCAATAGCTACCTTAAGGCCATCGTTTTTGCTTTTGCGGCAGGAGGAGCCATGTGTATGACAGCCCCACGTCGCTCACGCGCCGGACGACTCGCGCTGGCGCTCGTGGTGATTACGGCGCCGGCCTGCTTTGATGAAATCGTCAAAGATATCATAGATGTACCAGAGTCTGACGTCTTCGTCTTTCCCGACGTCGACGCCGGCCCGAGCGTTGACGGCGATGCGCCCCCGGTCACCGTCCTCTCGCTGCTCAACGTCAAACCCGAGCATGGCCCCTTCACCGGCGGCACGCGTGTCACGATCGCCGGCTCTGGCTTCGGCAAGGGCATCGAGGTGCGGATCGGTGGCAAGAAGGTCGCCGACGACCAGCTCGTGTTGCTCAGCCCGGTCTCGATGGAGGTCCTCACCCCTCCTGGCGAGGTTGGTTCGGCCGACGTCGAGGTGATCCGCGGCGGCAGCAGCGCCAAGCTGCCCCCCGGAGCGTATACCTATGATCCGGTCTACCTCGATCCGCCCTCGGGCCCGATCTCCGGCGGGACCCTCGTCACCCTCGAGGGCAGCGGTCTCGAGTTCAGCGACGGGATGAAGCTACAGCTCGGCGGCGAGCCAATGACCGACGTCGAGGTGATCAGCAAGAGCCTGCTCCGCGCCCGCACGCCGGCCCACATTCAGGGCCCGGCGCAGCTCGTGCTCGGCACCGCCAACGGCGACCTGAAGATCGACGCCGCCTTCACCTACTACCAGAGCACCAACCAGCTCCGCGGCGGGCTCGGGGGAGGGCCGATCAACGGCACGGTGACGATCAGCGTACTCAACTGGCTGACCCGTGCGCCGGTCGCTGGCGCGAAGGTCGTACTGCAAAAAGGGCGCGACCAGCTGCTGGCCACCAGCGACAACGCCGGCATCGCGGTGTTCAAGGCGGCCTCCTTGACGGGCCCGGTGACCGTCACCGCCGGCGCGCCGCAGCACGAGACCTCAACCATCGCGCTCTTCGACCAGCGCGACGCTACGCTCTTTCTCTACCCGATCATCCCGCCCAACCCGGGCGGCCTCCCGCCAGGACAGCTCGTGCCCTTCGTCGAGGGCAACGTGCTCTTCGGCGGCACCACCGGCGCCGGCCTCGCCGAGTGGAAGATCGTCCCGCCGCCGAAGAAAGACCAGGTCAAGCGCGTCTACGTCTTTACCACCAACCCAACCATCCGCCGCCACAGCCCACCGTCGCCGAACTCGTCGGCCACGATCGACTTCGAGCCCGGCACCGGCGCCAAAGGCTGGAGCTACAACATGTACGTCGCCAGCGGCAATATGGCGATCTACGCGATCGCCGGGCTCTACAACACGCGCACCGGCAGCTTCGAGCCCTACGCCATGGGGCTGCGGCGGGCCGTCGTCGCCGCCCCCGGCGATCGGCTGAAGATCGACGTGGTGGTCAACATCCCGCTCACCGAGAAGGTTGAGGTGCAGCTGAAGAACGTCCCCGCCGGGGTCGATCGCCACCAGGTGCGCCTGGCGCTCCGCGTCGGCGCCGACGGCTACATCCTCCGCCAAGACCAGGAGCTCAGCGGCGAGGGCGTGCCTTTATCGCTGCCCTTCGGCAAGCTCCCACGCTTCACCCACCCAGGTCTCCTCGACGCCTCGTTCGCCGTCGACGTGGTGCTCGATCGTACCGGCCCCAGCGGACTTCCGCTGCTGCGCGCCACCGAGACGCTGATCCCTGCCACGCAGAAGACGATCGTGATCGACGACCTGATCGGAGCGCCCAAGCAGGTCAAGCCCAACCCTGGCGCGATCCTCGCCGGCAACACGCTGCGCTGGAGCAGCTCCGGCGCCACGGCCGATCTGGCGATCACCGCGATCGAGACCCCCGACGAGACGCCGGTCTGGCGCGTGATCGCCCCCGGAAACGTCACCGAGCTGAAGCTCCCCGATCCGACGACCCTCGGTCTGCCAGCCTGGCCCAAGGGGCCGATGATCTGGCTGCAGTGGCTGGTTCGCCTCGACAGCGGCTACCAATACGACACCTTCAACTACGGTGATATCAGCTCGAGCTACTGGACGCGCTGGAGCTTCGATCAGTTCTCCTTCGTCGGCCCGCAGTAGCCGACGCATCGCGAACCGCGCCACCGCGATCAGCCAAAGCTACGCTGCCTCAGGACGCAACCGTGACCACCCGCATCGCCCTCTGTATAGCCCTCGCCACCGCCACCTTGGCGACAGCGACCTGCGCCAACACCGACACCAAAGGTCAGCTCTGCAACCCGGGCAGCACCAGCTGCAACGGCAGCACGGCCTTGGTCTGCGCCGACGATGGCTCCGGCTATCGCGTGCTCGAAGACTGTGAGAAGAAGGGCCTGCTCTGCACTGAGCTCGGCTGTCGGGTCTGCTATGCCAACCAGACCCAATGCTTCGGCGAGAAGCTCCTGCGCTGTAACAGCCAGGGGACGGGCTTCCTCTCAAAAGCCGAGCTGGTCTGCGACGTGGCCAAAGGTGAGGTCTGTGACAAGGCGAGCTGCGTCAACGCCTGCGAGCTCGCCGCAGAGAACCGCAGCTACGTGGGCTGCGAGTACTGGCCCGTCGATCTCGACAACGCCGTCGTCTCCTCTGGCAGCGCGGCCTCGCAGCAGTTCGCCGTGGTGCTCTCAAACCCCTCGCCGCTGCCGGCTGCGGTGCAGGTCTGGCTCGACGAGGCCGGGGTGGGCGAGGCCTCGAAGCCGCAGCTGGTCACCGAACGCACGATCAGGCCCGAGGCCCTCGAGCTGCTGCTGCTGCCGGCCCGTGAGGTCGACGGCTCGCCCGAAAACGAGTTCAACACCGGGACGGGAACGGCCTGGACGCGGAACGCCTATCGCATCACCTCCTCTGTGCCGCTGATCGCCTATCAGTTCAACCCGCTGTCCAACGCGGGGGTCTTCTCCAACGACGCCTCGCTGCTGATCCCCACCGCGGCGCTGACCCTCGACTCCGCAAACCAGAGCGGCGCGAACTATCTGGTGATGGGCTGGCCCCAGACCATCGCCACGACCGAAGACCCGAAGACCAACTTCGGCGAAGACCTCCGCGCTTTCCTCACCATCGTCGGCACTCGCGACAACACAACGATCCGGGTCGCCCTCTCGACCGCCATCATCAGCGATGGAAAGAGCATCGGCGCGTTGAAGAAGGGCGACACCCTCGAGCTGACGATCAACGCCTTCGAGGTGGTCAACCTCGAGACCGGCGGCTATGGCCTCGACGCAGACTTCACCGGCACGCGGATCGACGCCAACAAGCCGGTGGTGGTCTACTCCGGCTCTGAGGCCTCCGACGTACCCGACACGCCGGACCTCACAACGCGCCGCTGCTGCGCCGATCACCTAGAGCAGCAGCTCTTCCCGACAAGCACCCTTGGCCAGACCTTCATCGCCCTCACCACGCCATCACGCAGCGAGGCGCTAGCGGCGGCCGGCGGCGAGGTCAAGCCTCAGCCGAAGGAGAAAGAGTACTTCCGCATCCTCTCGGCGGGGGAGTTCACCGCCGTCACGACCAACCTCTCCGCCCCCTACGACCAGCTGAACATCGCTCGTGGCCAGTTCGAGCGGGTCGAGGCCGATCGGGACTTCGTGATCCAAGGCACCGAGCCGCTGATCGTCGGGCAGTTCGTCGCGGGCCAACAGCAGGCGGGGATCCCCTCATCGCTGCCCGGAGGCGACCCCTCGTTCATCCTGCTGCCCCCGGTGGAGCAGTTCCGCTCCGACTACCTCTTTCTCACCCCCGACAAATACGCCTTCGACTTCATCCTCGTCGCCGCGCCAGAGGGCGCCACAGTGCGCCTCGATGGACGCGAGCTGAAAGACGGCTGCGACGAGAAAGCGGGCAAGAAGCTCTGCTGCACAGTCTCGCAGGTCGGCCTGATACAGAAGCCTGGGAACCCCTTGGGCACGCAGTACTCGGCCTATAAATGTCAGCTCTCGTTCCCCAAGGTGCTCGCCGGCCTCACGCCGCCGGATAACCTCGAGGCCGGCTCGCAGAACGACGGCGTCCATCGTTTGAAGTCGACGCTGCCGGTCGGGCTGGTGGTCTACGGCTTCGACGCCTATGTCAGCTATGGCTACCCTGGCGGCACCGACCTCTCGCTGATCAACATCAAGTAGAGGATTGACTGCATAGTCGCAGCTTCTGGAGACCCGCATGCTCGTACGCTACCTCGCGCTGGCCGCCTTCGCTTTCGTGCCGATGATCGCCTGCTACAACAAGGAGGCCTCTTCACCCTCAGCCCAACGGATCACCACACAAGCGAGAGAGCCACAAAGCAAGGGCCTCAAGAAGAAGCACGTAGAGAAGCCGGGCAAGAAGCGAGGGCAGGAGGACAGCTCGCGATACCAAGCCAGCTGGGGGCAAAAACGAGGCGCCGAAAGCGGAAAGGTCGCCGGCGGATGGCGTGTCGTTCAGGACGCGGATAAAGAAGAAGGATAAGCGACGACGTGTCCCCCAGGCAGCACCTCATGGCGGAGGCGGGGTCGTCCCGATCCGCATCGTGGCCTCCAAGTTGACCGTCAACCCCGGCGACCAGGTGACGTTGACCTATTATGGTGGGAGCTTCGCCCCGGGAGCGAAGGTGCAGGTCGGCGACAAGACGATCACCGGGAAGCGCAGCGCTGACGGCAAGAGGCTGACGTTCAGGGTTCCCAAAGACGCCGAAGAGGGCCCGGTGACGCTCAAGGTGATCGATGAGGTGGCGACGACCCGCGGTCCCCGGCTCGAGGTCGAGTAGTATCCAGCCGACATCTGCTACCGCGCTGGTCTGCGACATCACAGCGGTTGTCGCTCGTTGGTTGCTTGCTACCTGCGCCAGGCGAAAGGTCGACGGCCTCGAGACCGACGTCGACTGCGGCGGCCGGACCTGCGGTCGTCGCCGCCACGGCGATGACCTCCGCCGAGAGCTCCGCCCTGCCGATCGACAGCCCTCCGGCGCGGTCGACAGCCCCCTCTCCGGCGCGATCGACAGCCTGCAGATCCGCGAGGTGCGGCGCGTGTCTTGACCCCACCGCTACCAATCGGTCGGCATGTAGTCCTTGAAAAACAAACCGAAGCGATGCTCGCCGCTGAGGAAGCCGTCGAAGATCGGGTCGACGATCCGCGCGGCGCCGTCGACGATGTCGAGGGGCGGCGAGAAGCCGTGGATGGAGACCTTGCGCGCGGCGAGATCGGCCGGGTCTTCGTCGGTGACCCAGCCGGTGTCGACGCTGTTGATGTGGATCCCGTCTTGTGCGTAATCCACAGCTGAGGTGCGGGTCATCATGTTCAGCGCGGCTTTGGCCATGTTCGTATGCGGATGCTTGTCGGTCTTGTAGCGCCGGTAGAACTGCCCCTCCATCGCCGAGACGTTGACGATGTGCTTGTCTCGCGTCTGGTGGCGCAGCATCAGCGGCTTGAGCCGCGCGTTGAGCACGAAGGGCGCCACGGCGTTGACCAGCTGCACCTCGAGCAGCTCGAAGGTTGGCACCTCGGCGAGCGTCAGCCGCCAGCTGTTCAGCGCGCGCAGATCGACCTGCTGTAGGTCGGCGTCGAGCTCCCCGGTGGGAAAGAGCTGCGGTCCGTCGCGCAGGTCGTCGTCGAGCAGCGCGAGCTGCGAGAGCTCGGCAGAGGCGCCGATGCCGACCTCATCGGCGGCCTCGGTCGCGGTCAACGCGCGCGAAAGGGGCCGCTCGTTGGGCCGTAGCTGGGCGCAGAGCGCCTCATGACCCGCGAGCAGGGCCTGGCTTGCCGACGGCAACGCGGCGGCGATCTCGCGCTCTTGCTCCATCAGGTGGCGGTAGAACCCGGGCGGGCGACGCACGGTCTGGCAGGCGTTATTGAGGATGAAATCGAGGCGCTCGAGGGTCGCGTCGAGGTGGCGTGCGAGGCGCTCGACGCTCGGTGTATGGCGCAGATCGAGGCCGTAGATCTCGAGCCGATCGCGCCAGCTCTCGAAGTCCGCTTCGCGGCCGTAGCGCGCCACGGCGTCTCGCGGAAAGCGTGTCGTGACGATCACCTTCGCCCCAGCCCGCAGCAGCTTGATCGCAGCCTGGTAGCCGATCTTGACCCGCGCGCCGGTGACCAACGCTACACGCCCAGAGAGGTCAGCGGTCTGGTGGCGCTTGCCCCAGTTTAGCCTCGCGCAGGGCGGGCAGAGCTGGTCGTAGAAGTGGTGCAGCTCGTGATAGCGCGCCTTGCAGATGTAGCAGACGCGCTCGTCGACCGCCGCGGCGGCGGCGCTCTCGGTGGCTACGGAAAGCTCCGCGCCGCCCGCCGTCGGTGGGAGCGGCAGCGGCGTCTCGAAGACCGCATGCCGCCGCTTCTCGCGGATGCCGGTCTGCTCGAGCGCACGCTCGACCGCCTCCCGACGCTCCGCTCGGCGCCGCCGCCGCAGCGCCTTGTCGAGCGCGCGGCGTTGCTGCACCGTGGGGCGCGCCAGCGGACCGGCGGCCTCGCAGAGGCGGCGGTAGGTCGCCCGGTCGAGGCGGGCGAGCGCGTCTGGGTCGGCGAGCAGCCGCTCGAGCAGGGCGATCGCGCCGTGGACCTGCTCGAGGTCGTCGGGAGAGAGGGGAGTAGAGTCGGACATGGTGAGGGCAAAGAGGCCCCAGCTAGCTGCTCGTGTACCGCCAGCAGACGAAGGAGCTTGGTAGGCTCCAGAGGAAGGTCGGGCAAGGAGAGCAGCCGGCGCAAAGCCCGTAGAGGCGGCGGATCTCTCCGCCGCCTATGAAACCACGGCTACAGCATGTAGGTCAGCGCGGAGCGATCTTCGCTGTCGATGGTCGCGACGATGCCCCTGTTTTTCGGCAGCACGTTGTAGGTGAAGAAGCGCGCCGTCTCGATCTTGTTGAAGTAGTAGCGAGCGTCCGGATCCTCTTGGTAGAGGATGTCTCGGGTCTCCCAATCCTCCGAGTCGGTGTCGGCGTAGCGCGCCTCGAGCATGTCGTGGGCTAGCACGGCCTGTCGCAGCAGCGACCAGGCCGCGATGATATTGCCCGTGAGCTCGAGGTAGGGCGTGGCGCAGAGCACGGGATAGCGTCGATCGCCGCTCATGCCCTTCATACCCAGCTGCATCGTCACGCGAGACCACTCACCAACCTCCTTCTCGAGGAACGCGATCTCCTTGTTGAGGTTGATGTGCTCCTTATGCTCCTTGATGAAGGCTTGGATGTTCTGGAGCATCTGGCGGAAGTAGAGGCCTGCCTTGGTGGTCAGCTTGCGGCCCAGCAGGTCGAGGGCCTGGATGCCGTTGGTGCCCTCGTAGATCGACGCGATCTTGAGGTCGCGGGCCCAGCGCTCGACCGGGTAGTCGGCGATATAGCCGGCACCACCCATGGTCTGCATCGCCATCGTCGCCACCTCGAAGGTGCGATCCGAGATCCAGGCCTTGCAGATCGGGGTCAAGAACTCGAGGGCGTTATGCGAGAGGCTCTTCTTCTCTTCGTCTTCGCAGTAGTCGGCCATGTCATGGTGATACGCTGCCATATAGAGCATCGCGCGGCTCGCCTCGACCATCGCCTTTTGCCACATCAGCATCCGCCGCACGTCGGGGTGCTTGGTGATCGGCACGCGCTGGGCGTTGGGATCCTTCATGTCCTCGATGTCGGTGCCCTGCACGCGCTCTTCGGCGTATTGCTGCGCGTAGAGGAACGCTTGCGAGGCCAACGCCAGGCCCTGCAGGCCGACGCCCAGGCGCGCGTGGTTCATCATATGGAACATCTGCCGCATGCCCTCGCACTCTTCGCCGATCAGCAGGCCGCGGCACTCCCCTTCCTCACCAAACTGCATCACGCAGGTCGGTGAGGCGTGGATGCCCATCTTATGCTCGATGCCAGCGCAGACCACGTCGTTGGTCTTGCCCGGCTTACCTTCGGCGTCTGGCCAGTACTTCGGCACGACAAAGAGGCTGATGCCCTTGACGCCGAGCGGCGCGTCCGGCGTGCGCGCCAGCACGAGGTGCACGTGGTTTTCGCACATGTCGTGCTCGCCGGCGGTGATGAAGATCTTGGTGCCCTTGATCAGGTAGCTGTCACCGTCTTTGCGCGCGGTGCTCTTGATGTCGCCGACCGCGGAGCCCGCGTGAGGCTCGGTGAGGCACATCGTCCCCTGCCAGTCGCCAGAGATCAGCTTTGGCAGGTAGGTCTTTTTGATGTGTTCGCTGGCGAAGGCGCTGAGGCAAGAGGCCGCCGCGTTGGTCAACCCCAACGCGAGGGAAAGCGAGCAGCAGGAGCCGACCTGCATCTCACCAGTAGCGATCTCGACGACGTAGGGCAGCCCCATCCCGCCGAGCTCTTCGTCCTGACCAACAGCGAGGTATTGGTTCTCGCAGATCGCATGGTAAGCCTTGGCGAAGCCCTCGGGCATCGTGACCTTGCCGTCGTTGAAGCGCAGCCCCGTGCGGTCGCCGGGGCCGTCGATCGGCGCCACCTGCTCCCGATGAAACTTGAACGCCTCGACGAGCATCAGGTCCAGCGATTCCCGATCGAAGTCTTCGAAACGAGGCACCTTCAGCAGCTCTTCGAAGGGGATCGTCTCGAAGAGCGCGAAGCGCATGTCCCTCAGATCGATATTAAAATCCTGGTCTGGCATGATGCTCCTCCTACTCAGTGAGCGTGGCCTCTCCGCCGGTGATCACCTGGTCTCCAGCGTTGGTTACGGCAATGAACGGATGCAGGTATTTGCCGTCCTCGATCGCGCGAGGCGCGAAGCCGCGGACGGTCAACGTTTGGCCCGGACGAGCCGGCTTCGAGAAACGTACTTTCAGGCGCGTCAGCCGCGCGGGGTCGTCGGCGGCGAGTGAGCGGAGCACGGCTCGCCCACAGAACGCCATGCTACAGAGACCGTGCAAGATCACCCCGGGCAGCCCCGCGCGCTTGGCGAAGGCGTCGTCGAGGTGCAGCGGGTTGGGGTCTTGGGCCGCCGCGGCGAAGAGCTTGGCCTGGTCTTGACGAATCGGCAGCGAGAGCGCGAAGCGCTCCTCCCCCTGGGCGGCCGGCGGCGCGGGGTGCTTCAGGCGCTGGATGCGCGTGCGCTTTTTCCAGCGCTGAAAGAAGCTCGCCACACCAGAGCAGCGCAGCTCGCCGTCGACGCGGAGCCCGACCTCGACGCGCAGCAGCTGCCCCGTGTCTTTGTCTTGTAGGGTCAGCGTCTGGGCTTCGGGGCACACGGTCTCTCCGGGCAGGAGCGGCTTGTGGAAGCGCAGCTCCATCTCGCCGAAGAGCAACCGCCAGAAGTCCATCTTCACCCTCGGATCGGCGAAGACTTGAAAGAACATGGGGTTGAAGAAGCGCACGGGAAAGAGCAGCGGCGCGACGAGCGCACCCGCGTTATGAGCGTTGGCGGTGAAGCGGGGGTTATCGTCGCTGGTCGCCTCGGCGAAGGCGAGCATCTCCTCAGCGGAGATCTCACTCGCCTTCCCCTCGAAGTGACGGCCGAGGCAGTCGACGCTCAGCGCAGGTCCACGCGTCGCGAGCTCGGCTTCGAGCGTCGCCGCTGGCGTCTCGCCGCCGAGGCGGCGCAGCCAAGCGATCACCTTGGTGTCACCCTCGAGCGGCGCCTCGTTGCCCTCGCCGAGAACAACCCAGAGCGCCGCAGCATCACCACCAACACGCGCGACCTCATCGTCCGCCTCACCGACGGCTATCGACAGAGATCCCGCGTCATCGACGCGGATCGCGAAAGGCTGGCCATCGGAGACGAGGGTCAACGAGCAGGGTAGACCCGCGTTGGGCGGTGGAGCTACGCGCTCGACGAGCGCAGGCCAGAGACCGATCAGCGCGCGCAGACGCTCGGCGGGGCTGATGCGCTCGAGGTGAACCATGCCCTCGAGGTTCATCGCGACGCCTCACCATGGGCTGGGGAGGGACTCGTGGGGGTGCTCTTAAGAGCACCTCTACACATTGAGCTACTTCTGTGATTCAACACCATCGCGGGGAAACATCTCTACTGCTCAAAGCCGCGCAAAACCTACCGCGAAGGTTGCGGTGGCGCAACGCGTCAGAGTAGCAAAAGAGCCGCGGTGCATCGAAGCACAGTGAACCACATGTAGGTAAAGGGCGTCCCTACTCAGTCGAGACCGAGCCTGGCTGAGCTGCCGAGCGAGCGTTCTGAGACGACCGGTAGTGCTGCGGCTGGCGATGAGAGCGATTGATGGCGATGAGAGCGATTGATGGGGATGCTCTCAGAAGACCAGATCGATCTCCAGCAAGGGAAAGCCGCCCGCGTCGCTCAGGGTCACCGAGATCGTGGCAGCGCCGCCTGCCCCAGCGTCGTCGTCGGCCTTCGTCACCTCGAGGAAGCCGTTCGGGCGCCCGATCGGCGTCGCCGCTCCATCGCGGCTGTAGCTCAGCTGTAGCGGCAGCGCGTCAGCTGGGAAGTCGTAGCGTGCCGGGAGGGGCTTCAGCGGATCGATAGTGAGCCTCACGTCGTGGGTACGGCCCTCGAGCGTGCCTCGCAGTTGAAGCAGAAAGCGCGAGGAGAGCTCGAGCCGCGGGTAGCCATCAGCGAGCGACAGGGCCTCCTTGGATGCTCCACCGCCGGTCGTCAGCGTGACGTTGCCCTTATACGAGCGAGCGCTCGGCGTCGCCGTCCCATCATCGCCGCAGCCGCTCATCATGAGGGAAAAGAGCCCGAAGACCAGCGGCACAAAGACATCGTGTTTTTTCTTCATGTTGTTTTCCTGCTCGAAAGGAGCGTGACGAGCACCGCCGCGAGGACCGGCAGCGGTCCCCCGGATCAGGCCGTGAAGGCCGTGAAGGCGGGACGATCTTCTCTGGGTCGATGAGCACCGAGTGAGATCAGGGCGTGGCCAGCGGCCCAAAGAGGGCCAAGAGGCCGCCAGCCCATGCTGGGAGCCCAGCCTCGAGAGGCCGAGCATCACCCAGCCGCTCTCCGAGCTCGCCGCGGCGCCGATCGCCGAGATCCAACCACAGAGGGAACGACCGGCCGAGACGAACCCCTCGTAGCTGAAACGCCGGTCGGCCCAGATGCTGATGGCGAGCGCGAGCACCATGGAGACGCCCAAGGTCACGAAGGTGGTCGTCGTGCCGCTCACCGGCAGCAGGCTAAACCAGCCAACCCGCACCTGTCACCCATTGGTCGCGAAAGGGCTGGTGAACACGTAGTGTTGCAGGTACCCTGCTTGCCCGCGCGCTGTCCCTGGGGAGGGTTGGCACGCCACCTGTGACATCATAACGCCAACCGATGGCGAGGACGAACCGATAGCGAGGACGTAGGTATCCTTGGCGACGAGATCGACTAAGCAGCATCGGCGAGCACGGAACCGAGCTAGTGAAGGGGTGCAGTGATGGCAGACAAAGTATGGTTGAAGAACTATCAGAAGGGCGTCCCCGCGGAGGTCGACTTCGAGGAGATCACCCTCTCGGGGATCCTCGAGCGCACCGCTCATAGACATCCGCGGGCGATCTCTACGATCTTCATGAACTCGAAGCTGACCTACGGACAGCTGAAAGATCAGGTCGATCGCCTGGCGACGGCCCTCGCACAGCTCGGCATCAAGAAAAACAGCCGCGTCGCGATCCAGCTGCCCAACCTGCCGCAGACGGTGATCGCCTTTCACGCGGTGCAGGTCCTCGGCGCCCAGGCGGTGATGACCAACCCGCTCTACATGCCACGCGAGATCGAGCACCAATGGCATGACGCCGACGTCGAGCTCGCGATCTGCGCCGACTTCCTCTACGCACAGAAGATCGTGCCCTTGCGTGACAAGCTGCCCGCGAAGAACTACATCATCGCCTCGATCCCCGAGTACCTGCGCTTCCCGCTCAACTGGCTCGCGCCGTTAAAGCTGAAGAAGGCCAAGCCTGCCCCGCTGATCGCGAAGATCGCGCCGGGGCCGGGCATCCACTTCTTCCGCAAGCTGATCGACCGCACGGCGCCAAACCCGCCGCGGGTCGAGATCTCGATCGACGACCTCGCCTGCCTGCAGTACACCGGCGGCACCACCGGCGTGTCGAAGGGCGCGATGCTGACGCAGCGCAACCTCTCGTACAACGTTCAGCAATGCCGAGCCTGGTTTCCGCCCCTCCTCGAGGGTCGAGAGGTCTTCCTCGGCGCGCTGCCCTACTTTCATAGCTTCGGCCTGACCACCACGATGAACCTCCCGATTATCGTCGGCGCCGCGATGGTGCTCCTGCCCAACCCACGCGACATCCCGAACATGATCAAGAACATCGCCAACAACAAGGTGACGATGATGCCGGCCGTGCCGGCGATGTTCAACGCGATCATCAACCACCCAGACGTTAACAGCTTCAACCTCGAGAGCGTCAAGAGCTGCTTCTCCGGCTCCGCGCCGCTGCCGATCGAGGTGCTCGAGCGCTTCGAGAAGCTCACCGGGGCGACGATCGTCGAGGGCTTCGGCATGACCGAGACCTCGCCTGTGACCCACATCAACCCGCTCGAGGGCGAGCGCAAGATTGGCAGCATCGGTCTGCCGATCTCGAACACCGACGCGAAGATCGTCGACATCGAGGATGGTAAGACGGAGAAGGCCATCGGCGAAGAGGGCGAGCTGATCATTCAAGGGCCGCAGGTGATGCCCGGCTACTGGGGGATGGAGTCCGAGACCGCCGACATGATCAAAGACGGCTGGATCTATACCGGCGACCTGGCGACGATGGACGAGGATGGCTACTTCAAGATCGTTGGCCGCAAGAAGGACATGATCATCGCCGGCGGCTACAACATCTACCCCGACGAGATCGACAACGTGCTGATGACCCATCCGGCGATCCTCGAGGCGGCGACCATCGGCGTGCCCGACGAGAAGCGCGGCGAGACGGTGAAGAGCTTCGTCGTCTTCAAGCCTGGCGCGAAGGTCTCCTTCGACGACCTCTCATCCTTCTGCAAGGAAAACCTCGCCGCCTATAAGGTGCCCAAGAGCTGGGAGGAGCGCGAGGAGCTGCCCAAGAGCACGGTGCTGAAGATCCTGCGCCGCGAGCTGCGTGACCAAGAGGTCGGCAAGAAATAACGCGCCGCCTGCCAAACGCCGCCCGCCGCCCGCCGCCCGCCGCCCGCCGCCCGCGAGGCCGCTAGAGCGCTGATCAGCTTACCGGACCGAGCTGCGCGAAGGATGCGGAATCACGGCGTAGGAGCGAGGAGGGCGCCTGCTGGTAGCAAGCAACC
>PDWJ01010562.1_pt1 | contig 13323 bp, 9 predicted proteins | sample 1430881 | NCBI WGS metagenome assembly PDWJ01 (sample SAMN01162460, study PRJNA174530) | Oral metagenome, whole genome shotgun sequencing project. | biome: Marine environment; feature: Marine mammal; material: Swab sample of the gingival sulcus; isolation source: swab sample of gingival sulcus... | reverse complement strand
TTGCTTTTGGAGCAGACCAAAGGTGGAGACAGTGAGGTTACTGAGGAGCAGGAAATCAAGATGCTGCAAAAATTGGTGAAACAGCGCAAAGATTCGGCAGCGATATACGAGGAAAATGGTAGGGCAGAAGCCGCTGCTGAGGAGTTGGAGGAGGCTAAATATATTGCGGAGTATTTGCCAAAGCAACTTTCCGCGGAAGAATTGGAAATGGTAATTAAAGAAATTATCGAAAAGGTTGGTGCGTCATCAATGGCAGATATGGGAAAAGTGATGGGAATGGCGTCTAAACAGTTGGCAGGAAAAGCCGAAGGAAGAGCTATTGCCGACACTGTGAAAAGAGTGTTATCATAAGTTAATGACAGTTCGTCTTGTTGTGGTTGATTGAGCAATTCGTTATCTTTGTAGTCCGAAATTAGTTGCCCAAAATGGAACAAGAAAAGAAACAACCTCAACAAGAGCTCGCCGAACGATTTAAGCCAACGAAGATATTGTTGCCTGTCCTTATAGGGCTTGGTGTGGTTGCTTATATGCTTTCGCGCGAATTTTCATTGGAGGCTTTTGAGTCTCTTTCCTTTACAAAATTTACGGTGTTTTGGTTGCTCATCTCGTTGCTACTTATGGGAGTACGAGATTTTGACTATATGTTACGATTGCGAGTTCTTTCAGAAGATGCGCTTTCTTGGCGTCAGGCCTTTCGTATAGTTATGCTGTGGGAATTTACTTCGGCAGTTACTCCATCTGCGATTGGGGGGACGAGTTTGGCAGTGCTTTACGTGAATAAAGAAGATATTCCCTTGGGGCGAAGCACCTCTATCGTGATGGCAACTTCTTTTCTTGACGAGGTATATTTTATTGGGTAGTGCTTGGTTGGCTCAGAACTTGATTTATCTTTGCCTTATAGGCTATGTTGTGAAGTTTTTATGGGTATGTATGCTCACTTACGGTTTGTTTTACAACCCCAGAGGAATGCAATATTTTCTTTTAAAAGTGTTTAAGTTGCCGATTTTGCGGCGTTTTCGCCCTTCAATGAGGCGTGTAGGCTCAGACATGATAAATAGTTCTTACCGTTTGCGCACACGCAGTTGGACGTTTTGGCTTAAATCTTTCTTTGCGACATTTTTATCATGGACTTCACGTTACTGGGTGGTAAATGCACTCTTGGTGGCTTTTTGGGCGAGTCGCTACAGTTGGGCAGAACATTTTGTTATTTTTGGTCGTCAACTTATTATGTGGATAATGATGTTGGTAAGCCCAACGCCTGGGGGAAGTGGTTTTGCCGAGTTTGTTTTTAAAGAATTTTTGGTAGAATTTATACCGGGTACAGGCGTTGCCGTCGGTATTGCACTTCTTTGGCGATTAATCACTTATTATCCCTACTTGATTATAGGTGCGATAATGCTTCCCAAATGGATAAAGAGTAAGTTTGGGAAATAAAAGAAATAAAAAAGGCTTCGAAATTTCGAAGCCTTTTTCTAATTTGTTTTTGCATTTTTATGGATGTTGTTTTGCCCACCAAAGAGGTGTATCCATTTCATCCGGACCTTGTACGGCAATAGCTCCCTCTACATTTTTTCCATTTGTATTAATGGCACCGTTTCCGTAGCGCATTCTTGTTGGGAATTTCCCATTTATATCTCCAGAACCAAAAATTACTAAGTGTTCAACTCCTTCAGATAATTTTGTAAAATTCGTATATGAATAGTCGTTAATTATAGCCCAAGCTTCAAAACCATTCGTGTAATTTGCTAACCAGCGTTGTAGCGCAATTTTTCCGACTTTTTCATTTAATGTTCCGGTTAGTTTTGCAGCATCTTCGTTTGCGATATATGTAGCGACATCAACTTCACTAATTCCCCACAGAAGCATAGCCTGTTTTATTCCCTCTTCAAACATAGCCTGTGCATTTTCACTACTGTAACCTCTAAGAGCAGCCTCTGCACGTAGAAAGTATGCTTCTGAAGTTGTTAGAACAATTTCAGGTCTCATAATGCTTTTTTTATCTTTTTTAGCAACAATTTTTTCTTCGGGAATAGAGAAGAAATCATAGATAGTATAAGGCTTAGTATCTTCATTTATTCTCACAGGTTGTCCGATATAATAAGTATTTTGGGGAACTTCAATAATCGTGGTGTCCCCATCTTGCGATGTTGTATAATCAACTCCCGCATTACTCAAAGTTTGGAGTAGAAAATTGAGTCGAGCTTGATGATTTTCATTATTCTTTTCTGGTTTTACAATCTTAGCCACTCCTCCTTTTGCGGGTCGTGCATAAGTGGATAGGCGAGGATCATTGTTATTGCGCAGTGCATCAATAACATATTTACTAACTGTCCAGTCTGAACCTGTGCCAAAATTATGCCAAATGTCTCCATAACAGGCACTAGACCATTGTGAGATTTCTATGTCTTTTACTAATAGACAATTTTCATCTTCTGTTTCCAATAATGGTGCTGCAACAGCTTTTTTTATTGCAGTTTCTGCAAAATCTGCTCCCTCTGCACCAAGTGCTCTCATTGCCATTCGCAATTTCAGGGTGTTGGCGAGTTTTTTCCATTTTTGCAAATCGCCATTATAGTAAACGTCGTTTTGCCCGAGGTCTTCAATTCCAACTCCTGTTGCTGTTTCCTCTCCGATAATTGCCATAGCCTCATCTAATTCTGCAATTACCCCTTGGTAAATTGTTTTTTGAGTGTCAAATTTGGGAAGAGTGATATCCTCTTTTCCTGCTTCAGAGTAAGGAACCATACCCCAAATGTCTGTGAATTTCTGGAAATACAAAGATTTTAGAATTTTCCCCACGGCGTACATTTTTTTATTTTCAAAATCTCCACCGGTTTGTGTTAGTTTAATGAAGTTGTCAATGCCACCGATGGCACCTGCCATCCAATCCCAAGTAGCATCAGTGTAGCCACCATTGTATTTGTAGCCCAGTTCGTCAGACCACCAACTTTGGTCGTGTCCAAAACAGAATTGTCCTGCGAATCTATCTCCGTGTATCAATGTTCCTCTCCAATAGGCAAATCTACTGGTTCCAAATAGGTTAACTTGTGGAGAAGTTAGAAAGTATTTCGCACTCAATTCATCTTGTGTAAAACCATCAGGTTTTGTATTGATATCATCAAAGTCAGAGGTACAACTTGCAGCAAGTAATACGGCGAATGCAATATTTAATATTTTACTCATATTTTTCATTTTCTTACTGTTTTTACTGTTAAAATTTAATATTAAGGTTCATCCCAAGTACTCTTGATGAAGGTAGGTTGTAGTACAAGATACCTTGTCCTGCATTGCTTGTTCCAAGGCTTGCTTCAGGATCAAAATGATCTAAATCTTTGTATAAAAAGAATAGGTTTCGCCCTACAAGACTGATAGAGGCTTCTCTAATAAAGGTCTTTTTCAATAAATTTTTGGGTAGTTGGTAAGATAAAGCAAGTTCACGAAGTCTAATGTTCGTCTGGTCATAGATGTAATTAGATGCAATACTTGAATAACTTCCCCAATATTTCTCTGCTGAGATTATTTTATCATTTGTTGAATAAGAACCATCTTTATTTTCAATAACACCTTTAACTAAAATTCCTCCATCTCTGTATTCTAAACTACGTTTTGAAACTCCACTAGCATCTAATGATGCTCCAGTTCCGGAATAAACTTTCCCTCCAATACGTCCGTCGATGAAGATACGAAGTGCAATATTTTTGTACGTGAATGTATTGGTAATTCCTCCAATCCAGTCAGGTTGAGCATTTCCAAGAAATACCTTTTCGGAAGAAGCCAACGGTTTACCCTCTGCATTTAGAACAATGTCTCCATTATCATTACGTTTCCAGTCGGTGCCGTAAATATCTCCATAGCCACCGCCTACGGTTGCTTGGATAGCCACACCTCCTGAATTTGTTTCATTTAATACGTGACTTTTTAGAGCTTTTGTAAGGCTGTTTAGAGTGTTTTTGTTCTTTGAAAAGTTCAGAGCTACGTCCCAAGAAAAGTTGTCTGTTTGAACAGGAATACCTCCAAATGTGAGTTCTATACCTTTGTTTTGCATTTCTCCAATATTTACACGTTCCTTACTATATCCGGTTGATTTGGGGATATCAACATCAAAAATCAAATCTTTGGTTAGAATGTTGTAGACGGAAAAATCTCCATATACTCGGTTATTGAACAATTTAAATTCTATCCCAAGTTCAGAAGAAGTAATTCGTTCAGGTTTTAAATTAGGGTTGAACTTAACATCTGTTCGAGAAACCTGTGTCACTCCTAAATAACCATCACCGGCAATAGTGAAATAGTTATTTATTTGGTAAGGGGAGGTGTCATTACCAACTTGTGCCCAAGAGCCCCTTATTTTCAGAAAGTTAACCCATTTGGGTAGTTCAAATGCTTGAGAAAGTACACCACTGGCACTTATAGAAGGGTAAAAGTAGGAGCGGTTTTCTTTTGGGAGGGTGGAAGACCAGTCATTACGAGCCGTAACATCTAAGAATAAATAATTTCGGTATGCTAAAGATGTTGATGCATACACGGAATTCACTTTTTTCTCTTGTAATGGAGTGTATCCAGGGGTATTTATTTTACCTAGATTCGCCACGGTTGCTCGGGTTGGAATTTTGAAATTTTCTCCTGAAATACTACTGCTTTCATAGGTTCTGTAAGAGTGGTTTATTCCCAAGTTAGCAGAAAGGTTGAAATCTTCATTCAAGTCTTTATTGAACATCAACAAGAAATCAGCATTTGTTTCAGTAGAGCGAGATTCCCCAAACCAAAGGTAACCCGTTTTTTTGTAATGATGACCATACTGATGTACATTTTCAGTTTTTGTGGTGGTAACGTCTGTTCCGATACGAGCAAAGGCAGAAAGGTAGTCATTAAATTGGTAAGAAAGTTTGGCAAAGCCTAAAAATCTTTCTCTTCTATCTTTGTAAGTGTCGTGATATTGCATCCAGTAGGGGTTTGCTCCTAAACTAGAATAAGAAATAGAAGAGTAGCCTTCGTCTAAGTTTTGATACTTTTTTAAGTCGCTTAAGGCTATATTTCTAGGCATTCCTAAAAGAAATGCCATAATTCCTTGTGAACCAATGCTTGGCTGATTGTTTATATCTTGAAAGAAGTAAGTTGCTTTGGCATCAATATTAAGTTTCTCGTTTAGTTTCGCAAAACCTCTTAGATTAAAATTATGACTTGTTAGATCTGCATTAGGAAGCATTGAACGGTTATTGTTGTTTGTGTAAGAGAAGCGAATAGTGTATTCTTCGCCACCTCCATCTAGTGCTACGGAGTTTACGAATCTTGTCCCTGTCCTAAAGAAATTCTTAACATTGTCTTCTTGTGCAACATAGGGTCTTGTTTGTCCTGTAAAATAGAGTTGTTCGCTACCATCAAATTTTGGTCCCCAAGAGCCACTTGCATTTTTTAATCCGACTAAGTCTGCAGGAATGTTTCCATTTGTTCCCTGTCCATATTGATTTTGGTATTCAGGAAATTCCATTGGATTTTCAAAGGTTAGGTTTGAATTGATTGAAACACCGATACCTTTTTGTGTAGTTCCTTTTTTAGTTGTAATTAAAACAACACCATTACCCGCACGAGAGCCGTACAAGGCTGCAGCGTTAGGTCCTTTCAATACAGAAATACTTTCAATGTCATCAGGATTGATGTCTGAAATTCCTCCACCGGAAACACGAGATTGATAAACATCTCCACCGCTATTTGCTCCGGTATTATCAATAGGAATACCATCTACTACGATTAGCGGCTGGTTGTTGGCATTGATAGAATTGTTGCCTCGGATTGTGATACGAGAACCACTTCCTATGCCTGCTCCTGACTGTGTAACTACAACACCGGCAACTTTTCCCGTAAGAGAGTTTGCAGGGTTACTTTCTTTTACAGCAGAAAGTTCGTCTCCTCCAATTTCTGATACAGCGTAGCCCAAAGCTTTTTTCTCTCTTGAAATACCCAAAGCAGTAACAACAACTTCTCCTAATATTTCGGAGTTTGATTGCATTACAAGATTTCCCGCTTTGGAGGCAGGAATTTCTACCGTCTTCATTCCGATAGAGCTGAAAACAACAATACTTGATTTGTTTTTTACTGTTAATGTGTAATTTCCATCAATGTCTGTGGCAGCACCATTCGTAGGATTGGCTTTTTCCACGACATTTACTCCCGGTAGTCCCATACCATCTTCGGCACTCGTTACCTTTCCTTTGATTGTCATTTGTGCCATTGCCACAAAACTAAATAGCACACAAGTAATCAAGGATAATATTTTTTGATTCATGGTTAAATAGATTAATTAGTTATATTATAAATCAAGCCAAAGATAAACAAAATACGGTAAAGTGCAAACGAATGCACAAAGAAGGAAAAGCATAAAAAAACCACCTCATTAGAGATAGTTTTTGTATGAAAAAATGGAAAATTAGTGGGTTAAGCCTCTTTTTTCATTTTTTTTCTAACAGTACGTTTCTTCTTTTGTTTTGCTGATTCTAAGTCTTTAAGTTCTTGAGTATTGTCCGATTCGTTGATATACCTATCTACAAGAATACGACCACAATGCTCACAAACAATAATCTTTTTACGAGCTCTGATGTCTAATTGACGTTGAGGAGGTATTTTATTGAAACAACCGCCACAAGCATCACGATTTACAGTGACGACAGCAAGACCATTACGTGCATTTTTACGAATACGCTGGTATGCCGTTCCCAAATTTTCGTCCAATTCAGCAAGAAGAAGATTTGATTCCTCCATTAATTTCTCCTCTTCCTTTGCTGTTTCAGCAACGAGGGCTTTCAATTCGGCTTTTTTCTCTTTCAGAAGTGCTGTTTTTTCTTTTAACTGTGCTTTTGCCTCCTTCAAGGTGTCTTTTTTTAAACTCTCTGAAGTAGAAAACTCTTTGATATGTTTTTCAGCGAGTTGAATTTCAAGCTCTTTGAACTCAATTTCCTTTGAAAGTGCATTGTATTCGCGATTGTTACGTACATTATCCTCTACACTTAGTTCTTCTTTTTTGACTGTTTTTTTTGCCATAGCCACTCTTATAAAAAGTAATTTATTGGATTCGTATTCACATTTGTAAAATAGGTTGCAAAGTTAGTGAAATTTTCTGTAATTAACTCATTAAAAATTTCTAAGCTGCAACGTTCACTCTCATAATGCCCTATGTCTGCAATGATAATTCGCTTTTCTGCATCGAAAAATTCGTGGTATTTGAAGTCTCCGGTGATAAAAATATCTGCATTCTCATGTAGCGCATTTTGCAACAGAAAACTACCACTTCCACCGCAAACTGCGACTTTTTTAATCATCTTTTTGCACAAATTGGTGTGGCGAATGACTTTCAGGTCAAATGTTTCTTTCACTTTTTGTAAAAAATCCTCAACCTTCATCGTTTCAGAAAGTTCACCGACACAACCAATCCCAACAGTAGGATTCGCATTTTGCAAGGGATAAACATCGTATGCTACCTCTTCGTAAGGATGGGCTTTTTTTAAGGCAGCAATAGCCTGTTGTTGTAGGTGGATAGGGAGAATCGTTTCTGTACGTATTTCTTTTTCTTTGTGCAATTCGTTTTGGGCACCGACAAAGGGAGTTGCTTTTTCGAGAGGGCGAAATGTGCCCATTCCTTCGGTGAGAAAACTACATTTATCATAATTTCCAATGTGTCCGCAGCCTACATTGAAAAGTGCTTCATTCACCTCATCTACGTGAGATACGGGAGTGAAAGTGACCAATTTCACTAAATTCCCTTTGGTAGGCGAAAGCGTTTGCACATTTTGTAAGCCCAGTTTCTCACAAATTTTCGTATTCACGCCGCCTTGTACACTGTCTAAGTTGGTGTGTAAGGCATAAAGTGCAATATTATTTTGTATTGCCTTGATGACGGTGCGCTCAATGTAATTACTTCCCGTAAGTCGCTTTAATCCTTTGAAAATTATGGGGTGGTGGGCAACTATCATATTTGCATTTTTAGCAATCGCATCGTCAATAACTTCTTCTGTAATGTCTAATGTAAGCAGTACTCCGGAGAGTTTTCTCTTTCGGTCACCTACGAGCAGTCCTGCATTGTCATAATTTTCTTGATAAACCGTAGGTGCTAATTTTTCGAGTAGAGTGCAAATATCGTGTACTGTGGGCATTTATAATTTAGTTTTAATTTTCTCTAATAGGGTGTGAATATTTTTGAGTTTTTGAAGAATCTCAACTTTCTCCTGTATTTTTTCTCCGTTTTGTGCGAGTTCTTGTTTCGCCCCTTTTATGGTAAGTTTCTTTATGCGAAGCAGGTAATGGATGGTTTCCAAATGCTCCATATCTTGTGCAGTAAAACGCCGAACACCTCGGCTGTTTTTTTGTGGTTTCAAAACAGGAAACTGTTGCTCCCAGTAGCGGATAGCAGAAATCTCCTCACCAAAATATTTGGCAACTTCGCCAATCGGGTAGTATAGTTTTTCGAACTTTGCCACTTTAGTCAAAAGATTGCATTGAGCTGTTTGTTTCATGAATGATTCTCTCGTATTCCTTTGGTGATAAGTCGTTGGAATAGAAGTTGATAGGGTTGAGTGCCTGTCCATTCTTACGAACTTCGTAATGTACGTGTGGTGCGGTAGAAATTCCGGTACTTCCTACATAGCCTATCACATCACCCCGTTTTACTCTTTGTCCCTTTCTCGCTTTGGCACGTATCATATGTGCGTAGAGTGTTTCATACTCACCGTAATTGTGTTTGATCACTACGTGGATCCCATAACCATTCCCCCTTTCTACTTTTGTAACAACACCGTCACCTGTAGCAAAAATGTCTGAACCTGAGGGGACTGCAAAGTCCATCCCTTTGTGCATTTTCCATATCTTATACACGGGATGAATGCGCATTCCGTAACCTCCCGGCGGGGTTCTGAGTAATTCTTTACGAATTGGCATAATAGCAGGTACGGAAGAGAGAAGTGTTTTTTTCTGTTTGGCTAATTCTTCGACTTCATCAAAAGATTTGCTCTGCACATACGCCCTTTTTATAAGACTGTCTAATTTTTTTGAAGAATTTGCTGCCAAATCCTTCTCAGAAAGTTTCTCTAATTGTCTGTATTTATTCACACCTCCCAACCCGGAGTATCTCAATTCCTCAGGAATAGGATCTGCATTTAAAATGAGACGATACAAATTGTCATCTCGATTTTGAATGTCATTTAAGGTAGCGTTGAGGTAGTCCATCCTTTTTTGGAGTAATTCGTAATTGGTTTTTAATATTTGATTTTCGTGAAGCAATTTACTTTCTTTGGGAGAAGTCGTTAAACTGGTAAAAACACCCAATGCAACAAGTCCTGTTAAAATTGCGGTAATGAAGAAGCCCAGTGTCCTAAGAATTTTTTTTCTTCTCTTCTTAGAACGTTTAGATTTTGTTTCTGCTCCCAAATTCTTTTTAGGCATTGCTATTTTTATTGCGAAATAATGCACAAAGTTACGTAAATAATCTATTTTTGCAATTTGAGAGAGTTGTTAAAAATGTAAAAAAAATAGACCAAGTTTAATGAAAGCAGCCGAAATAAGACAACAATTTTTAGATTTCTTTAAAAGAAAACAACACCTGATAGTTCCTTCTGCTCCTATGGTCATAAAAGACGACCCAACTTTGATGTTTACTAATGCAGGAATGAATCAATTCAAAGACATTTTCTTGGATTTAGCTCCGGTAAAGTATGCACGAATTGCAGATTCTCAGAAGTGTTTGCGAGTATCGGGTAAGCACAATGATTTGGAAGAAGTGGGTGTAGATACTTATCATCACACGATGTTTGAGATGCTTGGGAACTGGTCTTTTGGTGATTATTTCAAGAAAGAGGCGATTGCTTGGGCGTGGGAACTCTTGGTTGATGTGTACGGGCTCCCCCAAGACAGATTGTATGCTACGATTTTTGAGGGAAATAATGAAGTCCCACGCGATACAGAGGCTTTTGAACTTTGGGAAAAATACCTTCCCAAAGAACACATCATTGATGGAAATGCGAAGGATAATTTCTGGGAAATGGGTGAAACAGGACCTTGTGGACCTTGCTCTGAAATTCATATTGATTTGAGAGATGATTCTGAACGTCAAAAAGTTGCAGGTCGTGATTTGGTCAATCAAGATCATCCGTTAGTAATTGAAATTTGGAATTTGGTATTTATTCAATTTAATAGAAAAGCAGGTGGCATCTTGGAGAAACTGTCTAAAACACATGTGGATACAGGAATGGGTTTCGAGCGTTTGTGTATGGCTTTGCAAAATAAAAAGTCAAATTATGACACAGATGTTTTCCAACCGATTATTCAAAAAATCGCACAACTTTCGGGTAAAGAATACGGAAAAGAGGAACAAATAGATATTGCAATGCGTGTGGTGGCTGATCACGTACGTACGGTTTCGTTTTCCATTGCTGAGGGACAATTGCCATCCAATAATAAGGCAGGATATGTAATTCGTAGAATTTTGCGCAGGGCAATCCGCTATGCTTACACATTCTTGGATTTGCACGAGCCTTTTATTTACAAATTGATTGAGGTTTTAAATGAAACTTTGGGAGGACATTTTGAGGAAATCGGTCAGCAAAAAACGTTGATCGAACAGGTTATTAAGGAAGAAGAGTCTGCATTTTTGCGCACCTTGGCTAACGGCTTGAAATTGATGGAAAAGGTGGTGGATGAGGCAAAGCATAAAGGAGTAAAAATCATTACTGGAGAAGTGGCTTTCAAATTATACGACACCTATGGTTTCCCATTGGATTTAACAGATTTGATTGCTCGGGAGCAAGGCTTTTCAATTGACCAAAAAGGTTTTGAGGCTGCCTTAGAGAAGCAGCGAGCAGGTTCGCGTACGGCTGTGGCAGAAACTGCTGAGTGGACTTTCCTAAAAGAGAATGAAACACAAGAATTTATCGGTTATGATTTTACCGAAACTACCATTTCAGTGATAAAATACCGTACTGTTACGGAAAAGAAGAAAAAATTGTACCATTTGGTATTCAATCATACGCCGTTTTATGGTGAAAGTGGAGGACAGGTTGGGGATACAGGTGTTATTATTGATAATTTTTCCAATGAATATCCTGTGATTGACACGATAAAAGAACACAATGAAATTATTCATATTTTGCCCAAGTTGCCGGAGCATCTAGATATGAAGTTTACGGCAAAAGTTAATGCAGCGCGTCGAAATGATATTAAGAAAAACCATTCGGCAACACATTTGCTACACTTTGCATTGCGTCAAGTTTTGGGAACACACGTGCAGCAAAAAGGTTCGTTGGTTGCCGATACGCATTTGAGTTTTGACTTTTCACATTTCCAAAAAATGACGGAGGAGGAAATCTCGGAAGTAGAGCGTATGGTCAATGCTTTGATTGTGGCGAACAGTCCATTGCAAGAGGAGCGTTCATTACCGATTGAGGAAGCGAAAAAGCGTGGGGCAATGGCATTATTTGGTGAAAAATATGGAGATGTGGTACGTATGATTCAATTCGGTGATTCTGTGGAACTTTGTGGAGGTACTCACGTTGGAGCAACCGGTGAAATTGGTGTTTTGAAAATCATTTCAGAAAGCTCGATTGCATCAGGGGTGCGTAGAATTGAGGCCGTGACGGGGCGTGGAGCGATGGAATATTTCAACAAGCATATTGCTATCGTAAAAGAATTAGAGCAGACTTTCAAAGTGCCTGTGACTAAGGTGTTGCCAAGCGTGGCGAATTTGCAGGAAGCAAATAAAAAGTTAGAATTGCAAATTCAAGAATATAAGAAACAGGCTTTGGCAACGTTAAAACAGGAATTGAAAACGGAGATTGAGGAAAAGGAAGGAACAAATTGGTTATCGAAAATCATAGAGGTGGAAAGTGCCGACCAAGTGCGTGATTTGGCATTTCAATTGAAAGGTGAAATTAAGAACCTTGTCCTACTTTTGGGAGCAAAAATTAATGGAAAAGCGAACCTTACCGTTTTATTCGGACAGGAACTTGTGGACAGTTTTGATTTGAACGCTGGAACAATTATTCGCGAAGCTGCAAAAGAAATTCAAGGCGGTGGTGGTGGTCAACCATTTTTTTCCTCGGCGGGAGGAAAGAATCCTGAAGGATTGCAAAAAGCCTTGGCAAAAGCCGAAGAGTTGATTAAGGGGCAGATGAAAAAATAGAGAGAAGTTATGTTGAGAAAAATAAGTTTGATTTTTGTGTTTTGTTGTTTTGTAAACATTTTTTTATGTGCTCAAGAAAAAAAAGTTTTGCCTAAAAAAGGGGAGGGCTTACACGCTTTTTTTGTAAGAAATCATCTTTCAATACACAAACATAAAAGTCAATTTTTAGAAATCAATAAAGGTAAATTTGGAAAAAATAATGAACTTTTAGCGGGGGTTTATTACACTTTGCCGAATGCCAATACGACGACGGTGATTAATGAACCGCTTTTCGGGAAAGAATACGCGAAATTTAAGAGAAAAACAAATGCATTAAGTGGCGCTGTCTTTTATTTGGTGAGCGGACACGGAGGTCCTGACCCCGGTGCAATTGGAAAATATAATGGAAAAAAATTGCACGAAGATGAATACGCTTATGATGTAACTTTGCGTTTGGCTCGTAACTTGATGGAAAATGGTGCGAAAGTGTATATCATTATTCAGGATAAAAAGGACGGAATCCGAGACGATGCGATTTTGTCGAGAAGCAAGCGAGAAACTTGTATGGGCAAGCCAATTCCACTTTCACAGATTAAGCGACTGAAACAGCGTTCAAATATGGTTAATAAGCTATACAGAAAGGATAAAAAAGCCACTTATAAGCGTTGCATAGTGCTGCATGTAGATAGTCGCTCAAAAGGAAAAAGTTTGGATGTATTTTTCTATCATCATCCAAACAGTAGCAAAGGAAAGCGTTTGGCAAATATTTTGGTGGATACGTTTGAGGAAAAATATGGTAAACACCAACCGGGGAGGGGATTTTCGGGTACGGTAAGTGATAGAGAATTGTACGTAGTACGCAAAACCTTACCTCCTGTGGTATTCATTGAGTTGGGGAATATTCAAAACGGTCACGACCAAATTCGATTTGTTGATTCGAATAACCGTCAAGCACTTGCCAACTGGATGTATGCAGGTATTTTGAAAGATTTTAAGCATTAGGATTATTCTTTACGCAAACGTGCGTTAAACAAAAAGAGGTTGTCCAAAAGACAACCTCTTTACATTTTTAGATAACCGAGTGGTTAGTCAATAACTTCCACATTTACAGCGTTTAATCCTTTTCTTCCTTGCTCGGTATTGTACTGAACTTTGTCGTTTTCTCTAATGTCGTCAACCAACCC
>PDWJ01004039.1_pt1 | contig 13325 bp, 13 predicted proteins | sample 1430881 | NCBI WGS metagenome assembly PDWJ01 (sample SAMN01162460, study PRJNA174530) | Oral metagenome, whole genome shotgun sequencing project. | biome: Marine environment; feature: Marine mammal; material: Swab sample of the gingival sulcus; isolation source: swab sample of gingival sulcus... | reverse complement strand
TATGCGAGGAAGCAGACAAACACAAGTTTTACGTACCATTTGTTTGACCATAGCATTCGATGGCACACATTATTATGGCTGGCAGATTCAACCAAATACCCCCACCATCCAGGGTGAAATAGAATCACATCTTAAAACAATCCACCGCCGCCATGTCACCCTGCATGGAGCTGGACGAACTGATGCAGGTGTACATGCCCGGGGTATGACAGCCCATTTTCACACAGAAAAAAAACTCACCGTATCAGCATTTCAGCAGGCTCTGAACTCCATGCTTGCAGCTGATATTCGTATCTTGAACGTGGTGGAAGTAGATAGTGACTTTCACGCAAGGTTTTCTGCCAAGGGAAAGACCTATAGTTACACTATTTTCAATGATGAAATTCTCCTTCCCGAGAAAAGACTTTATGCTGTTCGAGTACGCAAACCTCTTGATTTTGATAAGATGCAAACATGCTTGAAAATACTGGAAGGCACTCATGATTTTACAAGCTTCGAAACTGCAGGATCACGAGATATAACGCATCCACAGGGAAGAGGAGCTGAGCGTACCATAACAAAAGCCACTATTGTTTCCAGTGGAAACCACTTTCACATATTTAACCTGACAGGAGATGGGTTTTTACGTCACATGGTGCGGAATATTGTAGGGACAGTTCTGGAAGTAGGGCTGGGCAGACGATCTGTCGAAAATTTTCAATACGTCTTGCTGGCAAAAAATCGGTCAGCAGCAGGTTCCACCGCCCCTCCGCAGGGGCTTTGCCTGGAAAAAGTTCATTACTGACCAGTATGGCTGAAGCAGGTATGTCAGCCACAGCGAAACATGAAAGCTCTCACTCCTGCATCTTTAATTTGCAAGTTGTCAGAAAACTTTCATATAAGATCCTCAGACTAAACAAGGCCATTGGAATACTCAACAGCCTGCATATACAAATCAGGAACAATCTCAGAGTTTATATAGAGCTTTTTTATGATCGCCAGAAATTTTTTCTCCTGCTGCCTCTCGTAAGCCACCACAGCATCGACAAAAGGTGCAAGCATCCCCTTTCGCTCCACCAGTGCATCATAAACAGCATCGGTTATTGGCAACTTTTCCATAATACTTTTGATATCCGTATCCAGTAAGGCGTCAATAAAGGAAAAAAGTCCCACCATAAATAGCTCTGCATCATAATCAGACAGCATTGAATGCTGGGCAAGCAACTCACAAAATTTCGCACGAACCAAGGAATGGCGAATGAGCTCAGTAGGCTTTTCCTCTGCAAGTTTTGAAATGGTTACAAGAAGAAGAAAACGACGTAGCTCTTTTTCACCGAGATAGGCAATGGCATGCTTGACACTTTTCACCCTTTCCAGACGATAAAAATAGGCAGAATTTAAAAATCGCAGGAGTTTATAGCTGATGGAAAGATCCTTTGATATTATTGTATGAAGACGTTCAAGCGTTGTTGATTTTCTTGCAATTTCAGCCATTAATGTAAACAAACTGAGTTTTGTCACAGGAATTTCTTTGACAAGCAACTGCTGCGGCTTGCTAAAGTAATATCCTTGAAAAAACTGAAATCCCAGTTTTAACGCCTTTTCATACTCCCCTTTGTTCTCAACCTTTTCAGCAAGCAGTTTTACATCGAATCGCTTCAAATATCTGAGTATTTTCAAAATTGTGTCAATGGGTGTCAGCCGTACATCTATCTTGATAATATCAGCAAGTGCGATCATTGGTTCAAACTTCTTCTTGTAAACGAAATCATCCAAGACCACCGTGTATCCAACATTTTTTAAAGCTCGTATTTCCTGGAGTACTTCTTTGGTGGGATTTACATCCTCAAGGATTTCAACAACAATCTGATTTTTAGGGAAGCTGTAAGCAACTTTACGTAACAACAGATCTTCAGTGAAATTTATAAAACAGGGCTTTGTCCCGGATATCCGCCCTATTCCTTCGGTAAGGAAAACACTGGTGAGCACACTGGAAGTAGCCTTGTTGCCGTCAACATTAGAAAGTTGACAACTCTTGTAGCCGCGATAGAGCAGTTCATAGGCAAACAGCTTATGGTTACGAGAAAAAATAGGTTGTCTTGCAATATAAAAATCCATAGCTCAATCTAACCATCTTTTTCAACTTACATGACCATAAGTTCTCTGCAATTTGGCAAAATGTACCACAAGTCTATGTCTTGCCTCATCTTCAATTTCAATGAATTTCACGGCAACACTGTCATCAACCATCCGAATAACATATGCTCCTACTTCCACCTCGGTTTCTTCGTCCAAGGGAATTATCAGAAGTACTTTTTCGTGAAGTTCAAGACCTATTGTAACTCCTGACAGGGCACAACCGTTCGCGGAAATATTGACAATTTCTGCTCTGGCGTCATCAAATGCATTTTTCAGTATTATTGAGTAATTATATCCTGTAAAACGCAGAGATTTACGTTTAGATCGTTGCATCTTCCCATTGGCCATTATCTTTTTATCAGATGAACTCAAAAGGAAATACTTCCTGTATGGTGATTTTTCAAAATTTACACTGAAAAATAGCTTCTGTACCAGGTAACAAAAGCTGCTACCCCATCTTCGATTGAAGTCGCAGGTTTGTAATGAAAATCCTTCACAAGATCATCCACATTTGCATATGTGGCAGGTACATCACCTGGCTGCATGGGCAGGAAATTCTTATCAGCCTTTTTACCAAGACAATCTTCAAGGACACTGATATATCGCAAAAGCTTTTCCTTATTGTTATTACCGATATTATAGATCCTATAGGGGCAGTAGGATGTGGCAGGATCAGGATTATCACCATCCCAGCCGGGGCTGCCCTCCGGAACAGAGTTAACAACCCTGACGACACCCTCCACAATATCATCTATATATGTGAAGTCTCTTTCCATATCACCATTGTTGAAAACATCGATAGGCCTATCCTCAAGAATAGCCTTCGTAAAGAGGAAAAGAGCCATATCAGGGCGTCCCCACGGGCCATAGACCGTAAAAAAACGAAGACCTGTCGTCGGCAACCCGAAAAGATGACTATAGGTATGTGCCATGAGCTCATTTGCCTTTTTGGACGCTGCATACAGTGACACAGGATGATCGACATTGTCATGTACAGAAAAAGGCATCTTGGTATTGGCACCATATACAGAGCTGGAAGATGCATAGACAAAATGTTTGACATGAGTATGGCGGCATCCCTCAAGAAGGTTGACAAAGCCGACGAGGTTAGTATCCACATAGGAGTGCGGATTTATAAGGGAATAGCGAACCCCAGCCTGCGCTGCAAGGTTGACGACAGCATCGAAATCATGCTCTTCAAAGAGCTTTTCCACCCCCGTTCTATCACTTAAATCAAGATCACAATGGGTAAACCCCTCTCCTGAGACAAGGGTGTCCATACGGTCGCGCTTCAGCTTCGGATCATAATAATCATTAAGATTATCAAGTCCCACCACCTCGGCTCCACCTGCGATCAACTGTTTGGAGAGATGTGCACCTATAAAACCGGCAGCACCGGTTACTAATATTTTTTTCATATTCCCTTCCAGTAAAAAACAAAACCCATCAGAACAGAACACTGATGGGTTTTGAGTCAAAGTATGTATCTCATGGAATCATTAACCAAGTGCAGGTTCCTTGAAATAACTTTGACAAATGACTCAAAATTTAATCGTCAAAATCTCCATCCGGGCCAACATTTACATCAAGAGTCTTGGCCCGTTCCCGAATTTTTTCTTCTGTCCATTCAGTAGGTTCTTCAATCCGTTCCGCCTTACCACCCAAATCATGGGAACCTGCCTCCATGATAATATCTCGTGCAATATCGGCAGTGCCTTCAGCATTGAACACATTGACCAGTATATTATAGACAAAATCTTCCACCCGTTTACTCATACGCTCACGGACAGCACGCTCCTGTGCAAACAACGTGGATTCAAAAGGCAGGTTCAGTTTTTTATAATTTCCGCCGCTCCAGCCATTTACCTCGGCATAAGCCACCATTTTTTCCCAGTTCTCTTCAGAAACACCTTCACCTGCTATTTTGATGAAGTTTCCACTATCATCAAGCATGGCATTACCATAATCATTCACCTCCAGTCCCCAGCTTACCATTTGCAAAGCGGTGGCCACATTGGCTTTAGTTGTATGCGTATTACCGGCAATGTCACGAAGCCTCTCTGAACTGTTTCCAGAGGTGCCATGCTGTGCCCCTGAGACACCGTATGGTGTGAGGGCTTTATGTATTTCTGCTGTCAACTCCACCTGAATTCCCTGACCACTTGCCTCAAGACCATGGACAGAACCATTATTCAGGGCAATCCAATCAGCAAAGATACCATGTGCATTCAATCCCTGGATCAAAAATGACGCATCATCGACGGTGGAGAGCCCATCAACCCCTTTAATTTCACCAACCTCTGTTTCCAAAGAAGCCCAATGAGGCACATATGGAGCAAGCGCGATGTTTGTGAGCAGATTCTCATCATCTGGTAAATGAGAGGCATCAATCGCTATAGACGTGATACCCGCATCAAACATTGCAGGGATTTCTATTTTGGCAGTTTCAAAATCTTCCTTTGTCTTGATACCATAATGATCGGCATGTATTGCTACAGGAATGGTAATTCCCAGTTCATTACAGACACTGTCAACCTGCCTGGCAATATTAAAGAAGTTCACCGCACAATATGTTCCTTCTGACTTTGCAATTTCTATCAGTAATGTAGCATTTGCACGTTGCGCTGCCATCAGCGCTCCCCGCAGCACAAAATAGGACCTACCGTTTGCGGCAATGGTCATGGCATGGGTCTTTTTTCGTAACGCACGATCCACCACCTTCCCACTCACCAACAGAGCTCTGGAGTTAGGAAACAATTTTTTTATCGTGGGCGGACGACCTATTTCCAGCACCTTGTTAAATTGTGTATCACTCATTGCATCCTCCATTTTGGATGTTTTTGCAAAACTATACTTTCTGTAAAAGCAAAATAATCATAGAATGAGGCAGTGCAGTCTGTAATGTATCAGTATCGACCACCACATGTTTGTATTTTATACCATACAATATCTTCAATGTATCATAAACCACCAGGAAATTCATGCAGTTCCTGGTAAAAACGCATTCTTTATTGACTTTTTCTATTGCTGCTCGCCTGCAACAAAATCCTTACATATCTTTCTGCCAAAAATCCACACAGCCACAACGCTCACCTCATAGAGGACAATGAGCGGTCCGGCCATCAGCAACTGATTTACCACATCAGGAGTGGGGGTTAAAATGGCAGCAATAATAAAATTAATCAGCAATGCATACTTTCTATTTTTATTGAGAAAAGCGATATCAACCAGGCCAATTTTTGCCAGGAACACCATAAAAATTGGCAGTTCAAAAATCACCCCAAAGGCAATGAGCAAACGCAAGGCAAGGGAAAAATATTCACTGACGCCAGGAAGCGAGGTAAGGTAGGTGTTATTGTATCCCACTAAAAATTTAAACGCTGGTGGAAAGACAACAAGATATCCAAAGACAGCCCCACCTGAAAAACAGAGTGTGGAAATAAGGGTGAAAAGAACCAGAACTCTCTTTTCATGCTTGAATAGCCCAGGTGCAATAAAACGCCAGATTTGTGAGAAAATCACAGGCGATGCCAGTAAAATCCCACAGACAAGGGCAAGCTTCAGATAAAAAAAAACCCTTCCTGGTACGAAGTGAAAATCAAAGAAGTACCCTCAGGAAGAACGCTCACCAGCGGCATAAAAAAATAACTGCCAATAGGTCTGATAAAGGCATAGGAAAGGCAGAAAAAGATGAAAATGGCAGCAAAAGAGACGATTAAACAGGAACGCAACTCACGTAAATGTTCCGTTAATGCCTGATTTTTTAATGCTGCCTGGGGATTATCATCCTGCATCAATTTTCCTTTCTCTTCTGTTACAATAAAAAACAATGTACTTATCGTCAGAATTTTATATATTCCTACAAAGTGGAATAGCCTGGTCTGTTTAACAGATCACAGTTTTTTTTGCAATATCAGAGCTGACAGTCTACTGAAAAGTGGTATGTTTTACATTTTTCGCAGAATAACACCAGCACGTAAACAGATTCGGCAACACTATTGTCTGCACAGTGCTCTGCTCTGATAAAACACTTTTCAATCGCCCTAAAATTCACTGCACATATGAGTCTGAAAATACTAATAGTAGACGATGAAAAAAGCATGCGGGACTTTTTAAAGATCCTGCTTACCAAAGAGGGGTACACTGTTACGACAGCAAATGACGCTGCGTCTGCAATCATAACCGTCAAAGCAGAGGTCTTTGACCTGGTCATCAGTGATATCAGAATGCCCGGCGCCAGTGGTCTCACCCTGCTTGGTGAAATCAAGGAATTGTACCCGAACCTCCCTGTTATCATGATTACAGCTTTTGCATCGCCCAATGACGCCGTCACCGCCATGAACAGAGGGGCTTTTGATTATATTTCCAAACCGTTTAATGTAGATGAGATAAAATCCGTTATCAAATCAGCCACATCCCAGAAAGAACTGCCTGAAAATAAAGAAGAACTCACAGAAAACTTTCCCTATATCGTTGGCAGAAGTAAAGAAATGCTAAAGATATTTGATGTGATACGCCGTATCGCCCCCACTCCGGCTAACGTCTTGATATATGGAGAGTCAGGAACGGGAAAAGAGCTGGTTGCAAAAGCAATTCATCAAATGAGCCAGGTAGATCAGCAATCCTTTGTTCCTATAAACTGCAGTGCCATTCCCGAAGAGTTGATGGAAAGCGAACTCTTTGGTCACGTTAGAGGATCGTTCACAGGTGCCATAAGCGATAAACAGGGGCTTTTTCTTGAAGCCGATGGCGGCACAGCCTTTTTAGATGAAATCGGAGAGCTTACTCCCATTATTCAAACAAAACTCCTTCGTGTTTTACAGGAAAGAGAGATAAAACCCGTAGGCTCGACAACTATTAAACCTATAAATGTACGAATTATTGCTGCCACCAACCGTTTTCTGGAAGATGAAATTGCCGAAGGAAGATTCCGGGAAGATCTCTTTTATCGTCTGGCCGTTGTGCCCATACGCGTCCCCTCACTCCGCGAAAGAAAGGACGATGTACCTCTGCTGGTAAATCACTTCCTCGATAAATACTCCAAACAGCTGGGTAAGGAAGTGCAAAATATTTCCAGTTACGCCTTGGAAGTGCTTATGAGTTATGATTTCCCGGGAAATGTTAGAGAACTGGAAAACATCATTGAACGCGGTGTTGCTCTTTCTAACAGCAATATTATCCTGCCTGAGAGTCTTTCACTTATGGGTGGCTATTCCAAGAAAAAGGAAACGGCAGAAAATGAAAAATCGCTTTTTGTTGCAGCACAAAATGAAGAAGAACTGTTCGATACCGGTCTGGAAAAGATAATCACCCAGCTTGAAAAAAAACTTATCACATACGCACTTGAAAAAACAGGGAACTCCAAGATGAAAGCTGCTGACTTGCTCAAGATCAGTTTTCGCTCTTTGCGTTACAAGACTAAAAAATACAACATCGACTAACAATCTATTTCCACACAACTGCCCAATGTTCAATTCTTCTCTAAATCCTGGTGAAGGAGTTGCCCTTCTCTTAAAAAAACAGCTCCAATGGCTGCTCTTTCTTCGTGTTATTTTCTATACCCTGCTTGTAGGAGTCACCGTTATCTTAAATCAGATGGGTTTTAATTTCATTTTCCTGCCAGGTCCACTTTTGCTGCTCCTGCTTTTTCTCATTTATTTCATTTCCGTTTTTTCAGCAGTGGTTCTTATAAAAAGAGAGGTTGCGCCCATCCATTTCGGCTTCTTTCAAAATTTTCTGGATACAATCTTTGTAAGCGGACTCATCTACTTTTCAGGTATTTCCAACTCCATTTTCACATCCATCTACTTTTTCCCCATTATAACAGGAGGGCTGCTTCTGCCAAAAAAAGGGGGGTATTTCGCAGCGGCAATATCCACCTTCTCTTTCGGTGTCATCCTCTGTATGGAATTTTACAAACTGTTTCCCTCTTATTTTGCCCTCTATGATTTTGTACCAATTACAAATGAGCTGAAACTGGTTAACCTCTTTGCTGTCAAAGGTATTACCTTTTTCCTGGCCGCTTTTGTAAGTGCTCTTTTCAGATCAAGACTCACTTCCACGGAAGAAGCCCTGTCAAATACCATCAACAACTATGACAGGCTATCTCAGCTTTACAAGACAATCTTCGATAATATCTCCACCGGAATCATCACCATAGACCACAGCTTGAGAATAACTTCAACAAATAATGCCACTGGCTCAATCACAGGCTATTCACCAGAAAAGCTTCGAGGCAAGGATATAACCACAATCTTCCCAGAGCTCGATTTAAGCAAAGGAACGGCAAGAAGGGCCACAACTTTCACCAAAAAAGATGGAACTCCCATACGGATTGGATACTCTCTGACTCCTTTGAAAGAGAGGAGGGGCAATAAGTACAAAACCGGTAACCTGCAAAAAGACACCACGAGTAACAGCACGCTTATTACCCTGCAGGATATCAGTAAAATTGAAGAGTTAGAGAGAAAAATCAGACAGGGAGAAAAAATGGCTGCCATTGGACTCATGAGCGCCGGAATTGCCCACGATTTTCGTAACCCTCTTGCTGCAATCTCTGGTTCGGCTCAGGTCCTTTCTACTGAGATACGCTCCACAAACAGCCCTTTCAATCCTGATAATCTTGAACTGACAAACATCATTTTACGAGAATCAAACAGACTTATTTCCACAATCTCAGATTTTTTAGAATTTGCACGTCCCGATAATACGAAACAACACTGGTTTTCCTTAGAAAATTGTATCAACGAGGTACTCCAGGTCTGCAAAGCCTCATCTGATTGGCCCCAAACAGCTGATATTCAATGTGACATCGACTCAAATACAGATATATGGGCAGATGAAAAACAGTTTTTCACAGTCATCAATCATCTCATTCAAAATGGCATTACTTTTTGTCCCAAAGGGCAGGAAAAAATTCGTATCAGCTCAGAAGAAATACAAACAGAAAATCAACAAGAAAGGATTATTATCTCAATAGAGGATAATGGCACAGGCATAGAAGAAGAGATACATGAAAAGGTTTTTGAACCCTTTTTCACCCAGCGAGTGGAGGGAACCGGTCTTGGGCTGGCCATTGTTAAACAGACACTCGAAGCTCATAAAGGCAGTGTTGAAATCTCCACAAGCTCTCAACTGGGCGGTGCAAAAGTGATACTTTCCTTTCCACTTCTTTAACTCAGCCTATCAGGAATTCGAACTATCGCTCTTTCCAGATCCTCGCTCCCAGCCCCGTCAGTTTCTCAACCAGGTTTTCATACCCTCGTTCAAGATGATAAATACGTGAAATAACAGTCTTCCCTGATGCCGCCAACCCGGCAATAACCAAAGAGGAACTGGCCCGAAGATCTGTTGCCATGACAGGAGCACCAACAAGCCCGGCTTCACCTTTTCCGGTAACAAAGGCTGATTTTCCATCTGTTTTTATATCTGCCCCCAGACGACATAGCTCAGCAACATGCATAAAACGATTTTCAAAAATCGTCTCATGGATAATAGAGGCACCACCAGAAAGGGTCATAAGTGCCATAAACTGCGCCTGCAGGTCAGTGGGATAACCGGGATAGGGTCGTGTGGTTATATCGGTATTTTGTATCAGCAGCCTTCCCTCTGTTGAACGGGGCGAGCTGATATGCAAGGAACTTTCATCTTCTGAAAGAGTAAAACCAGCCTTTCTCAGTTTTTCAAGTAAGGCAGGTAAATGGGAAGGACAGCAGTCCGTGATCGTAGCTTCACCTCCCGTTGCGCCAACAGCGATGAGATAGGTACCCGTTTCAATGCGATCTGGAATGATCCGGTTTTCTGCAGCATAAAGCTGTTTTACCCCATGCACTGTTATTGTATCACTATCCCTGCCGTCTATTTCCGCGCCCATGGATATCAGCATATCAATGAGATTTCCAATCTCTGGTTCACGGGCTGCATTCTTAATAACGGTATCCCCTTTTGCCAGGGCTGCTGCCATCAGCAGATTTTCTGTTGCCGTTACTGAAGGAATATCAAAGTATACGGTATTGCCCACAAGCCCGTCAGATATGGCAGCGGTAACATAGCCGCTTTCAAGTGTGCATACCGCACCAAGCTGCTCAAATCCTTTAATATGGAAGTCTATCGGTCTCGCACCAATGGCACAGCCGCCGGGAAGCGAAACTTTGGCAGCACCTGTTCGTGCCAGCAGAGGTCCAAGCACCAGAACTGAAGCGCGCATTGTCTTCACAAGATCATAAGAGGCCTCGGAATGGTTGATGGTAGTGGTATCAACGTTCAATGTGGTGCCAGTATAATCATATGAGCATCCCAATTCCTCCATAAGTTTTAAAAATGTCCGTGTATCACGTAGATTAGGGACATTATGAAGCACATGTGTTCCAGGAGCCAGCAGTGTGGCAGCTATAAGAGGAAGAGCAGCGTTTTTAGCACCACTTATTTTCAATTCTCCGCGAAGCGGTACCCCGCCTTCGATTACCAGCTTTTCCATAATGTAATTACCCCTTTTTTACCTCTGCATAGAGAATTCTGTCTTTACCAGCATAATCCTGAAAGACTTTGATAATGGAATAATAATAACCATCCTTTTTTTCTGCGGCGAAGATCTCTTTAATTTGAGCTGCCTGCTGCCAGCCAAATTCCATAAAAAAGAGACCACCATCTATGAGATAAAAGAGCGCATCGGCTGCAATTCGTCTTATGATATTAAGACCGTCTTTACCACCGTCAAGTGCCAGATGTGGCTCATAAAGGGCAACTTCAGGTTCCAGTTCATTGGCAATTTCACTCTCACAGACGTAAGGGGGATTGCTCACAACAAGAGGTACTCTCCCCCCCTCTTTCACCGCCTCAAACAGGTCTGAATGTAAAACGGCAATACGATGCGAGAGATTATGACGTAAAACATTTTTTCTTGCCACCTGAAGAGCAGCTTCTGATATATCGAGCGCTACGACATCGCAGCAAAGTTTTTCTGCCAGAATTACTGCAATCACCCCGCTTCCACAGCACAGATCAATACATTGGGCTATTTCAAGCTGTTTTTCAGCCACAGTATGCAAAACATGTTCAAGAAGAAATTCCGTCTCAGGACGGGGAATAAGGACATTTCTGTCCACATAAAAGGGAAGAGAAAAAAACTCCTGCTCCGAGACTATATAGGCATATGGTTCCCGGGCACACCGTCTGGCTATCAATCTTTTATACTGATCACAGGCCTCATTACTCGCTTTCTGTCTACCATGAAGATAAATTTCTGTTCTCGAAAGCCCGGTCACATGAGCAAGCAGTAAAAGTGCATCGATCCGGGCATCTTTGACACTGCTTTTTTTAAGCTCCTGTTCACCATACCGTAACAGGCCATCAATCTCCACGATACAAAGAGTCTTTATTGAAGTTTTTTCAGTTTTTCAGCCTGGTCATGGGCCACAAGGGGGTAAATAACTTCCTCAAGCCTGCCGTTCATGATCAATTCCAGCTTATATAATGTGAGATTGATACGGTGGTCAGTTATTCTCCCTTGCGGGAAATTATAGGTACGTATCCTTTCACTTCTGTCACCACTCCCCACTTGAGATTTTCTATCCTGGCTTATCTTATCATGGTGTTCCTGCTCAATTTTATCCAGCAGCCTGGCTCGCAGTACGGTAAGCGCCTTCGCCTTGTTTTTATGCTGTGATTTTTCATCTTGGCAGGTAACAACAAGACCTGTGGGCAAATGGGTAATACGTACCGCTGAATCAGTGGTATTAACACTCTGACCGCCAGGACCTGATGAGCGATAAACATCGATTTTCAACTCATTCATATCTATATTGACATCAACCTCATCCGCCTCAGGCAAAATTGCAACGGTCACTGCAGAGGTGTGGATTCGTCCCTGCGTCTCAGTCTCAGGTACACGCTGCACACGATGAACACCGCTTTCATACTTCAGCTTTGAATACACATTATCACCGCTTATAAGGGCGATAATTTCTTTAAATCCGCCAACACCCTGGGGATTGGAGCTCATTACCTCAACACGCCATTTTTCACTTTCCGCATATCTTGCATACATGCGATAGAGATCACCGACAAAAAGAGCTGCCTCATCCCCCCCTGTGCCCGCACGAATTTCGAGAAAAATATTTTTCTCATCATTGGGGTCTTTGGGAAGCAAAAAGATTTTTATTTCATGCTCAAGTTCAGCCTTTCGTTCTTCAAGCTCCTCATTCAGACTCCTGGCAAGTTCTCGCAGCTCTGCATCTTCGCTCTGATCCTGAATCATCAGCTGGTTATCACGAATATCCGTTTCAACCCGTATATACTCAGAGTAGAGCTGCTGCAGTTTACTGTAATGAGCGTGTTCTTTTACAACATTCTGATACTCATTCTGATCATTCATCAGCGATGGATCAGACAGACGCCCTTCCAGATGGGAAATTTTCTCTTCGAGATCACCAAATTTATCAAACATCGCAACCTGATCACTTAAGGAAGTTTTCATCGAAATAAAAAAGTCCACAGCACACTACATGCTGTGGACTTTCTTGTATTTTCCTCGTGCAAAAAGCAACACCAGTAATAATATAATTATCCTGCCTGCTGTTCGAAATGCTTCGCGTATCTCTTCTTGAATTTCTCAATCCGGCCAGCAGTATCAACCAGCTTTTGCTTACCTGTAAAAAATGGATGGCATGCTGAACAGATTTCAACTTTCATTTCTGTATCCACAGATCCCAATTCAAACTCAGCGCCACAGGCACATGTCGCCTTGATATTGTGATATTTCGGATGTATATCAGATTTCATAACCCTGACTCCTTAACAGTGTTTATATAAAAAAGCATCATCGCAAAATGTCAGATAATGTATTGCTTACGATTTTCTCGAAATGAGCAAGAAAATTTGTAATAATACAATATTCAAAAAAAAGATCAACAAAAAACCATCTATATCCAATCAAGCTCCTCTAATCAACTGTTCATGGAGTCGAGAAACTCTTCATTACTCTTGCAGTGTTTCAATTTATCTACAAGAAACTCCATACCATCAGCAGGATTCATTGACGCGAGCAGTTTTCGTAAAATCCAGATTCTGTTGAGTGTGGCTGGATCAAGCAGGAGATCCTCCTTACGCGTACCGGAACGTTTGATATCCATGGCAGGGAATATACGTTTATCAGACATCTTACGATCGAGAATAAGCTCCATATTACCAGTACCTTTAAACTCCTCAAA
>PDWJ01004038.1_pt1 | contig 13325 bp, 11 predicted proteins | sample 1430881 | NCBI WGS metagenome assembly PDWJ01 (sample SAMN01162460, study PRJNA174530) | Oral metagenome, whole genome shotgun sequencing project. | biome: Marine environment; feature: Marine mammal; material: Swab sample of the gingival sulcus; isolation source: swab sample of gingival sulcus... | reverse complement strand
CGGCGAGCATGGTGGCGAACCAAGTTCTGTTGAATTTTGCCACAGACAAGGTATGAACTACGTTAGTTGTTCTCCTTTCCGTGTACCTATTGCACGATTAGCTGCTGCACAAGCTGCTTTAAGATAATGATTAAAATTTAAGTTTTTTAATGAACATCCAAATCATTTCGGTTTGGATGTTTTTTGTTTTTAAGGGTTAGCGAGAGATGATAAGCGATTGGTGATAGGTTGATTAATTGTCAATTATTAATCATTATTTGTTATAGTTTTTACAACTCATTCTCTACAATTACCCTTACTCTCTCAGTAAATGGTTGTAATTACAACTATTGTATGTATAATAATTTAATAATCAGTTTATTACTCTTACAATACACTGATTGTCAGTAATGCAATTACTAACTTAATTAAGTTTAAAAAAAATATCATTATTTATTATGATTAAGCTACTATGCAGCTTTTAATTAACTTATAGTATATAATTTTTTTCTAACTTTGTGGTCAGAATATGATAAGGATATAAATATCTTTAAATATGTTTTTGTGTAGAAAAATATAAAGAGATTATCTTAAAGAAGAGCAAAAATTGACATTTTAAAAACCTGTATAATTAATAACAAAAACCTTGATATATCACACAATGACTTTAAAAAAAATCAGTCTTTTAGCGATATTTTCACTTATGGTAAGCTGTATAGTATTATCCCAATCAAATAGTGATACAATTAAAAACACCGTTAATAACGAGTATAAAAAGTTTCGATTAGGTTCTTACGGCGAAATTCTTTATCAGTTTATGGATTATGGCCCCGACCGTTATAATCCACCTGAGGGAGCTCCCAAAGAAAATCGTTCTCAAATTGGTATTCCCAGATTAATTTTAGAGTTGGATTATAAATTTACTGATAACTTGGAATTTGCCACCGAAATAGAATTTGAACACGGAGGCACAGGTTCTGCTTTAGAATTGGAATTTGAAGAGATGGGGGAATACGAAATGGAGGTGGAGAAAGCAGGAGAGGTTGTTTTGGAACAATTTTGGATAAAAAAACGATTTTCTGATGCTTTCAACATAAAAATAGGACACATGTTAGTTCCTGTTGGCAATACCAATAAGCGGCATTTGCCCACACAGTATTTTACATCTTCGCGCCCGGAGGGTGAGATGAATATAATACCTTGCACTTGGCACGAAACAGGAATTGCAATAGAAGGAAAATTCAATAAATTTAAATACGAATTACAACTTGTTAACGGTTTAGATGCCAATGGCTTTTCATCTACATATTGGATAAGAAAAGGAAAGCAAGGCATTTTTGAAAATGTAAAAATGACCGATCCCGCAGTTGTTGCCTATTTAGAAAATAAAAGCATAAAAAACCTGCTGCTTAATGCCTCCGTGTATTATGGAAACAGCACCGGAAATACCGCTAAACCTGCCAAAATGAAACACATAAAAGGCACGGTATCCATAACACATTTTGGATTTGACTATAACAATCAAAACTTAATTTTCAGAGGAAATTTAATATATGGTCATTTAACTGATTCAGAAGAGATTACAAAAATAAATAAGATTATATCCAAAAATATTCAGTATCCGAGAACACCTGTTGCCGAAAATGCAATGAGTTATTCTTTGGAACTTGGTTACAATGTTTTTAATCTTTTTAAATTAAAAGAAAAGCTTTTCCCCTTTGTAAGATACAATTATTACAATACCATGGAGAAAACAGCAAGTCAAGTTTTTAAAGATGCAAGATATAACAGACAACTAATAACAGCCGGTATAAACTACTTTATAAAACCATATATGGCTTTAAAAGTAGACTATTCACGAAGAATTTTAGACAATGGTAATTACAATACCGAAAACACATTGGGTATTGCATTAGTTTTTAACAGTTGGTTTATAAACAAGTAAGTAAAAATGAACTTGTTTTAACATTATAATTTCAGTAATTTTTTTTTGAAAATATAAAAGTTTAAATTAGTTCGATATATATTAATATTTAAATTAAAAAAAATGCGTATAATTAACAAATTTGGAATAATACTCGCTATTAGTTTAGGAGTATTATTGTCGTCGTGTGGAGAAAAAGACGATGTAGGTAAAGAAACCGATAAAGCTTATGATTTTAAAGACATTTTAACAAGCTATGTTGAGAAAACAGTAATTCCCACTTACGGGGAAATGAAAGACCAATCAAAGAACTTATTCAGTCAAGTTACAAAATTCAAAACAAGTTCATCTCAAGCCGATTTGGATAAAGCATGTGAGTATTGGAAGAAAACCAGAAAACCTTGGGAAGCAAGTGAAGCATTCCTTTTCGGTCCTGCTGCTTACCATAATCTTGACCCACTATTAGATTCTTGGCCTCTTGATAAAGACCAATTAGACCAAGTGTTGAGCGGTACTAACGAGCTTACGGCAGATTTCGTAAGAGACGGATTAGGAGCTGTACTTAGAGGTTTCCACACTGTTGAGTATTTACTTTTCAGAGACGGAAAGCCAAGAAAGGCTGCCGACGTTACCGATAGAGAAAAAGAATACTTAGTTGCCGTAACCGAAGTATTAAGAGACGACTGCGTAAAACTTTGGGCTGCTTGGGAAGGTGGCGAAAGCGAAAAAGCAATCTTAGATGCTATTGAATTTGAAGTTAAAGTTCCTTATGGACAAGAATTTATAAAAGCAGGTAGTGCAGGAAGTCGTTACAATTCGCAAACTGATGCCATTGACGATATTATTCAAGGAATATTAGACATAGCCGACGAGGTTGGAAATGCAAAAATAGCCGACCCACATACCAGCGGTAATGTGCTTGATGTAGAATCATGGTTTAGCTGGAACTCTTTAACAGACTTTGTAAACAATGTAAACAGTATTAAAAACTCGTATATTGGCGGTTATTTCGGACAAGGCGATGCCAATAGCTTATCGAATTATGTAAAAAGTAAAGATGCTGCCTTAGATAAAGATGTTAAAGAAAAAATAGATGCAGCCATAAAAGGAATCCAAGCAATACCTGAACCATTTAGAAATAACTTAAAAGATGCAAAGGTGAAACCCGCAATGGAAAAATTGAATGAATTGGCAGATGTGTTTGAAAAAGTTCGCAAATTAATAAAAAAATAGTTATATTATTCTGTTAAGTATTGAAATATACACAACAGTTTAACAAATCAATTAGAAGTATTTCTAATAACATATCAGCAAGAAGTCTGGTGCTTAAAATGCTGATTTACAGTAAAATAGTACTTGGTTGATAGTTGAAGTAAGCTGTTGTGTGTGATTAAAAACCCGAATTTTGTATTTGAGGAATTGTTATATATCCTTGCATGTGTAATTCGGGTTCAAGTTTGAAATATATTTGATAAAGGGTTGTAATTAGGTATTATGCTCATAATCAGAGCCTAACATCTAAAACCCAACACCTAAAACCAAAAAAAAAATAAACAAATGAAATTCCTTAAATTTATAATAAGCACATTTATTTTAGCTGTATTATTTCAATCGTGTACAGATAAATCGGCAGAAGAACCTGAACGTAGTGATTTGTCAGCCGGTAAATCAACAACTTACACCTTTACAAAAGTAGCTTTTGATACACCTTCCGATTGGGTAGAAGGTGCAAATTATAAGAGATTTTTAAGTGGAGACGGTATCTACGATGCTCCCAGAAATTCCGGTTCGGTTATGAATGGCGGCTTAGGTCCTTTATACAGCGGATATGCTTGCGCAGGTTGCCACGACGGAGCAGGGCGAACACTACCAACCCTACATTCCGACGGAGGAACAGGAACTAACGGCTTTTCTGTTTTCTTAGTAGACTTTCTTTCTACTGACCACCAGTTTTTAAAAGATTACGGAGAAGTACTTCACGACCAAGCAATTTACGGACATAAACCGGAAGGTAAACTATCGGTTACTTATACCGAAAAAGAATATTCATTTCCCGACGGCGAAAAATATAAATTGATTACTCCGCAATATACCATTACGGATTGGTCGGGAACTACCACTGCACCTTATAAAATGAGTGTAAGAATACCGTTAAGACACGTAGGTATGGGTATGATGATGGCAGTTGACAGAGAAATGATTAAACAATTAGCTGCTAAAACATACAAATCAGGAGTAAGCGGTAAGGTAAATTATGTAAACGGAAAGGTTGGTTTAGTTGGTCATAAGGCTCAAAACACTGACTTAACTATCGAAATAAGTTTTGCCTCTGATATTGGTGTGTTGAATAGCAGATTTCCAAATGCAAGTAAATTTATAAATGGGAACATGCCTGACAAAGATGAAATACAAATAGCTGATGAGGATATGGCAGATGTTGATTTTTACTTACACACTTTGGGAGTTCCTGCAAGAAGAAACGTAAACGACCCCGAAGTGATAAAAGGCGAGGAAATGTTTATGAAAGCTAAGTGTCAAGAGTGTCATGTTCAAACATTGAGAACACAAGCTTCAGGAGCAACACTAATCGACGGAACAAAATTACCTCAGTTAGGCAATCAAGAAATACACCCTTATACAGACTATTTGGTGCATGATATGGGACCTGAACTTGCTGATGAAGTTCCTATGTTTGATGCAGCCGGCAACGAATGGCGTACTACTCCGCTTTGGGGAATAGGTCTGCAAAATTTGGTAAACGGACACAACTATTTCCTTCACGACGGAAGAGCCAGAAATTTCGTTGAGGCTATTATGTGGCATGGTGGTGAAGCTGAGCATTCGCGCGAAATATTTAAGAATATGGCTAAAAGCGATAGAGATGCTTTAATAAAATTCCTACACAGTTTATAAAATCAGTATACACAACAATTTGATACTGATAGCAGAGTGTTTTCCTATAAAATACGAGGAAAACCGAAAGACCAAAGTCCAAAGTTGAAATGCGCTGCTTAGGACTTTGGTCTTCTGCATTACCTACTACAACTAATTAATAATAAAAATATGTATAAATTAATAAAAATAATAATAAGTTTAATTTTTGCAGTAATGATAATGTCATCTTGTGAAAAAACAAAAGACAAACCACAAGAACCAAAAAAATATTACATTGAAGGAAAAATCACTTTTAACGACCCTGAAAGTGCGCCTAAACAGCATAAATTAATGTTAGAATTATTTATAAATGAGAATGATAAATTTCCTGAAATAGAATTTGAGTTAAATACTCATGATATTACTAACTCTGTTGATATTAAACAAGAAATAGATGAAAAACAATTTGGCAATTATATTGCAAAATTATCAATAGTAGAAACCGCTGTACGCAAAATTGAATTAATAAATTACGGCAAAGTTCAACTGCAAGATAATTTTACTTTACCCTCAAAAACAATAACAATAGCTTCTTTAACAAGGTTAAAAGCAACTGTATTTGGAAAGTGTACAATGTGTCATGGCAAAAATCCGCTAAAAATAGCAGCAAAGCTGAATTTGATGCCCGACAGTTGCTACAAAAATCTTGTAAACAGCCCCTCAAAAAATTCAACTCTACTTAGAGTAAAACCTTTTGAACCGCAAAATAGCTTTATAATAAAAGTGCTGAAAAAAGATATTGATTTTGAACATTCGGCAAGTACAAATATTTGGTCAATACAAACTAATCTTGTGGAAAATTGGATTTTGCAAGGAGCTAAAGATGATTAAATATTATATGTCTTACAAAGCAGTAAGTTCCTTTGCAATCAGCTTATTATAAGTAGTATATAGTTCTTTCACTAACAGAATATTGCTGAATAAATATAACAAAAAAATAAACAAGTGAACCGCAAAATAATACCATTATTATCATCTCATATTTTATTTGTTATTTCTTTATTAGTTTTTGCTTTTGCCATGGGGGCAGCCACTTTTATAGAAAACGATTTTGGAACTGAAAAAGCCCAAAATTTAATATATAAAGCATGGTGGTTTGAGGCTGTATTGATACTGATAACGGTTAATTTATCCGCATCAATTTTTGCAAAAAAAATGTATAAAATTCAAAAACTACCTGTCTTTATTTTACATATTGCGTTTATTTTTATGCTTATTGGTGCCGGCATTACCCGATATTTTGGTTACGAGGGAACAATACACATAAGAGAAAAACAAGAAGCATCTGAAATAATAACAAAAAATAGGGGATTAATAATACAGCAAAACAATTTTCAACAATTTATTCATACAGATTTTGATAGATTAAACAAATTAAATAAAAATTTTGTTATTGGTAACAAAAAATTTAATATCAAAACCTTATACTACTACCAGAACGCTTACCCTGCAGCAGTAGCCGATAACCAAGGAATACCCATAATAGGTTTTATAGCAGAACACAAGGGATACCGTAATTTTAGCTATATCGGCATAAATCAGACACAGAGTATTGATGAGTTTGTTTGTTCGTTTGACAAAGATAACAACAATTCAGATGTTAATTTTTTTTTACAAAACGACAGTATTTTTATACTTAGCCACAAAACCGACATTGTATATTTAGATACAAATAGAAATTCGCAAATTATAGCCAAAAAAACAGCCGTTTTATTAAAAAATAAAGGATATTATATAATATCAAACATAAAACTTTCTGTAAAAGAGATACTTACAAGAGGTAGAATACTTGCAAAGAACATTGACGATAATAAACGAAAAATATCGGCGGTTGCCGAATTTAAAATAACACACAATAATAAAAGTAAAAGTATACAAATATGGGAACATATAAGCGGATTGCATAATACCGTAACTTTTGACAGCACAACATTGAATTTTAACTACGGCAATCAAACAATTAACTTACCTTTTAGTATATACCTCAATCGTTTTGAACTAAGTCGTTATCCGGGGTCCAAAAGTCCCTCATCATACAGCAGTTATGTTGTAATTAAAGAAAAAAACAAAGCTGACAAATCATTTCATATTTACATGAATAACATATTGCAGATGAATGGTTTTAGATTTTTCCAATCAAGCTACGACCCCGACGAAAAAGGCACTATTTTGTCGGTTAATTACGATATTTGGGGCACAAGCGTAACATATTTTGCATATTTCTTATTGTTTCTCGGCATAATATTAAATATGTGCTGTGCCGGTTTGTTTAAACGTTTGGGCAAAAATAAAATTACTCTTATGCTCTTGTTTTTGTTTGCTTTTTATAATAACAATATTGTTGCAACACCTACAAGCAAACTACCAAAATCAGTAGTAAGTAAAACACATGCCGAAGAGTTTGGAAAATTGCTTATACAAGATAATAACAACCGTACAAAACCTATTTATACCCTTGCCTCTGACTTGTCGCGCAAATTGTATCGCAGCGAGTTTATATACGGATTAAGTCCTGCACAAATATTTTTAGAAATGAATATAGACCCCAAAATGTGGGTAAATATTCCTATAATAAAAATAAAAAACAGACAACTTAAAGATTTTCTAAATATAGACAATGATTATATTGCTTATAATCAATTAGTTTTACCTAATGGAGAGTATCTTTTACATAAACTTGTGCAAAATGCCAATTCTAAACCGTTAGTACAACGTTCCAAATTCGATAAGGCTGTGTTGAAAGCCGACGAACAAGCAAATATATGCTATGCTGTTTTTTCGGGTAGCTTTTTAAGGGTATTTCCAAAGCACAAAAATAAAAAAGACGATGTTTGGCTTACATTACAAGATATAAATAAATTGTCGTATAATAATATTAATTTTGAAAATAATAATTTACTGAAACAGTATTTGAAAAGTATAAAATATGCAAGAGAAAATAATAATTATGATAATGCCAACAGCTTGTTAAAGAAACTAAAAGAGTATCAAAAAAATAATGCAACTTATACACTTCCAACTGATAAACAAATAAAAGCGGAATTATTTTATTATAAATGGAATATTTTTAAAAAACTATTTCCATTTTATGTATCAATTGGAGTTTTATTTTTCATATTGCTTATAATGGGTATTATACGAAATAGAAAAATCTCTAAAACTGTAATTTACATATTTTATATTTTGCTGATTTTTGGTTTTTTGCTACACTCTGTCGGAATTATTTTACGTTGGTATATATCAGGTCATGCGCCTATCAGTAATGGATACGAGGTTATGATATTTATATCGTGGGTTACTGTATTGTCGAGTTTTGTTTTTGGTAAAAAATCTGACCTTACGGCATCAGCTACTTCAATACTGGCTGGTTTAACACTTATGGTTGCTAATTTAAGCTTTATGGACCCAGTAATTACCAATTTAGTGCCTGTATTGCAAAGCTATTGGCTTACTCTACACGTTTCAGTAATTACGGGGAGTTATGCTTTTTTAGGACTTTCTGCAATTTTAGGAATTATAAATCAACTGCTTTTTGCAACACAAATACGCAAACAGAAAAGCGATATAATAAATATCATTCAACATTTAAGCGAGGTAAACAGTAAGGCATTGAATTTTGGTTTAAGTTTTTTAGTAATAGGCACATTTTTAGGCGCAATATGGGCAAATGAATCTTGGGGTAGATATTGGGGGTGGGACCCAAAAGAAACATGGTCTCTTATCACTATTATAGTTTACACGCTTGTAACGCATTTGCGTATAATTAAAGGTGTTAAAGGTTATTTTATATTCAATCTTCTTGCCTTGTATTCAATATCTTCGGTTCTTATGACTTATTTTGGTGTAAACTATTATCTTGCGGGGCTTCATTCCTACGCAGGAGGCGATTCTTTAACTATCCCCGACTTCTTATATTACGCAATAATATCTTTGTGTATACTCTCCGTTTTGGCATGGATTGGCATGAGACAAATACAGATTAAATCTTGAAATCTTAGGAATTCATTTTCTTAATACGCCAATGTAATGATTGTATTGTTGCAGGGTAAAGTGTTTAGTGATATTTTCATTATTAATTTAAGAGAGATTAAGTTATTAAAACCTTTTATTTTTTATGTAATAAAATAATAATTTTACAGCAAGGTAGAAGTGAATAAAAGTGGTAGAGATGAATCCGTAGTAGCGGCTCATTATTGCAAATCGTTCTTTAAGACTTGGTAATAAGCTTTGGCTGCTTATGCCACCTTCCATAAACTTGGATAATGTTAACTTTGAGTTATAAATATTTTCAGACTTTTTCAGAACCTTTATAAGCCAATCAAAATCAGAAGAATATCTGTATTTTGTATTGTATAAGTTTGATAATTCTCTTTTTACAATAACAGACTGATGGCAGACTTTCATGCCAAATCGCAGACTTTTCCATGTTAATTTTTTTGGAGCTTGATGTCTGCGCATTCCTAATGCTTCTCGATTTTCATTAATTATTTCTGTTTCCCCGTAAATTAAGTCGGGTAGACTTGTGTTTTTCCCTATTTGGTCAAATATTTCACACAATACGCTATCAGAATATATTTCATCGCCGGAATTTATAAACCACAAGTAGTCTCCCTTGGCTATTTTTATGGCTTTATTCATAGCATCATATAAACCCTTATCCGGCTCGCTTATAAGTGTACTTATATGCTCTTGCTTAGCTTTTATTATGTCAAGGGTGCCATCTGTAGACGCTCCATCAACTACAATATATTCAATATTTTGGTATTTCTGAGATACTACACTATTGATGGTGTTTTCAATATACTTTTTGCTGTTGTACACAACAGTTATAACAGATACAAGAGGCTTTTTGTATGTCTTCATTAACTTTGTTGTTGCTTAGTCACCAAAATAATCAATAACATCTTCTTTTTGAACATCTTTATTTTGTTGATATTGCTTACTATGCTTATAGTCAACTTGTTTAGTTACTACACCTACTATACTGCCATTTTGCACAAATCTGAATATACCCATAATATTAGGTAATGGTGAATTTTCATTATGAGGACTTAGTAAGTATGATATAATAAAATTGTTACTCTTTGGTAGCTTGTTCCATATAAATTCAACATTATTTTTATTTAGTTGAAAATGTGCACCTCTGGTTTCAACAGCTCTGGCTTTATATCCTTGTGGTATATTTTCAGAAATTTTTGCTTTTCCGGTAATATCACCTCTGCTAATCATCAGCTGAACTAATAATGCTTTTCTTTCGGGCGAATATTCAGGAGTGAAACGCAATACTTGTATTGTTTTTTTGTTTTTAGGTACTCTATTATCCGAGCTAAATACTTCCCCTTTTTTATATATTTTAATCTTACTATTATTCAAGCTAACAGAGCCTCTTAAATTTCGATATGTGTAAACAAATTTAGCAGGTAAATTATAAGTTCCCGGTTTTAGGTGTTTATCAGCAACAATGTCATAGCTAAGAGTTATAGGAGAAATCTCAGGCAATCTTAACCAAGTATATTTAACTTCTCTATTGCTAAAACTAAAATTAGCTGCACCGGATTGTTGCTCAATAGCTGTAAAACCCGCAGGCAACTGTTGTGTTAGTGTTGCATAATACTTCAAATCTTTTTTATGTATAGTAAATTCTACGGTATAAGTACCTCCGGGATATATCTCACCGGGCAAATTTGATTCCATAAAAATCTGATTATCTTGTATTGTAAAGACACTTAAGAATGATAATAATATAATACTTAATAGCTTGCTCATAATGTAAATATTTTAAATGAATCCAAATAGTATAAGCACTGAAATATTGCAAATTTAGGTATTTTTTTCTAAATTGACAACAAGCACCGGTGTTTTCATGTGTTTATATTTTGTAGCCGTTGGCTGTTAGCTGTTAGCCGTTGGCTTGGTTTAACCGCAAAGAACGCTAAGTTTGTCGCAAAGAATGCAAGGTTTTTGTCGCAACTTCCGACTTCAGTCTTCCGTCCTTATAATCATGCCGTTGTGTGTCCTTTACCAGTTATGGGTATTTCATCTTAATACTTTTCGTTTTGGTACAAGATGGTAATATTAAATCAAAAAAAATATTGAAAAAATTGTAAAGCTCACAGTTGTTTAATAATCTGTGAGCTTTGCTATATAATTTAAGATATTCGATGGAACTTATACTGTAACCATGAGAAGATTTATTTAAAATGGTATAGAAGTATCAATTCAGCCTCTAATGCTTTTTTGTCGCTACCTTTTATTTCAACAGAGACTTTAAGATTTGCTTTTACTGTTCCTCTAATATCTTTTAGTTCGTTTACAAAAACTCTCAGTCTTATTTCATCATTCACTTTTACGGCTTGTGCAAATTTTAGGTTTTTAATGCCATAATTTACCAATAGTTTTACATTTTCAAACTTTACTATTTGCTCCCATAAATATGGTACCAACGATAGTGTTAAATATCCGTGGGCAATAGTGCATTTAAAAGGGCTTTCTACTGCTGCACGTTCAGGGTTGGTGTGTATCCACTGATGGTCAAGTGTTGCATCTGCAAACTGGTTTATCTGATTTTGAGTTACTTGAATATAATCAGAAACTCCTATTTCTTTGCCTGTAAATTTATTAAATTCTTCAAAATTTTTAATTGTTAATTGTTGTCCCATTTGTATATATTTTAAGTTTATTTATAATTTAATTACCGTTTTTATCATTACATATTACTACTCTAAGCTAATAATTGACCTGTTATTTTATCAAAATATATATGGTAAATATTAATAGACAAGAGTCAATATGTTGATTATAAGTGTTTTAGTGTGAGTTTTAGGCTCTTATTTAAAATCATTACAAATTAGTATTGCCCGATATATCTATATGCTATATTTTTGCACTTGTTAAGGTTTCAGAGATAATGAATTTTGAAAGTGCCTAATTGTTTTACAGTCTAAAGTTTTTAAGTTAGGTATTTAGTTTATTATTAAATTTTTGGATATGACAGCTGCTGTGTGTAGCTGTCTTTTTTTTGCATTTACTTAAGAAAAAAGTTCCATAAATTATCATCAGGAGGATTTGCTGTAATTTTTAAAATATCTTTAGTTACCGGATGCTCAAATTCTAAATAACGTGCATGTAAATTAATTCCTCCGTTTTTGTTTGAACGAGGAAATCCATATTTCATATCCCCTTTTATTTTGCAACCAATGGCAGCTAATTGCGCCCTTATCTGATGATGTCTGCCGGTTAGCAATTCCACTTCTAATAAATAATATTTATCAGAAGATTTTAATAATTTATAATTCAAAACAGCTTTTTTTGCTTTATCTACAGATTTGCTGACAGCGTAAGATTTGTTTTGCTTTTCGTTTTTTTTCAAATAATGAGTAAGCGTATCACTCTCTTTGGGTGGCAGATTATCCACTACAGCCCAATATTTTTTAATTACTTTTTTGTCTTTAAACAGCTGATTCATACGGCTTAAGGCTTTGCTTGTGCGAGCAAAAATTACAAGACCGCTGGTGGGTCTGTCTAAACGATGAACCAAGCCCAAAAATACATTGCCCGGCTTATTGTACTTTTCTTTTATGTACTGTTTTAGTGTGTCAATAAGGCTTTCGTCGCCGGTTTTATCGCCCTGCACTAATTCAGAGCAGTCTTTATTGACTATTATTAAGTGGTTGTCTTCGTATATTATTTCCACAGTTGTTTAAAGTTAGAAGTAGGGGCGTACAATTTTACGTTCTATTGTAAATTTTACACCCTATTATAAAATTTTACGCCTTGTTATCGAAATCCTATTTCGGCTACAGGGTTTTATTGAAAAAACAAGTCTCCAAAAAATGAATACTGATGATAGTCAGGTTTTGGAGTATTTACAGCCTTCCATGTTACAAAGTGCATTTCGTCTGTTTCGTCGCCGCATTTATAAAAATTGGCTTTTGCATTTAAAGCATTCCAATTAATTGATTGGTCGTGTATCATTACCGATTTTGGAATTACAATAAGTATACTCCATTCTTTATTGTAATTTTTTAAATCTAAAGGTTTTATTCCCAATGTTGGAAATATTTTTATTTGATTAACAATCTCAATATCAAGTAATTGTCTGTCAAACCTATCTTTGCCGTAGGCAATATGGGGCGTTCCAATACAGTTAAATTCAAAATTATAGTAAAATCCGTTAGAATTAGGACTTATAAAAAACTCAACACAACTGTCTTTGTATACATCGCCGTTAATCTTGTCCTCCAATGCCTTTGGATTTTTTTCAACAACATAATATTTTAAAATTATTTCATTGTCGGTATGTGCAATTCTAAAATCAACTTTGGGCAAATAAGCATAGTCTTTCCAATTTATGGTATTTATTGCAATTTTGTCCGTTGTATTTTCCAATAATGTATCGGCTTGCTCTATATTTTCACAAGCATTTGTAATATTTAGCTTGTTTACTATTGTTTTTGACATGATAAACTTTTAATCAATTAATAATTAG
>PDWJ01004037.1_pt1 | contig 13326 bp, 8 predicted proteins | sample 1430881 | NCBI WGS metagenome assembly PDWJ01 (sample SAMN01162460, study PRJNA174530) | Oral metagenome, whole genome shotgun sequencing project. | biome: Marine environment; feature: Marine mammal; material: Swab sample of the gingival sulcus; isolation source: swab sample of gingival sulcus... | reverse complement strand
GGGGGGCTCGGCAGCCAGGGTGGGGGCGTTGGGCAGGGAGCAGTTCACGTACAGGTCCACCGTTTCCAGGATGTTCACGTCAAAGGGGTGGTTGTTCTGGTCCCGGAACATACCCTCCGGCACGCTCACGGTGTGCGTCCCTTCCTGGCTCCCGGTCATGACGATGGCGAAGATATCCGCCTCGGTGTCCAGGCCGATGCCCGGATCCAGGAAGCTGAAATCGATGGTGCAGTCGCCGGGAGCGTTCTCCTGGATCTGGAAGGTGTCGTTCACGCCCGCCAGAGGGGAGAAGACCGTGATGTCTGCCGGGGTGAAGGTCAGCCCCGCGGGGGCCAGCACCCGCACCGAGTACCCGCGCAGGAGTGGGGTGTGGGGCGGATCCGGCTGGAAGGTGAAGGTGATGGTGGCGGGGTCGCCGCAGCCGATGGAGGGGGTGTCCACGTTGAGGGCCAGGTTGGCGGTGCCGGTATCGAAGCGGGCCAGGAAGATGTCGTTGCCGCCATTGTGGGTTTGGTCATAGGCCCAGGTCGAGACCGGGAAATCGGAACTTCCCGCGAAACCGGTAACAACCGGATTGTCGTCGGTATCGACGGTGATCTCCAGGGCCGAATCACTTCCGCCACTTCCCAGATAGGAGCTCCACAGGCAAGCTGATCCGTCCGCGGCAATTCTGCTTACAAAGGCATCTCCTCCCCAGTTGTAAGAGGTGTCGTAAGCCAGCGCATTGGTGGGGAAGTCGGGACTGTAGGTATAGCCGCAGACGACGGGATTGTCCTGGCTGTCGATGGCGATGCTCAGGATATCGTCTCCGGAAACGCCGCCTAGGTAACAACTCCAGTCAAGAGTCCCGTCGCTGGAGTTGAACTTGGTCACAAAGGCATCCATGTTACCGGCGTAATCCTCTTGGAAGACCCCCGTGGAGATGGGGAAATCCGTGGAAGAACTGTAACCGGCCATGATGGGGTTCCCCGCCGAGTCCAGAACCACACAGTGGGCGCGCTCGCTGTCGTTGCCCCCGATGAAGGTGGACCAGGTCACGGTGGTGAGGTCCAGAGGCATCTTGACCAGTGCGGCATCGTCGATGGTGGCCTTGACGGGCTGAAAGGTTCCCGCGGTGGTGGGGAAATCGGCGGAAAAGGAAAAACCTGACAGGAAGATATTATCGGCGGCATCCAAGGCCACACCGCGGCAAGCATCCCGGTCCGTGCCCCCCAAATAGGTGCTGGCCATCAGGGAATGGCCGTCGGACGAGAGGACCGAGACGATCATGTCGTAGGGAGGGCCGGCAAAGCTGTTCTGATAGCAGCCCGCCGTGGTTGGGAAGTCCGAGGAAGCCGTGTACCCGGCACAGACGATATTGCCGTTTGAATCGGAGGCCAGGTCGAAGATGCTATCCACATCACTGCCCCCAAGGTAGGTGCTGAATATCAGGGTCGCGCCATCGCTGGAAAGCTTCGCGACAATGGCATCACTAAGGCCGCCGCTGTAAGTCTGGCTGAAGGCGTTTGCCGTGGTCGGAAATTGGTCGTGGTAGGTGCGGCCGGCAATGATCAGGTTATCGGATTCGTCAAGGAGCAAGGTGTTGCAGTGATCCAGACTGGAGGTTCCCAGGAAGGTGCTCCAGACAAGGGTGTTTCCTGAATCGGTGAAACGGCTCAGGACAATATCCCGGGAATTGAAATACTCCGTCTCGTAGGCACCGGGAGTGCTGGGGAAATTAGGGCTTTGGGTCACTCCGGCCAGGATGATGTCCCCATTGGAGGTGGTGGCCAGGGCAACACCCTTGTCGTCTTCGGTGCCGCCCAGCAAGGTGCTCCAGAGCAGAGTGTGCACACCCTGTTGGGCCATGACCAGGTCGTCCTCTCCGGGGACAGGCCTGCGGGAAATTCGCCCAGCATCGGCGTAGAGGGAGCCGTACCGGGTTGGGAGTTCAGTAACCCCGCCAGTGTGGTTGATGGCGTCCGTGCCGCTCCAGGTCAGGCTGGCCTTTGCGGCGTTGTCCCCCACCAGATCGTAGGTCAGGTCACCGTTGTCCAGGGTGAAAACCAAATCCACCCCCGGCCAGAGATCGGCATAGGTCAGCGTGTGAAAGGCCCGCTGATCGCTGGACCACCGGTCAGGATCGTTTCCGATGAAGAAGTTGTGGCGCACGGCTCCCGGATCTGTGGCCAAGGGGGAGGTCGCCTGCCGCCCTGCTCCGAAAGCCAGCAGCAGGGCGTGGCCTCGCAGCCGGGGGGGCGAGGAGGTCCGTTCGGCATCCGGATCCCATTGCCGGATCTGTTCCAGGCTTTCCGAATCCTTCAGGTCAAAGAAAACCCCGGCGTCGGTGAAAAAAACGTCGAGGTTGGGGCTGGAGCCGTAGAACTTCACAGCCTCAGGGAAACGCCCGTTATTGGGCAGGAATCCATCGATAGCGGCGATGGAGGCGGCGGCCATGGCCATGGAAAACACCAAAGTGCAGAATGTGAGCGAGCGGGTGTTGCCAAAGAGGTAGCGCATTCCAATTCCTCCGAATTTGAACAGGGGCAACGACACCCAGGGGGTACGGGGTTGGCTCCTAATTCCTGGCCCGGATTGTTCTGGAATGAGTTCCTGAGGTTGGCTGCACCTCATGACACGTCCTCATGAATAATCCCGGCATCTAAGAAGATCGCTTGTTTCCTCTTTTAACTTAATTAAAAAACAAAATTTCACCTTGAGATATATTTGGAAATTTGAGATTAGCCGATGGCCATAATATCCTTAACGTAGTTTTGACGCTTCGAAAGCGTATTCATGGGCAAGACTCATCGCCATTGGAACGGATCCTGGCAAACTTTGAGATTCATGCGTGGTCAATCCGGAGGGAATCCTGCCGATACTATGATTTTGATTTGCTCTACCAAGACTGAAGTGGCAGAGTGAGGCTACCACGGGTTTTCAGCCGGGGAGTTGAGATTCATGGCCGCTGAGCCGATGGCCGGTGTATCAGGAGTGGAGTTGCCGGGTTCATCCCGTCTTCCTCGCCGTTTCCCCTCCTATCCGGCACTCAATGTTTTGTTTTTTGCGACCTTCCTGCTCTTTGTGGCTTTCCGCTATGTGGATGGCGGCAACCGGATGGATATTCTGGCTGCCGTACGATTTGAATTCTTGCTCGGTGGAGCCGCCATCCTGATGTCCATCATCCAGCTTTCCTCCCGCTCCGCGCAAATTGGCAATGGTCGGATGATCATCGTCTTCATCGTCCTGCTTTTCGTTGCGATGATGCTGCAGTTACCTCTGGCCGCCGACCCTGCCGAAGCCAGGCGGGTGTTTGTCGACCGGGCCTTCAAGTTCTCGTTCTTGACGTTTTTGATCGTGGTCCAGGTTCAGTCCCCCAAGAGCCTGCAATGGTTCATCGGGGTTTTCATGTTTGCGATTTTTTATGTCACTCTGGAGGCTACCCAAGGGCTGATCAGCGGTGCCCTGGTTTGGGAGAACCAGGGGATACCCAGATTGCACGGCGCGGTTCCCATGTATGCCCACCCAAACAGTTTGGGAGGTGTGGCCATGGGCTCTCTTCCCTTTGTGATTTTTCTTTTTAGGCATGTGAAAAAATGGATCTTGAAGGTCGGGTTGATCGCTGTTGCCGCCACCAGCATGGCTTGTGTGATCTACTCGGGCTCCCGTACAGCATATCTGGGATTCTTTTCCTTACTGTTCTGGGTGTTTTTTCAATCTCCCCGAAAGGGCAGATTCATCCTGATATCGGTGGTGGTTGCTGCCGCTGCTTTGCCGTTTACACCACCGGAATATATCGAACGCTTTAAAAGTATCGGTGGCGAGGAAGCCGAGGGGCACTCGAAAGATGCCCGCATCCAAATCTTGAAGGATGCGGTGATCGTTGTGCAGGAAAATCCTCTGGGAATTGGCGTGGCTTCGTTTCCTGCGGCTCGGGCTGCCCGATTCGGCCGCTCTCAAGATACGCACAATTTATATCTGGAAGTCGCCACGAATCTCGGGATTCAGGGGTTTATTATCTTTGCTGGTTTGGTCTTTGTTCTTATGGCAACTTTTCGGCGTTGCGCCTTTACATTCAAGCGGCAGCAGACTCGGCTTCTTGTTCTGGCGAGACGGCGCAATCCACCTTCCTCGGCTGTGGGGCCCTTAAAGGGTCACATACAAGACTTGAGATTTTTCGAGGCCACCGCCAAGGCCATTGCCGGGTTTGTGGCGATTCGCCTTGTCTTGGGACTGTTCGGTATGGATTTGTACGAAATTTACTGGTGGTTTGCCGCCGGTATGGCTTTATCTCTTAGCGGGCTTGTTGTGCATGCTCAGCGGCGAACCCGCTATTTTGAGTTCTTGTTACAACCTGAGGACAGCTGACTTTGGGAATGGTCGCGGTAGGGATGCCTCACGAGCCCTTCCAGTCCACGCTGGCCAGTTGCGTTTCGAACGTCCGTTGAAGGTGTTCTTGGCCGGCTTTCACTTCTGCCCGCAAGGCGGGGCCCATGGCCAGGACCTTTTTCACGGCCTCCGCGATGCCGGCGGCCGTGTTGTCGCAATAAAGCACCCCGCCGACAAAGGTCTCACGATTGACGGGACTGTCCGAGAGGATGAGAGGCGTACCAAGGGCCATCGATTCATAGCCCCCGCAAACAAGGCAGTCAGGCCAGGTCGTCAAATCTATGACAGCCTCGCTGGACGCCAGCAAATCCACGAAATCTTCTTCAGGAAGAAATCCGGTGAAATTGATATTGGAAGGTGTTTCCTCCGGCAGTTGGCTTCTGTGAGCGCTCACGTTGCCGGTGACGTGGATGGTCACATCCGGCGGGACCAGATCGGCCGCTTTGAAGACCTCCAGAAAAGGCTCATCGGCAGCAAAAGTGCATATGAATGTGAATTGCCGGGGGCGCAGGCGGCTCTCCCGGGCTTCAAGATGAGGCATGGGGTCCACCAGGATGGACGGGGAGCCTCCATTTTCTTCCACCAGCTCAGCCAAGATCTTGTTGGTCACAATGGTCACATCAGCCCGTTTATGGAGGAAAGGGTACAGCCACTTGATCCGATCGCTGAGAGGTTCGCATGAGTACACGCCTCCGTTGTGAGCATCCACCACCAAACGGAACCTGAACAGAGGCTTGACCAACACGGCCAGGAGGTTCAGCAAGATTGAGGGAGACTGGATTATGAGAACGCGCGGCTGATGTCGGATGAGCAGCCCTAGGGTCTTCAGCGCAAAATGAGGGTGCTTCAGGAGGCGATGACGCCTGGACGTCATAGCCATCAACGGCACTCCCAACCTGTCGGCAATACTGATGCTGCGCCGATGGTTTTCCCAGGCGATCCAGATCACTTTATCATGGCTCATAGGGGTGTGTTCCTTTGTCCACCAGACGGCGGCACCAGAGCTCCAGGTTGATGACACTCCATAGCAAATGCCCGTGATCCGCTTTCTGGGCCAGATGTTCCGCCACCAATTTCTGCACGGCCTCCGCCTTGACCAATCCTCGCTCCTTGAAGGGGCGATCCTGCAGAAGATCCAGGAAACGTCCCAGGCTTCTTGGTTGGCGCAACCAATGCCCCGTGGGGACACCGAACCCGACCTTGCGACGGTAGATCATCTCATGTGGGAAAATCTCCGCGGCCACCTTCTTGACAGTCACCTTGTTCTCCCGGCCAATGACGATCTTGTGGTCGGCGGCAACGCCCATGCTCCATTCGAGCAGACGGTGGTCCAGGAACGGAACCCTGGCTTCCACTCCGTTGACCATGGTGGTGCGGTCTAGGCGGTGCAAAAGCCCGGGCATATAGCTGTTGCGGTCGTGGTTGAGAACCACTTCCAGGGGCGTCAGGCCCATATCCCGGCACTGAGAAAGCAATTTCCGACGATGTGGCGTCACCCATTCCGACAGCCCCAACGTCCTGAGCCCGGCCAGTGGGGAGAAGCGAGCGTTTTCCAGGATACTGCGATCGGGGTCGGAACTGATTTCCAGCAATTTGACCAGGCGCCGCAATCGCAACAGCCGCGCGGGCGTCAGCAAGGCCCTTTGCAGCGGCCCGGGGATGAAGGCCAACCGGCCGGCCAGCAGAGGAATCTGATATCTGGGGTACCCCGCGAAGAGTTCATCGGCACCCTCTCCGGTCAAAACCACCGTAACAAATTCCTTGGCCAGCTTGCTGAGTTTCATGAGTTGAATAGTGTGATCCTGAAAGAGGGGTTGATCATAAAGATCCACGGCCTCTTCCACGCCATCGGCGTACTCTCGTCCCGAAACAACCAAGGCATGATGCTCGGTGCCCAAGGTGTCGGCCACGATCCGCGCATACCGGCTTTCGTCATGATCTTCTTCTTCAAATCCCACGCTGAAGGTGTGCAGAGTGCCTTGGGCCCTTTCCCTGACAAAAGCAGAAATCAAGCTGGAATCCACGCCACCGCTGTTGTAGGTCCCAAGAGGAACATCCGCAATCATCCGCGACTGCACCGAACTGGCGAAAAGCTCCCGGAATTGCTCGTCGACCGGCAGTTCCGGGTCCACATACGCTCCCTTTACCGCGGGACGCGCTTTCCACCACCGAACCGGTTCCGTGTTGCGTTGGTTGGGACGTATTCGCAGCAAGTGCCCGGGGGGCAACTCCGTGATGCCTTCAAATAGCGTGTGCGCTCCGCATACGTGGCGAAAAGCCAGGAACTCGGGCACCACATTCCGATTGATACGGGCGGGAACGCCGGCCGCCAACAGGGCCTTGATCTCTGAAGCGAAGTAGAAAAAGCCATCGTGGGTGGCCAGATAAAGGGGTTTGATGCCAATACGGTCCCGGACCAGAAGCAGTTCCTCACCATCCCAGTGCGCGAAAGCAAACATGCCATTGAGACGATGCAGCCACTCAGATCCGGGGGTGGCGGCTAGGTGCATGAGGACTTCGGTGTCGCATGTGGATGTAAAAGAAGCCCCGCGCCGGCATTCCTCCGCAGCGATTTCCTGGAAATTGTAAATTTCCCCATTGTAGACCAGAGCCCGACCACGCTCTCTATCCAGCCAGGGCTGGTGGCCGCCTTCCACGTCCAGAATAGAGAGACGACGATGGGCCAAGCCAATTTCCGGGCGGAGATAAAAGCCGTGGTCGTCCGGGCCCCTGTGCTCAATGGTGGCCGCCATGGCCCGCAGGGCTATCTCGTCAACAGGGCGTGCCCTTTCAAAGCTTAAAATACCTGCAATACCGCACATCTTGAGCTCCCCACCATGATGGAATCTTTTCCTACTGGCGTATAGGCTGACCGGGTTCCCCTGGGCCATCAGCGTTGTGGAATTCATCATTCATCGTAAGCGGGAAACCTGAATCGTTGACATTGCCGTATTCATCCAACACGAAGAGAAACAGGTTGTCCCCCGACTGGAAACTTCCTTGATTCACTTTGATGGTGATGCTCTGGTCGCTCCACATCTCGGGAATTTGAATTTCCTTGTGTGTGCAGGCGTTCAGGGTTTCGGCGTCGCCGATCTCAACCCGTGCCTGGGTGACATCCACGTAAATCTCTCCCCAATACCATGCCATTTCAGCGCCGTTGCCGTTGTTCTGGTCATGGTAAGACATCAGATAGAGCCGATCCTGATTACAACCGGAGTAAGCGTTGGAAAATGAGGACACTAGCTGGTTGTCCTCAACGACGGTCATGAGTTCGTCCCGACCCGCCGCACCTCTATCGTGGTATATCTCAAGGCGGTGCCAAGTGTCGGCGGAAGGCATGCCCACTCCCCAGATATTGGATTCCACATGAGTTCCACAGGTCTCGGTATAGATATGGCCGCTGTTATCACTATTCATGGGATAACAGTCATAACGGGTGGTGGGCGCACCCCAAACCCCAACGCAATTCTGCCATATTTTGACATTGCGGGCACCGCTTTCCGGGCCCGACAGACTACGCTCGTGGAAAATCCAGCCACTTACGTACAGTTTTCCAATTTCCAGATCTGTCAGCCCAATGGTGCAATTGCTCACATAGCCGTCAGAGGTCGGACCAAACCATTGCCGGGCCGCCACATCACCCTGAAAACGAGAACGGTCGGTGCTGTATTGGGGATAATAGGCCTCTGGATTGCGGGAGGGCTGACAATCGGACCAGAGGTTCCACTCGGGAGATCCCTGGTCGATAGTCTGTCCTGATTGCCCCTGCTGAAAACTGTCATATTTCAATGGTGCAGCAGGAATTTTGGAGCCGAAGCCACTACCCTGAATGGTCACGACGGCGTCCTGGGCCACTTCACCACTCAGCCCCGAAATGGTGACTTGGGCACGGCCATAGGAGGAGTAAGCCATCACCGAGAAAACGATCAATAACATGGCATGAGGCCTCATCAGTCACTTCTCCACTATCCAGAGCACACTTTTGAAGGGGCGAACACCGTTTTAGATCCGCATGGAGCGAGCAAAAGCTATTCCATTCCCTTGATCAATCGCAACTTCCCCGAGTTTTCTCGGGCGATACTCTCAACGTAACGAAAAACCACTTGAGCTTCCATGTCCACTCTTTCTTGGATCTTCTTCCGGATAACGGTCTCGCACCGCGGTCGGTAACCCACATCCGGGACAATGGAAACTTCAAAGAGATCAAGGTCCTTTTGCCGCACTTGGAATTGGCGAATAGCCTCACCCTGCCGCCGCAGGTCCTCGAAAATGTACATAATGAATTCACCGTGGAAGCTCTGACCCTTGCGATTGCGAAGGAAATCATAAGCCCGCCCCTGGATGCTCTCGAGAACCGCCAAAGTCCGTCCGCATGGGCACGAGGTCGGCGCGATGGAGCCATAATCCCCCGTTCGGTAACGGATTAAAGGAAGGGCATGATTGTTGAGTTCCGTGATAACCAATTCTCCTACCTCGCCCGGCGCACAGGGATCGTCCCCATCGCAGATCTCCACGATCATGTTTTCCTCGGAAAGGTGAAGGGAGCCGGCCTCGCATTCATGCGCCACGGTGCCTAATTCACCGCAGCCGTACTCGTTGAAAACCGGTGCTTGAAAAACTTCAGTCAGAAGAGTCCGGTCCGCAGTTCCCAGGACTTCGCTGGTGCTGATGATGGCTTGTAGGGGAAACTCAAGCCCCAACCCTTTTCTTTGCAGGAAGCGGGCAAATTCCGTCAACATGGAAACGTAACCATAGAAATAGCGAGGTTTTTTCCGATTGAGAAGATGGAGATAGCGATGCAAATCATCATCAGTGAAGTCAAAAGCGCTCAGGCGAATACGATGGCAGACAAAGTCGATGAGCCGGGCCCGTTGTCGCGCTCTGGGCGTATGGGGGACCCCCCAAAAACGAGCCTGGCGATCTCCCACTCGCACCCCGGCCCAGGAATATCCGCGCCAAGTGGCCGCCAGTTCCCAGGCCAGAGCCTGTCTGGTCTTGGCAAGAGTCACCGGCTGCCCCGTGGAGCCTCCGGTGGTCTTGATCGCTAGACGCCCCAGATCGGCACGGGATTGCAAATCCTGTTTTTGCTTCTGAAGATCATTTTTCAGCAAAAAAGGCAAGGCCCGAAGATCCCTCGCGGTAGCGGTTGTTTCAGCAAGGTTTTTGAAAAAGGGCACATGACGAACGGCGTGCTCAAGCAACCTCTTGAGGCGCTCATCCTGCATGGCGACAATTTCCGCGCGTGAGCCGAACTGCGTGCGCCCCAGGATCTTCTGTAGCCCCTTGACATCTCCCGCCTGGATTCTGGCCACAGGATAATAGAGCAGATCACCGTACAAGAAGGCATTCCAGTTCATGTCCGACCTTTCGCGTCTGGTCTAGAGAAAATGGTCCAGTTTCTCCTCATATATTTTCCAGTAGGCATTCCCCATGGATTCCAGGGTCAGGCGGCTCATCTGCATGCGTCTACCAGATTCACCTATTTCCCGGGCTTGATCGGGAGCCAGCACCAAGCTTGCCATGGCACGGGCCCAGCTATCAACATCCCCCGGGGCCAGTAGCAAAGCCGTCTCTTTGTCTGTGAGAATTTCCTGCAATCCTCCAACTCGCGAGGCCAGTATGGGCGTTCCCAAGGCCATGGTTTCCAGGATTGTGTAGGGCAACCCTTCATGCCACGAAGGCATCACCAAGGCATCGGCGTGATACAGGTAGTCGTAAACATTCTCTTTGAAGCCAAGAAACCGTACCCGTTGCCCCAGATCTAGTTCTGCGGCAAGTTCCTTCAGTTCAGCGGTACTGGGCCCCTGCCCGATCAGATTCAAAACAAGGGGCAGATCAGGAGCCACCAAGGCCAATGCCTTAAGAAGAGTCTCCAGGCCTTTGACCGGAGATATCCGTCCTACGGCAGCTAAATGGAAGAGCCCTTCGGGCAGGTCTGCAGGTCGCGGGAAGTCCCTTTTCAAAACGGGATCAATACCGTTATAAACCGTCAGGCCCCCACGGCCTTTGCCCGACTCTTTGCGCCGGCGCAAATCATCCGTGACATAACAGATCGTGGCGTCGCCGAGACGTGAGCAAAAATCCTCAAGACCATTGTAAAAGTGGGATTTGAACCAGGACAGACAGAACCGTTTTTGGGGCTCCACCAAACCGTGTACTGTTCGCACCAAGGCAAAGGGGTGATAACGCCGAGCCAGAGCGGCGTTGACCACCGCCCGATAACCATGGGCATGAACCAAATTCACCTGCCTGTCGGCCAGCATGGAGGCCAGCCGGCGCGGGACGGCAAGATTGTAGGAACCTCCCTCCACAATGATGGGCTCCACTCCCAGTAAGCGGGCTTGAGCAGCCAATTCCCGGTCGTGAAAAAGGAAGAGCCGAGGCTGCTGCCCTTGCCTGAGAAAGAACTCGCACATGCCCAGAAGATGGCGCTCCACCCCGCCGAAAATTTCGCCGACGGAGAGCATCGCCACCACCGGTCGGACAGACATCATCTCCTGTCTTTCCAGTTGTCGACAGCTTTGGCCAGAAAGGCAACAAAGGCATCAGCAGCGATCTTATTTCCCATTTGACTGGGGTGACTATCCTGACCATCTCCCGTTGCGAAGCGGCTCCAGTCACTCTCCCCCTCTTTTGTCAGGATGTTGTAATAGTCGAATACCACCACGTTATGCAGAGGATAATCCGCCAACCAACCATGGCTCGTATCGGCAAGCCAATCATTGAAATACCTAGCGTACTGGGCATCCTTTGGCGCAGATCGGAAGAGGCTTTTGAGCTTGGCCTTGAAGCCTTTCGGTTTGGGCTCGGCCCGTGGCGGCGGCGTCACGGCCACGAAAAGGGTCGCGGGCCGCTCCTGAAAGATGGGCAAAAGACTGTTGTAGCTGGCCTTGCTGTTGGCGACGGTCCGCACAGGGGAATCAGGGTCGCCGGCTTCTTCTCCCATACCGACATAATCATTGTTGGGATAGCAGCTCTTGAAAACGACAATACTGTTTGTGCGCCCGGCAGGCAGAAAAGCATCTTGCTTGCTGATTCGCAGGAGATCGTCCATGTGGTCAGTGAACTTGGCTCGCCAGTGCTGGATATCCGTGTCTTTGCCAAGACGGGATTCATAGCTCAGTTCATTGACCTGATAGCCCGCAGCCTCCAATTTCGCCCGCAAGCCTCCTCCATTGGGATGGGTCGTGTAGATGCAACGCTCGCCTGAGCCTCGTTGGCCATCGACCTGTTCACCGGGATCCGCAAGCAGTTGGCCGCCACAACTATGATGTATAAAAAGGAGATCCATGACCGCGTCCTTTTTTTCATCTTCCAATTCGGCTGATGTCGCCACCAAGGGGGGGCTCAAGAACATGCCGGCAAGGACCAGAATTCCCAGCAGAAAAGGGAACCGACAGAGGGTGCACCGAACCAATCTATTGCCTTTCGCTTCGTGTGATGATTGCTGGCTCCAATCTACCAAATCCCGGAGGAATGGCCACCACCAAACTTCTGGCTGAAAAATTACCGAACGTCGGAAGAGGCCTCTAATCCGCGCTGTCGGGTTAGGGCTTTGCGCCGGTGTGCGGCGGGGGATCATAGACCAGGGCGTGCTTTTGGAGGCATTTCTCCCAACTGTAGGCAACTTCGCAATGCCGACGGGCAGCCTGGGCCAGGCGCCGCCGCAGATCGGTATCCTCGATCAGGCGCTGCAGCGCGGCGGCAAGGGCTTCGGGATCGTTCGGGGGGACCAGCAGGCCGGAAATATTGTGCTGGATGGCCTCCGGGTTTCCGCCCACTTTGGTGGCGACACAGGCGCAGCCCTTGAGCATATATTCCAGTAGGGCGTTGCTGAAGCCCTCGGAATCGGAGCACAGCACCCCAATTTCCAACTGCTCCAGGTAGTGGGCAACATTGTGGATCCGTCCGGTAAAAACAACGCTGTCGGCCAGACCTTCGTGCATGGCCTGTTTCTCCAGGGAGGGACGGAGGTGCCCATCGCCAATGACATGCCAGCGCAGATCCTGGCGGCCGGTACGCCGGGTTACCAAGCTTGCGGCCTGCAAGAATAGATCGGTTCGCTTAACTTCCCGGGTCAGATTGCCGACAATCCCAATGTTGACGGTGGGGCCGTTGTGCTCGACCCAGGGCAGGGCCGACACATCGATGCCGTTGTAGATGACCTGGATGTCTTCGTCCCGTAACCCATCATGTTCCATGAAATTGCGTTTGACGACCTCGGCGTTGGCCAGGAATCCGGTCATCATGCCGTAAACTCTTTGGAGAAGAAGCATTTGTCGGGGAGTGCGCCAGAAACCCAAATCGCGAAAACTTGCCAAGCGAATGGGGACACCCGCCAGTTTGGCGGCGGTGCCGCCCAGAAGAGTGGAGTCCTGGAAGAAAGTCTGGACCACTTGGAAGCCTTCCCGGCGCAGGAGGGAGCGCAGGCGCCAGAGAGCAGAGGCCCCGGTTGGGGATAGCAGTCGTGGCACATCCCAGTTCAGATACCGACAATTTCGTGGCGTGAGCCCCGGGTCGGAAGGACGAATGGTGAGCAGATGCGGGTCGAACCGGCTGCGATCAAGCCGGTCGATCAGCCCGATCAATTGCAATTCCGTGCCGCTACGCTCCAGGCTGTCGATGCAATAAAGGATCTTGATAGGAGGCTGAGACAGCACGTTCCTGGATCTCCTGAATTCTCGGGAAATGTCAGAATTTCATGGATGGTGATGAAGGCTAAGCCATATGGGGTGCAGACGCTACCAAAATTGGGAAAATTTGTTTTCCGATTGGCGGTAAAAATTTGTTGTGGGGACCTGACGAGTGCGTCTGAGAATCCGAGGTGCTTTGGTTTCGAGAGGGCTGTTGCGAATTGGTTGTGCCGTGGAAATTGTTGCTGCCTTAGAACGACCATGCCCGGTCATTCCTGATCGGGCATGGCTAGCCGGCACCATTCAGCTTCATCCCACCTAA
>PDWJ01004036.1_pt1 | contig 13327 bp, 9 predicted proteins | sample 1430881 | NCBI WGS metagenome assembly PDWJ01 (sample SAMN01162460, study PRJNA174530) | Oral metagenome, whole genome shotgun sequencing project. | biome: Marine environment; feature: Marine mammal; material: Swab sample of the gingival sulcus; isolation source: swab sample of gingival sulcus... | reverse complement strand
TATGCCCCAGGTAAAGCGGTTGAATTCGTCTTCTTGCGGGTTGATGCCGCTGGTCCAGTTTTTATTGGAAAAGGGCGGGTTGGCCACGGCAAAGTCAAAGGTTTTAAGCTGACCGTTTGCGTCTTTCCACTGCGGGTCGCTGATGGTATTGCCTTTCCAGATTTTCGCGGTGGCATTGTTGTGTAAAATCATGTTCATGCGTGCCAGTGCGCTGGTGGCGTTGTCCATTTCCTGGCCAAAAATACTCAAACCACGGGGCGCTTCATCACTGGCTTTTAACAATAGCGAGCCAGAGCCACAGGTGGGGTCATACACGGTGGCATCTTGTGGGGTGTCGCTATTGATGCCTATGACCTTGGCGAGAATGCGCGATACTTCGGAGGGTGTATAGAACTGGCCTTTGGATTTGCCGGATTCAGTGGCGAAATGACGCATCAGGTATTCGTAAGCGTCACCCAGAAGGTCATCGCCATCAGCGCGGTTGCCGCCAAGATTCAGTCCGGCAAAAATACCGACCAGATTACCCAGGCGGTCGACCATTTCCTTGCCTTTGCCGAGCTTGTCTTCATCGTTAAAGTCGGCAACATCGATCACGCCTTTCAGGTCGTTCTCTTCGGCCAGGGCGCTGATAAGCTTGTTAATTTTGTCGCCGATTTCTTTATCGCCTTTGAGTGCGAGCAGATCATCAAAACTGGCTCCGTTTGGCACCACAATCATGCCATAGGGGTCGCCTTTGTATTTATCAGAGACATACTTCATAAACAGCATGGTCAGCACGTAGTCTTTGTACTGGCTGGCATCCATACCGCCACGCAGCTCGTCGCAGCTGGCCCAAAGGGAGGAATAAAGTTCGGTTTTCTTAATGGCCATTTGGGTTCCTTAGTCTTTAATCGCTTGGCCTTTGGCCTGTATACGTTCCAATAATTGGTTTAACTCGCCGTTAAATAATTCACACCATTTATCTAGCGCTTTTAAGCCCACCCTGATTGATTACCCTATCACGGTTATGTCTTTTCTCAACTTATTTGAGTTTAAGTCAAAGGCAAGCAGTAGGCAGCTGAATATATAGCTGCCGTTCCACCGTCGCTGTTCTATAATGACAACCCAGATTGTAACCATTTAACCGCAAAACGCTTTGGATCATTTATGAGTGGCACTCTTTACGTTGTATCAGCACCTTCCGGTGCCGGGAAAACAAGCCTGGTGAAAGCGCTTGTTGACAGCACCGAGCATGTGAAAGTTTCTGTTTCTCACACCACTCGCGAAATAAGGCCCGGCGAAACCGATGGCGTCAATTATCACTTTGTTAATATTGACCAGTTCGAGCAAATGCTCGGTAATGCCGACTTTCTGGAACAGGCGGAAGTATTTGGCAATTACTATGGCACTTCAAAATCCTGGGTCATGGAGCAATTAGCCAATGGCGAGGACGTGATTCTGGAAATCGACTGGCAGGGCGCGGCCCAAATCCGTCAACATATGCAGGACACGGTGGGCATTTTCATACTGCCACCATCCCAACAGGCGTTACAGGAGCGTCTGACCGGTCGCGGCCAGGATTCAGCCGACGTCATTAATAAGCGCATGGCACAGGCAAAACAAGAAATGAGCCATCATGTAGAATATGATTATCTGGTGATTAACGACGATTTTGATACAGCCCTTAGCGAGCTTAAAGCCATTCTAAGTGCCCAGCGCCTGAAAATTAACCACCAGTTGCAGGAAAATGCGCAGCTGTTACAGGATTTACTGAGCTAGCATGCAGCCACATCCCTTGTATTGTGCTGCATTGCCCGTTAAAATCCGCACCCTTTAGCTGGGCAATCGACCAATGCCTGACTAAACTACTGAAACATGACTGATTCCTAACGAGGATATTATGGCCAGGGTTACCGTTGACGATTGCTTAGATAACGTTGAAAACCGCTTTCAATTAGTATTGGTGGCATCCAAACGCGCACGCCAGTTAGCCACCGGCGGTAAAGACCCAATGGTAGATTGGGAAAACGATAAGCCTACCGTGGTAGCACTGCGTGAAATTGCCGATGGCCATGTGGATCGCACCATTCTTGATGATGAAAGATCACAGCCTGAAAACGTGCCTTTGCCACCTATGCTGTAGGCCTTCAGCACGCTTTATTCTTACCCGCATTTTAAAAAAGCCACTAACCGCTGCATTTAGTGGCTTTTTGCTTCCTTCAGGTAGTTCTCATTCCCGCCTATTACCAGTACACTAAAAGTTAATTGTGTAAAGGAGTGGGCGTTGCAATCCCTTGAAAGTCTTACTGAAAAATTAAACTATTTAGCTCCGAATCAGGTCGAGACGATTATTCGTGCCTACCATTTCGCAAAAGATGCCCACGAAGGCCAGTTTCGCCGTAGCGGTGATCCTTACATTATTCATCCGGTAGCGGTGTGCCAGATTCTGGCAGATATGCATATGGACCCGCAAAGCCTGATGGCCGCACTGCTGCATGATGTCATTGAAGATACCGAGGTGAGCAAAGAAACCATTGCTGAAACATTCGACCCGGTGGTTGCCGATATTGTCGATGGGGTCAGCAAAATAGGTGCCATCAAATTCGAATCCAAAGCGGTTCAGCAGGCAGAAAATTTTCGCAAAATGATGCTGGCCATGACCAAAGACATTCGCGTGATTCTGGTAAAGCTGGCTGATCGGCTGCATAACATGCGTACCCTGGGGGTATTACACCCGCAAAAGCGACGCCGGGTAGCCACAGAAACCCTGGAAATATACACCCCCATCGCCAACCGCCTGGGCATGAATGATTTTCGAATAGAGCTGGAAGACCTTTGTTTTAACAACCTTTACCCGATGCGTGCTGATCGCATCCGACGAGCCGTTAAAAACAACCGGGGGCACCGCAAGGATATGGTGGCCCACATTCAGGAATCATTGTGTAATCGTCTGGCACAGGAATCCATTGAAGCGACGGTGACTGGCCGGGAAAAGCATCTTTACAGCATTTATGAAAAGATGAAAACCCAGCATAAACCATTTAATCAGATTATGGATGTCTACGGCTTTCGCATTTCAGTCGGCAGTGTTGATGACTGCTATCGGGTGCTGGGCGTTGTTCACAACCTGTATAAACCGATTCCCGGACGATTTAAAGATTACATTGCCATTCCCAAAGCCAATGGTTATCAATCGTTACATACCACTTTAAAAGGTATGAACGGGGTACCCATCGAAATTCAGATTCGTACCCAGGAAATGGAATCCATGGCCAGCAATGGTATCGCTGCCCACTGGCTTTATAAGTCTGACCCTGATCCTGCCGGAGGCGCACAAAACCGCGCTAAAGACTGGCTGAAAGGCTTGCTTGAAATGCAACAGCAAGCCGGTAATTCGCTGGAATTTATTGAGCATGTGAAAATGGATCTGTTTCCCGATGCAGTTTACATCTTTACCCCGAAAGGCAACATTCTGGAGCTACCTTCCGGATCGACACCCGTGGATTTCGCTTATTCAGTACACACTGACGTGGGCAACAGTTGTGTCGCCGCCCGTATCGACCACCGCCTGGTGCCATTAAGCACACCTCTGGAAAGCGGCAACACGGTGCAGGTAATTACTGCTCCGGGAGCCAGCCCCAACCCCGCCTGGCTGGGCTTTGTGATTACCGCCAAAGCACGCGGCAATATTCGCCATTTTCTGAAAAATCAACGCCGTTCAGAATCCGTTACACTGGGGCAACGACTGTTAACCAAAGCACTTGCCGAATTTGATATTGAGCTGGAAACGATTCCTGAAGAAACCCTTAAGCAAGCGCTTCTTGAAGCAGGCTTTGAAACCCTGGATGATCTGCTGGAAGATATTGGTCTGGGTAATCAAATGGCGCAGATTGCTGCACGCAGACTGTTGCCATACGATGAAGACGACCAGAGCGCAACCGAGCAAGCACCAGGCAAGCCTAAGCCGCTAATTATTCGCGGCACCGAAGGCATGGTGATCAGCTTTGCCAAGTGCTGCCACCCGATTCCAGGGGATTCGGTAACAGGTCACTTAAGTGCTGGCCGTGGCATAGTGGTTCATGTTAGCGATTGTAAAAATATCACCACCGAAATGAAGGAAAGCCCTGAAAAGTGCATTGAAGTTAACTGGGCCAAAAACGTAGAAGGCGAATTTCCCACCGAATTGCGTATTGAGCTTTCCAATGATCGTGGCGCCCTGGCCCGCCTGGCATCCGTTATTTCCGACACTGGCATTAATATAGAAACCATTAATTTAAAAGAAAAAGACGCCCATCTTAGCGTTGTTACTATGCGTATCGCAGTCAGCAGCCGAACACACCTGGCCCGCGCAATACGCAAACTGCGACCATTAAATGCGATTAATAAAATTACCCGCGCCCGCAACTAGGAGAACCCACCATGACTCGTGCAACCATTCATACGGATAACGCCCCCCAGGCCATCGGCACCTATTCGCAAGCCGTAAAGGTGGGCACAACTGTGTACCTTTCCGGCCAGATTCCTTTGGTTCCCGATACCATGGAAATGGTAGAAGGTGATATGGAAGCCCATATTGTACGTGTATTTGAAAACCTGAAAGCCGTGGCTGAAGCTGCTGGTGGCAGCCTGGCAGATATTGCCAAGTTAAATATTTTCTTAACAGATCTGAACAACTTTGCTTTGGTGAACGATGTGATGGCCCGTTACTTTCAACAGCCTTATCCAGCGCGAGCAGCCATTGGCGTAGCCGCCTTGCCAAAAGGGGCAACCGTGGAAATGGATGCCATTATGGAAATCACCAGCGGCGAAAACTATTCCTATTAATCCCACAATTTAAATCACGAAACGCTATTCAGGACTATACTCATAGGAAATGATCAATATCCATTTTCTATGAGAAATCTGCGTCATTACGGGCTGCAACTGGTAGCCCTCATTACTCTTTATTGCCTTAGCGCACAAGCGAGCCTGTTTGTCGCTGTGTACTACGGTAATGTCAGCCCATTATGGCTGCCATCAGGCATTGCTATTGCCACCATCTGGCTCGGTGGTTGGCGCTGGTGGCCTATGGTGCTTATCGGCGAAATTTTTACGGCATTCACCCTGCAGCAAACGCTTGCATCCGGTATCTGGGGCGGGATGGTACAACTGTTTGAGGCCAGTATTGTTATTGGCATTATTCGTTATCTGAAGATATCCGTATCTTTAAAAACGCTGCAAGATACGTTGGCTTTTTTACTGGTTGCCGCACTTGCTGCACCAGCATTAAGCAGCTTTATTGGTGCCACCGGTTTATTGATAAAAAATGAAATTGTCACTGCACAGTTTATACAAAGTTATCTTACCTGGTGGTTGGGCGATGCCCTTGGCATCATCGTCATTACCCCGTTAATTACCTGCTGGTGGCATCAGCGTTTACCGGAAAAACGCTTGCTAAGATACTGGTTGTTTGCCAGTCTGGCCATTAGCGCATTTTTTGTTTTTGCATTTCAAGCCATTCCACAACAAAGCCATCTGCTGTTTTTTCTGTTACTGCCTTATGTAGTTTATTCAGCAGTTATCCTTGGCAATCAGGGTGCATCGTTAAGCCTTGCCTTTTTATCCATACTGGTACTCAGCGAGGCGCTGTTTGTACCCATCAATGATTTTGCCGATACCATTAAAATTGGCTTTATTGGAACCTGTGCTTTAAGTGGTTTTTTAATTTCCGCACTGTTTCACGAAAAGAACACATCCCGCCACCAGCTTAACGACGCAACTAACAAAGCCGAAGCCATACTGCATTCCATCAGAGATGGCGTAATAACCGCAGATATCAATGGTAAGGTGTTGTTTTTAAACAGCACTGCCGAACAAATCACCGGCTGGCAAAAAGACGCTGCCATTGGTTGCGATATTGTCGAAGTATGCCCACTGTTTGAAGTGTGTGAAAACCAATCCCTTTTAATACCATCACCCACATTTCTGTCGCAAATTCAGCCGGGCGAAAACCATTACCTTTATCGTTTCCCCAATAAAAACCGTGAAATACGCTTTATTGATGCCCGCATTAAAGGCTGGATTAATAACAACGAAATCGCCGGTACGGTTATCGTTTTAAGAGACATCACCGATGAAAACATCCTTAAAGAAGAGTTAACCTATCAGGCTAACCACGATGAAGTCACCGGACTGGGCAACCGTAGAGCTTTTAATACCAGACTAAAAGAAACTCTGGCACATAAAGATGCCAGCCAGCGCTATGCCGTGCTTTATATTGATCTAGACCAGTTTAAGCTGGTGAATGACACCTGTGGACACGAAGTAGGGGATTTAATGCTGCTGGAAATTGCTGAACTGATTGACAGCCACGTTTGCAATTCCAGCTTTACGGCGCGTATCAGTGGTGATGAATTTGGTATGATTTTACCCATTGATAACGAGCCACACGCCTTGGCTATGGCAGAAGTGATTCGCAAAGCCATTCTTCACTACCGCTATAAACATGATGACCTGGTATTCTCGGTAGGTGCCAGTATTGGGCTGACTTATATTCATCCAAACGATGAATCTGCCAATGCAGTGCTTTCACGGGCCGATATTGCCTGCTACCAGGCCAAAGAAACCGGCAGAAACAAAATCAGCACCTACCATGCTGAAGATACCAATATGCTGCGCTATCAAAGTGAAATTGAGTGGATTTCACAACTGAAGCGGGCGCTGATGCTAGATCAGTTTGTCCTTTATCGCCAGGGCATTTACGATTTATCTGCCCCCGATAATTGCCAGCATTATGAAATCCTGATTCGCCTGATTCAAGAAGGCGAACCCATCAGTCCGGCAAGCTTTCTACCGATTGCCGAACGCTTTGGTTTTATGCCGGTGATTGATCGTTGGGTCACAGAAAAAACGTTTCAATATATTAAAAATAATCCAGACGATACTGCCATTTACAACATTAACCTGTGTGGTAATTCACTAAACGATCAAAATTTCTTTGCAGATGTCAAACAGCTGGCGAAGCGCGAAAAAATTGATACCCGCCGAATCTGTTTTGAAGTTACCGAGCACGTTGCATTGCAGAATATTGATGACATATGTCATGCAATGAACGATATGATATCACTTGGCTTTAAATTCGCGCTCGACGACTTTGGCAGTGGGGTAGCCAATCATTCCTATTTGGAAAAGCTGCCGGTTCATTATGTAAAACTGGATGGACAATTTATTCGCAACCTGAATGAAGATAAAACCAGCCAGATTATTGTCAAATCTTTAGTAAAAGTTGCCCGCCTGAAAAACATGCAATGCATTGCAGAATGGATTGAAAATAAAGATATCGTTAATATTCTGCAAGGCATGGGCATTCAATACGGTCAGGGTTACTGGTTTGACAAGCCCGCGCCGATTACCGCAGCATCCAAAACGTTCACCCTGAAGAAAAAACAATCTTAGCTTTTTGGCAAGCTATCAACCAATTCCCGGTAACCCTCTTTGTAGGTCGGGAACTTAAACCGGTAGCCAAGATCAAGCACTTTTTGATTGGAGCAGCGTTTGTTTTGGTTCACCGGCTCATTGCCAACGGTTTCCCGCTCGGGAGCAGGCAGGCCCAGCAGCGAGGCAATATAATCCAATACCTCTGCTTCCGTTGCCGGGTCGTGATCACTGCCAATATAGATAGAATCTAATGCCACCCCCTGTAACTGTTGCTCGATCATAAAGGCCAACAAGCCGGCACAGTCATCCCGGTGTATTCGATTGGTGTATTTCGGGGGTGTTTCCGTAACACGGCAACCTTGCTGTACCTTGTTAATCAGCCGGAAACGCCCTGGCCCGTAAATACCCGAAAAACGCACCACCGTGGTATTCGGCCAGGTTTCCAGCGCCAACTGCTCGCTACGCAGCAACACTTCACCGGTAAACCGCTGCGGCTGTGTTGCCGATTGTTCATCAACCCACTCCCCCTTGGACTGGTGATAAACCCCCGATGAAGACACCAGCAACAGGCGCTCTTTTGGTGGTGCAATGGCGGCCATTAAATTCTGCAAACCCTGCACATAAATGGCTTCATAAGCTTGAGCGGTCATTTGCGAAGGTGTGGCGGTGTAAACGATAAAATCGTAATCATTATCCAACTGGCTTAGTGTATCGGGCGCAAACAAGTCCACCGCCAGCATTTTAAAGGGCGCATCTTCCACCGGGGTGCGTCGAAGGCCGGTGACATCAAAATTATTGTTAGCCAGGTATTCACCCAGCACCGCACCAATATCTCCACAACCCACTAATAATACTTTTTTCCTGTCGTTCATTTTTTTACCTTATAAGAATGTTGAAATTACCATTAATACAGATCTTTTTTGGTGCCTTAAATCGTGATACTTTTTAGCTATTAACAGTTGATTGCAACTGATTGACACCCGGTTATTACTCCCACTGAACCCTTAAAATAATGACACTCACTGAACTGCGTTACATCGTCACCCTGGCAAGGGAAAAACACTTTCGTAAGGCTGCTGAGAAGTGCTTTGTCAGTCAACCGACACTTAGTGTGGCTATTAAAAAGCTCGAAGACGAACTCAATGTTGCCATTTTTGAGCGCAGTCGCACCGAAGTACGGGTCACGCCTTTGGGTGAGCGCATCGTCGCACAGGCGATCCGGGTCATGGAAGAAGCCGCCATTGTTAAAACCATTGCCGACGAAGGTCGGGGTGAAACCAATTCCGCCTTGAAAGTGGGCACTATTTTTACCGTTGGCCCTTATTTGTTTCCCCATCTTATTCGCCGTATCAAAACCATAGCGCCCACCATGCCGCTGGTACTGGAAGAAAATTATACCGAAGTGCTGCGCCAAAAGCTGCGTCATGGGGAGCTGGATGCCATTATTATTTCCCCACCGTTTAAGGAGCCGGAAACAGCAATGGCAGACCTTTACGACGAACCTTTTTGCGTTCTTATTCCTGCAACACACCCATTGGCCGCAAAAGAAAGTATCACCCGTAAACAACTGGAGAAAGAACCCATTTTACTGCTGGGCGAAGGCCATTGTTTCCGCGAACAGGTGCTCAATGCCTGCCCCAACATTAACAGCAACAGCAGCGAAAATCAGCTGACGCCACAGGGCACATCGCTGGAAACCCTGCGTCATATGGTGGCATCGGGTTTGGGTTTAACCATAGTGCCGATGTCTGCGGCAGATCATCGGATTTATGATTCCGACACCCTGGTGTATCGCCCGTTTGCCGGCAAAACTCCCTATCGTGGGGTGTCTATTGTATGGCGTAAGCGCTTTCCACGGCCAAAGGCCATTGCCGCTGTAACCCAGGCCATTCAAAGCTGCTCCGTTGATGTGATTGCCAATCAGCCGTGAACAGTTTCTGGCAATCCACCCCGGTTTCACAACTGAAAGGCGTTGGCGCATCCACCGCACAAAAACTGCATCGCCTTGGGCTGAAAAATCTACAGGATTTACTGTTTCATTTACCTTCCCGCTATCAGGATCGTACCCGCATTACCCCCATTGGCGCTACCCGGGCATTCAATGAAGCACTGATACAGGGCACCGTTGAAATCAGTGAAGTGGTGTTTCGCAAACGGCGCAGCCTGGTTTGTCGGGTTGCCGATGGCAGTGGTGCCATTCAACTGCGGTTTTTTCACTTTTCCGCAGCACAACAGCAACAGCTCAGCAAAGGTGCCCTGATTCGTTGCTTTGGCGAAGTCAGAATCACCGGCTTTGGCAAGGAAATGGTTCACCCCGAATATCAACTGTTAAAGGCAGCCGATGCGCCGGTGGAACAGGTATTAACACCCATTTATCCAACCACCGAAGGGGTGTCGCAGAATCTGCTGCGAAAACTGACCGATCAGGCCATCAGGCTGTTAGATGGCGCTCACCCCATTAAAGAACTGATCCCCGAAGCCGTCATTGCCGAACACCACTGGCCAACATTGGCCACAGCCCTGAAACTGACCCACCGGCCTTCACCCGAAGCCAATGTTACCCAACTGCTGCAAGGTACCCATCCGGCCCAACGGCGTTTGGCGTTAGAAGAATTATTAGCTCATCATGTCAGTCTGTTGGGGGTGCGGCAAACGATCAAGCAAACCACGGCACCCGCACTACAGCCCACACAAAGCCGGGCGGCGCAGTTTTTAGGGCAACTACCTTTTACCCCCACGCAAGCCCAGCAGCGAGTAGCCGCAGAAATCAATCAGGACTTAAGCCAGGCACACCCGATGTTGCGCCTGGTTCAGGGGGATGTCGGCTCGGGCAAAACCCTGGTGGCGGCACTGGCCGCTTTACAGGCGATTGATTGCGGCTATCAGGTGGCGCTGATGGCACCCACCGAAATTTTGGCCGAACAGCACTATCAGACTTTCTCGGAATGGTTCGATGCACTGGCCATCAGCACTGGCTGGCTGAGTGGCAAAACCAAGGGCAAAGCCCGCGCCAGCAAGTTAGTCGACATTGAATCCGGCCAGTTCCCGATGGTGATTGGTACCCACGCATTGTTTCAGGAAGATGTGCACTATCACAACCTGGGCTTGGTGATTATCGACGAGCAGCACCGCTTTGGGGTTCATCAGCGTTTACAGTTAAAGGATAAGGGAGCCGCATCCGGCATCACTCCCCATCAGCTGATTATGACCGCCACCCCGATTCCGCGAACCCTTGCCATGAGTGCCTACGCTGATTTGGACACCTCGGTGATCGACGAGTTGCCACCGGGCAGAAAGCCGGTCACTACCGTGGTGATCGATAACCAGCGGCGAGCGCAGGTGATTCAGCGGGTGCAAAATGCCTGCAATGAAGGCCGACAGGTTTACTGGGTTTGCACCCTGATTGAAGAATCCGAAGCGCTGCAATGTCAGGCGGCGGAAGATGCCGCCCGGCTATTAAGCGAGCAATTACCGGGGATTGCCGTTGGCCTGGTTCATGGCCGGATGAAACCCCAGGAAAAATCAGCGGTGATGGATGCGTTTCAGAGCGGTGCACTGCAACTACTGGTGGCCACCACCGTGATTGAAGTGGGAGTAAACGTACCCAATGCCAGTGTGATGGTGATCGAAAACCCGGAGCGCCTGGGGCTGGCACAACTGCATCAACTGCGTGGGCGCGTTGGCCGGGGCAGTGATGCCAGCTTTTGTGTATTGCTATACCAGACACCCTTAAGCCAGCAGGGTAAAGCCCGCCTGGAAATTATGCGAGCCACCCAGGATGGTTTTGAAATCGCGGAACGGGATTTACAACTACGCGGCCCCGGTGAAGTGCTGGGCACCCGGCAAACCGGTGATATCGGCTTTAAAATTGCCGATCTGATGCGCGATGAAGACTTATTGGAAACGTTGAAACCCATTGCCTGGCAGATACTGACCCACCATCAGCCGTTGGTAGAACCGTTAATCAATCGCTGGCTGGGGAACAACAAGGCTTACGCACAAGTGTAACCCGCCACTGCTCGACCATCAGAACAATAAGCTAATCGCTCATTCCATTTTCATTACTTACTATCCTGTTTCTGCCACCATTTTTGGCAGCATACAGCGCTTTGTCGGCACGCTCAAAGCAGGCCTCTACGGTATCTCCTTCAGCAAATGAGGCAACACCAAAAGAAGCGGTTACTGTAATGCGCTCATTATGAAAGCTGAAAGGGCAATCTTCGATACTCTTACGTACCATGTCCATAGCGGCAACGGCGGCGGGACCATCGGTATCTGGCATTACTACCACAAACTCTTCGCCTCCATAACGACAAACAAAGTATTCGCTTTTTACCCGGCGAGATAACTCCCTGGAAACCAGCTTTAACACTTTGTCGCCCCGCAAATGACCAAGGGTATCGTTAATCGATTTAAAACGATCAATATCACACACTGCGATCGACAGCGGGTAGTGACGGTTCGTCCAACGAGCATATTCACGCTCGATATATTCATCATAGGCTTGCCGGTTAGGCAATTCAGTCAGCGCATCCCTCATGGCTTGAATACGAGCAGCTTCCAGGCTGGCGCGTAATTCCGTTGCTTCGTTTTCCATCTGCCTCATGCGCTGGCCAAGGCTCTCGATATGCTCATACACATTATCACGACGAACACGTTCATCAGCATGGAATTTATCCACAACGGAAACAATACGCCCCACCATGGAATCAATATCCAGCTTAATACGCTCAATATCACTGTTTTCTGCTACCGAGCTGCTCATTTCGTGCAGCTCGCTGCGCACCTCATCATCAAGCTTCTGCTGGTTTAGCTGTGCCTGCTCTTCACCTTGGCGGGCAGTCACTAAAAATTCCTGAATGTCTTGTAATCGCTCATGTAGCGAAGCCAAAAAGCCTTCAAATTCTTTTTGCGCTTCTGCCCGTGTACTACTAACTAAATTAGCCGCTTCTTCCAGCAGATCAGGCAATTCTTCCCAACAGAACGGCTTTCTGATTTTTTTTACCAGTGCCTTGCGTTCAGACTCGGAATCATCAGGCAACTCAATCTGCTGTAACAGGCTCGACACTACGCTGGCAATACGCTGCCTGAGCTGCTCGTGAGCCTCAGCATTCGAGCCAGAAACCATTGAAGGCGTATCGCTCGCCCCGGCTTCAGCCTCAATATCAAGCGTTGCAGCAGTTTCATCCTGTGGCTCCGGCTTGTCTTCAACATCATCTTTAACAAATAAACGCTTTAATAAAGAGTCGTTTTTACCACCATCAGTGCCTTCCAATACTTGCACATAGTCTGCGATAATTTTTTGAATGGCCGCGTAGTCCTTCCAAAGGCTAAGATTGCCACCGTCTTGTTCAATCAGCCGGGATAAAACTTTTTGATATTTTTTTATCAGCGATTTGCCTTTGCGGGGCAAATCGCTTTCCAGAAAAGGAGCAAGAGAATCTTCAATGAGCTGTTCTAGCGTATGGTTGTTATTTTGGCGGCGATCATCCAATGCCACCACCAGCTTTTCCAGTGCATCCACTTGTGGTTTCAGATCAAGAATATCCTGACTGCTACGCAAGGTCGTACGCAACGCCGCCAGCTGTTTATCTAACTCATCATCCTGGCCATCAGCTGCCACACTGATTCTTACCAGCCCTTTGAGCAGAATATTCATACGCTCTTTATCGGCATTACGTAAACGCTCAAAGGATTCCAGAGAAGATAAATACTTCTCTTTCCAATCTAAAGATTCTTGAGATTCCTGAGTCATAGTCACAGTTTAAGTATCAAAAAATAAAGTACTCGATAAATTCAGTATAGTAGAGGAATTGGAATCTGATCAAAAAAATGACTGCTCGAACATTTCACTAAATCATTAAAAACAACGCTCATTATAGTAACCAGTAGTCTGTGGGGATAAAATAAACGCTCGCGAGCTGATACCCGT
>PDWJ01004034.1_pt1 | contig 13332 bp, 10 predicted proteins | sample 1430881 | NCBI WGS metagenome assembly PDWJ01 (sample SAMN01162460, study PRJNA174530) | Oral metagenome, whole genome shotgun sequencing project. | biome: Marine environment; feature: Marine mammal; material: Swab sample of the gingival sulcus; isolation source: swab sample of gingival sulcus... | reverse complement strand
GAGTATCCCCTCTTTTTCCAGCACCTTCATTGCACCCACATATGCAATTCCCTTTACACCACCACCTTCAAATACCAAATTTTTAAATGGATAGGTCATTTTAATTCTCCTTTAATGTGCCGTTTCATTAAGTTAATACCATAGCACCAAGCCAATCGGTGCCAAAGGGGGAAGCAAGTGCAGCAACACCCCCCTTTGGCGTCTAAGTTCAGCGCTGGGTGATATGTGCCACTGTGTTATATCACAATATATTAAAAGTATTGGATCTACCTCTATTAAATATTAAACATAAGAAACTACCTATCTGTTAACGCTGCTTATTGGGTTGCGGGCATAGCCCACTTTAGGCTTCTTCTGACAATTCAATGACGTCTTTATATCTTTTTTAGTTTTAATGGTGGACGCCCTTCTGCCTCAAATGCCTGGTTCGCCTGTTCCAACATAGACTTCGCAGAGATTACGGCAATGCCTTTATCTGCGTCATCCCGAGTAAAATAGGTATCGGCAATAGTTTGAATTCGTTTTTTATCCAGCCCTAATAAGGTATCCTTAAACCCTTTCCTAATATCGTTGGAGAATTTGGTAATCTGCCGGTAGAAGGCCTTCATGGCCGCGGGACCCGGCGTATCAGGTTTATCAATATCCGAGCACACCTGGAGGATGGCCTCTTTCACATCCGTTTCAGTGAACTTTCCGCCCCTGATAAAATCACAGGCATCGGCAAAAACATCCAGCGTCCGCTTAATATGAGGATCCCGGTATGAGCCAAAAGAAAAGATGCCCTCTTCGGTATTATACATGGCCATTCCGCCGTAAGCCCCTCCTTTTTCACGGATTTCTTTATGGAGATAAAGGAGCCGCAGCAATTTTGAGATCACGGCCAACCCTGGTGAATCGGGATGGGTGATCCGTACGGTTTTGAAGGACTGGCCCACAAAGGAGACCGCCGTGTTAGTGTACCAGCCATCATAGGGGCGACTGGTATTCCAATCAATGTCCGGTGTGGAAAAGGCCTTGTGGGTGCCGTTGGAAAGGCGTTCGTGTATGGTCTGGATTCGTCGGTCTGCCTGGCGCAGAATATCTGCGGAACCAATCACGGCAGGGTTTAAATTATTCTGTGTGAGCAGAGCATCGGCAATCGCTGTCAGATTCCGAGATAGCTGCGTCAGAGCGATTTTCCCTGTATCCTTATGGGCTACAGCGTTCGCCAGAGCCTTCACTGCCTTGTACTGAGCAATACCGTGCCAGAGTTCACTGATGTGTGCTGCACGGGATAAGTGTCTGGCAGACAGGGTTATGGCATAGCGGTGTCCGGCGGCAACCACTGACGACTCCAGCCCTGCCTGGTATTGCAGGAGAAGGCTTTTCAGCCGCTCATGGTCGGAGAATCCATATTCGTTAATAAATTCGTCCATCAGATCGAACAGATGATCCGCGTTCCGGTCCAGTGCTTTGCCTTGGATGGCCAGAAACGAATGCGCCCCCCCGTCCTCGTTAAAATAGGTGCCGGAAAATGGGGCGACGGAAATGCCGCCGGTATACAGATCCATCCGTTTGGCCATGTCCACATAGGCGTTTTTGGCCGTACCACTGTTGGTGAATGCCCGGCAAAAAAAGGGGACCATCGGGAACAATTCCGGCGGGATATTACCGGCACCCACAGGGCAGGTAAAATATAGAATACCCGAGGTGGCCTTGTCGTAACAGGTCGTCATGGAGACCCCTTCCACCGAATCGGGCTGGATAATTTCTATCTGTCGAGGGACATCTTCGAGTTCTAAGGTGGGTAACACCGACAGGTCTTCTTCGGTCTCCTGAAGAGCTTCTAGGATTTTGGCATCCGCGTTGATCTTTTCGATCTCCGCTGGTAACAATTTTGCGAGTTTCAATTTGAGGTCAGCCCGGGTCTCCGCCACCTGCCGGTCGGAAAGCGCAGTGTCCGGTTTCAGAGTAAAGAGAAGCCGGTGAGGATTATTGATGAAAAATTCCCAGATTTTTGTCTCAAGAAACGGGCCTTTTTCCAATTCTGCCTTGAGTTGTGCCAGATCATCATCAATGTTAATGCAGGACACAGGATCACCGCCGTGGATCACCGTACCGGCAATACCGAGTAACAGTTTAATGCCAAATGGTTCAGGGGTATTGGTAATTTCTTTGCGATAAAATTCAATCTGGTGGATGGCAGAGTCCACTAGGCGAGAATCAATACCCTCATTTGCCAAATGGGTCAGGGTCTCCAGGATGATCTGTTCCACCTTTGGGACAGAAGAGGCCTCAATATCTTTCAACCCGCAGACAAACATGGTGTCCTTGTTGTCTGCGTGAAATCCGCTACCGTCGGACAAGGCGGTGCCCAGTTCAGAATCAATCAGTGCTTTGCGCAGGGGAGAGGCTGAGTTTCCCAAAAGAATCTGTTCCAAAATGGTTAGCACCAGCACATCAAATCCGGCACAGATATCTGATGTGAGCCACGCCACGCAACCTTGAAATTTCTTAGCCATATTATTGGTATCGGTATAGGCGTAGGGCTGCACCATAGCCCTGGGGGCCTCCCACCGGGGCTGGGAAGGGACCCGGGTGTCCATCTCCAATACATCAAATCGGGAAAGAACGCTATCATGGATGTGCCCCAGGGTATCTTCAAGTGGCAGGTTCCCATAGGTGTAAAAAAAGGCATTGGACGGATGGTAGTATTTGGCATGAAAGGCCTTTAACCCCTCATGGGTAAGTAAGGGAATGTCCGAAGGATCTCCGCCGGAGTTGTAGCGGTATGTGGTATCCGGATAAAGCCCCTTGAGCAGGGCGCGAAACAACACCTGATCGGGCGAGGACATGGCGCCTTTCATCTCATTATATACAACACCCTTATGTACAAGTTCTAAGTCCCCGTCGTCATTGGCTTCAAATGCCAGGCGGTGGCCTTCCTGCTTAAAACTCAACGCATCAATATTGGGAAAAAACGCCGCATCCAAATAGACATCCATGAGATTGTAATAATCTTTTTTATTCTGAGTGGAGAACGGATACATGGTCCAGTCTGATGCTGTCAGCGCATTCATAAAGGTAGACAAGCTGCGCTTAATCATGGAAAAAAACGGATCCCTGACTTTATATTTTTCTGATCCGCATAATACGGTGTGTTCAAGGACATGAGCGACCCCTGTAGCATCTTTGGGCACGGTTCTGAAAAACACGCCAAACGTGTTTTCCTTATCTTCATTGGCGATGTGGATGTGGACGGCGTTGGTGCCAGTGTGGACCAATTCAATGAGATGGGCATTGATGCTGGCAAGATGCGACACCCGTTTAATCTGATAGTCCTTAAGGGACTGTCCTGGTTTGTATACAATTTTTTCCATATATTTTCCTGATGCGTGTAATGACATATTGGTCGATGAGATGTGATCGTGTTAAACTGGCCGCGATTTAAAGGACCCTGTAAACCCCTCGTTTAACCCGCTCTATCTTCTTGTTACTAAACAGTCTAAAAATGATATTTCTCAATTTTTTGTCGTCAAACCCGGTAGCGGCCTTGATGGTTTTAAAATCTGTGCCGTCGGGGTGGTGACCGATAATCTCCAGTACAATGGCTGACGCACTTTTCTTCCTTTTAGGGCGTATTCCTTTTTTACCGCTTTCCAGGGATCGCTTTCGATACATGAGTTGTTCCAAATTGTCGAGCCGGGCATTGAGGCGGCGAATGTCTTCCATACTGGGGATATCCAGCCGATGAAACAGGATTTTAATAAATTGTTCCCAGTTGGCACTGAGGTCGTTAGGTTCCATGATAAATTTTCTCCTTTTACAAAGCGGCCTATCCTAATATGTTAAGTATCCAATTTAGAAAACTATATAAGATAGTCCGGTGACGTTGAGAGCAGCAGATCGTATTGCTCATGAATTACTTCTAAAATTACTTTTAAACGCAAGAAAGTCAAGACATCGGATTAAAAAATAGCAAAACGAAGGGGTTGGGACAATAATTATCCTGTGGTATGATATTGTTTAATTTTATGAGAGCCTTGAACTTACGAGGAAAAATCCCCGCGATGACACATCCTGGAAAGTTACTTAAACAAAACAATCTCTACGCCGGAAAGGAATTGGGACAAAATTTCTTATGCGATCCCAAAACCGCCCAGATGATCGTGGACCGTACCGGCGTCGGTAAAGGAACCCGGGTGCTGGAGGTGGGACCGGGTCTTGGCGCCATTACAAAGCCCTTGGCCCGGGCCGCAACCCATGTAACTGCGGTTGAAAAAGATCTAAGAATTGTACCCCTGCTGGCCGAGGAACTCAAGGCGGACGGTATCGAAAACGTGGACATTGTCACCAAAGATATTCTGAAAACAGATATCTATGATATTGCCAGTCCAGCCAACAGCCAGAAGTTGGTTGTCGTGGGCAATCTGCCCTATAATATCTCCTCTCAAATTTTATTTAAGCTGATTAAAGTCCGCGCCGTGATTGACCGGGCATTTCTGATGTTTCAAAAAGAACTGGCCGAACGACTGCTATCCGCGCCAGGAGGCCGGGCCTATTCCCGGCTGACAGCGGTGGTGAAGTATGCCGCAAGGGTTTCACATGTCGCCAATGTTGCACCCAGCAACTTTTTTCCCCGGCCAGAGGTGGATTCCACGGTTCTCAGATTTGATTTTTTTGAATCCACCGTATTAAGTCAAACCGATGAGCACCTGTTGTTTGCTGTGATCAAAGCGGCCTTTTCCAAGCGTAGAAAAACCCTGAAAAATGCCATGAGCGGCGGGGAGCTGGGCCTGAAAAAGCCCGAAGCCGGTGCTGCCCTTGAAGGGGCAGGGATTGATCCCGTACGCAGGGCTGAAACCTTGACCATAGACGAATTTATAGCATTGACCCAATCTGTCCGAACATTTATTTCTGGACAATAGATGGGATTTTAACTATTTAACATTCGGTCTGAACGGTCACCGATACGATACCCAAATTTAAGGAAAACGATATGATTCGAGCCAATGAAAATTTCAATAAACTCCAGGCATCTTACCTCTTTTCGGACATCGCCAAACGGGTTCAGATATTTCAGGATACACATCCAGAGATGGAGGTCATTCGCCTGGGCATCGGTGACGTGACCCGGGGACTTTCACCGGCTATTGTGGACGGATTTCGACAAGGGGTTGAGGAGATGGCCCAGGACGCCACCTTCAGGGGATATGGCCCGGAACAGGGATATCCGTTTTTAAGGGAAGCCATCGCTGCCAATGATTTTCAATCGCGGGGGGCTGATATTGCGGCGGATGAAATTTTTGTCAGTGACGGGGCAAAATGCGATTCTGGTAATTTTCAAGAATTATTTGCCAAAGATATTAAGATTGCCATCCCCGATCCAGTTTACCCGGTTTACCTGGACACCAATGTCATGGCCGGTCGCACCGGCAACTATGAAAACGGCCGATACCAGGGCATTGTCTACATGGACTGCCTCAAAGAAAACGGGTTCATGCCGAAATTGCCCAAAACACCTGTAGATCTTATTTACCTGTGTTTTCCCAACAATCCCACCGGTGCCACCGCAACCAAGGACGTATTGAGCGCCTGGGTGGATTATGCCAGAGAAAACAACGCCCTGATTCTCTTTGACGCGGCATATGAGGCCTTTATCCGGGATGACCGGTTGCCCCGCAGTATTTATGAAATTAAAGGCGCCAAAGAGGTGGCCGTAGAATTTAGAAGTTTTTCAAAGACGGCTGGCTTTACTGGGACTCGCTGCGGATTTACCGTGGTGCCCAGGGCTTGCAATGTATACGCAGCCGACGGTTCTAAAATATCTTTGCACGGCCTGTGGAACCGCAGGCATACCACCAAGTTCAATGGTGTTTCTTACCCGGTGCAAAAGGCGGCAGAGGCCGTATACTCCGAGGCCGGCAAGGTTCAGGTCAAAGAATATATTGACGGCTACCTCGCCAATGCAAAAGTGATCCGCCAGACCATGACCGATCTAGGGTTTGATTATGTGGGCGGAGAAAATTCCCCCTATATCTGGATCCATGGTGGCGGACGGGATTCCTGGGACTTTTTTGATCTACTCTTAAATAAAGCCGGGGTGGTCTGCACCCCGGGCGGCGGGTTTGGTCGCTGCGGCAATGCGTATATTCGAATTTCCGCATTTAACAGTCTTGAAAATGTAACCAAGGCCATGGAACGGGTGAAAGACGCTTTAAAATGAATCATTTTTTCAATGTAAAGACCCTGGATGAAGTTCTGGCCTTGGCCAGGACGTTTTCGCCGGTAACGGCTGAAACCGTTAATATTGGAGAGGCCTCCTGCTCTAGAGTGTTGGCCCAGGACATTCTGGCCAGAGAGGATATGCCTGGATTCCGTCGATCCTGCATGGATGGGTATGCCGTCCGAGCGGCATCCACCTTTGGAGCATCGGAGTCCACGCCAGCCTGGCTGGAAATTGCAGGAAGCATTGCCATGGGAGATATTCCAGAATTTGAACTGCCGCCGGGCAGTGCGGCACGGATCTCTACCGGCGGCATGCTGCCCAAAGGGGCGGATGCAGTGGTGATGGTGGAGCATACTGAAGCTGTTGATGCGCAATCCGTGGAAATTTATAAAAGCGTTGCGCCGCTTCAGCATGTAATTGATGCATCCGAAGATTTTGCCGGGGGAAAGGTGGTATTGGAAAAGGGGACCCTCATCCGCCCCCAGGAACAGGGATTGCTTGCCGGTCTGGGCTATTCGCGAGTAAAGGTATTTTCCACGCCAAAGGTCGGAATTATTTCCACCGGTGATGAAATCATTCCCATCACCGACTCTCCTGTGCCAGGAAAAATTCGCGATATTAACTCTTATTCACTGGCTGCATTGATCCAGGAAACTGGTAGCAGGCCAGTGCGTTACGGCATTGTCAAAGATGATCCACACGCCTTGGAAGCGACCTGTAAAAAGGCCCTTGCGGAAACCGACATGGTGCTGCTTTCCGGCGGCTCTTCCGTGGGAACCCGCGATTATACCGTGGACGTGCTGTCCAGGCTGCCAGACACAAAAATTCTGGTTCATGGCATGTCCGTGAGCCCAGGAAAACCCACGATCCTGGCCCGGTCAGGGGACACCCCGGTTTGGGGATTGCCCGGTCAGGTAGTGTCCGCCATGGTGGTTTTAAAAATCGCTGTGATTCCATTCCTGAACCAGATACAGGGACTCTCTGCGCCTATTGAACCTATCCGGGTACCGGCTCGTCTGACCCGAAATTTAGCGTCGGCACAGGGGCGCAGAGATTTTGTAAGGGTAGCACTGCACCCAGGCGAGCAGGGGGTTGAAGCCCGGCCAGTGTTGGGAAAATCTGGACTGATTCGGACCATGGTGCATGCCGACGGCCTCCTTGAAATCGGGGAGCATGTGGAAGGTCTGGAAAAAGGCTGCATAGAAGATATCATTTTGTTTTAAACCAGTGGGAACGCATATATGAATACAAAACGTAACATCTATTTAAACATGGTCAGCATTGAAGAGGCCAAAGACTGCCTCATGGATAAATTCGGCGAACTAACCACAGGGACCGAAACCTTAAAGGTCGTGGATGCCAAAAACCGGGTACTTGGATCTCAGGCTGTGGCGGCCATTTCTTCCCCCAATTTCCATGCCGCCGCCATGGACGGGATCGCTGTTGATGCGCAAGTCACTTTTGGTGCAAGTGAAGACACCCCCAAAATGCTGAAGATCGGCAATACCGCGTTTTGGGTCAATACCGGTCACGCCTTGCCTGAAGGGACCAATGCCGTGATCATGATTGAAAATCTCAACACCTTGGATGACACCACCGTTGAGATCGAGGCCCCGGCGTTTCCCTGGCAGTATGTCAGAAAAATGGGCGAGGATATCGTGGCCACCCAACTGCTGTTTCCCCGGGACCATCAAATTAACGCCTATGCCATGGGCGCACTGCTCTCCGGCGGTGTATTTGAGGTAACGGTGCGAAAAAAGCCTAAAGTGATGATCATTCCCACGGGCAATGAACTCAAACAATGGCAAGATGTCACCCCCGATACCATGGGGCCTGGGGACGTGGTGGAATCCAATGCAACCGTGCTGGGGGCTTTGTGCCAGGACTACGGGGCTGAATTTGAAATTCATTCTATGCTGAAAGATGATCTTGAGACCATTCAAGGCGCGGTGGCTGATGCCGCAGCAGGAGACTATGACATGGTGATGATCATCGGCGGATCCTCTGCCGGTTCCATGGATTATGCAAAACCGGTGATTTCGAACCTGGGTGAGGTCTTTGTCCACGGGGTGACCATGATGCCGGGCAAGCCGGTGATGTTTGGCGATGTCAAAGGTACGCCGATTTTCGGTATCCCAGGCTACCCAGTGTCCGCCATTGTGGCCTTTGAAGAATTTGCAGGGCCGTTGTTGCTGAACATGCAGCACCTTCCGGAAATTAAACGTCAGACAGTCACCGTTACGCCAGCCCGGAAGGTGGCGTCCAAGCTAGGCCAGGAAGAATTTTTAAGGGTAAAAATCGGTTCCGTTGACGGCAAACTCATATCATCCCAGTTGCCGCGGGGATCGGGTTCCATTACCACCCTCACCGAGGCCGACGGCATCATCCGTATTCCCCGGCATATCGAGGGCATCGCAGATGATCAACCGGTACAAGCGCATTTACTGCGACCGCTCTCCGCCATTGAGGATACCGTGGTTATCACCGGTTCCCACGACAACACGCTGGATCTGCTGGCGGACCAAATCCGCAAAACCAATCCCGGAACCGGTATTTCCTCCAGCCATGTGGGATCCATGGGTGGGCTCATGGCATTGAAAAAAGGGGCCTGTCACATGGCAGGCGCCCATCTTTTGGACCCCGAAGACGGCAGCTATAATATTTCCTATATTCAAAAATATCTGCCTGATATGCCGGTGCGTCTGGTCAACCTGGTCATGCGGGAACAGGGACTGATCCTGCCCAAAGGCAATCCAGATGCCATACAACGCCTTGAAGATATCGCCGAAAGAAAACTCACCTTTATTAATCGACAGGCCGGTTCCGGTACCCGTATTCTTCTGGATTACAGCCTGAAAGAAAAAGGGATTTCTCCCCAGGATATCCCGGGATACGAACACGATGAATACACCCACATGTCGGTGGCAGTTGCAGTTCTCTCGGGCCGTGCACAGGCCGGATTAGGTATCAAAGCAGCAGCGGTCGCCCTTGGACTTGATTTTCTGCCAGTGGTCACCGAATCCTATGATTTGATCATTCCTGAAGTCTACTATAATACCCGGAAAATCCAAACCCTGCTGACTACGATCAGGAGCAATGAGTTCAAACAGCAGGTTGAGGCCCTGGGAGGCTATGGCGTCGAAAAAACCGGCGAATTGCTGTATTGCTCCACTTAGAACGTCCGGGACCCTGAATAGAAAAACCCCGCATTATCTGGGTATTTCTAATTTAGGCAAAGGTCAAAATACCCCCTTTTCGATCAGGGCAAATGCGCTTCTTTCATGATGTATTGCGGGCAACCCTTGATGAAAGGGCAGATTATTGAACAAATATCCAAACGAATAGCAGCGGGTCCATAGATCATAGATCCCGCTGCTGTCATCAACCTGTCTGTTATGGTTTAAAATGATTAAAAGAAAATTATACGGCCAACTCTTTTTATATGATGTCCGGCCTTGTAATTAACCAAATCGGTTTTTACCGCCTAGTTCTGGACCTATACCCAGAAAGAAGAAGCATGCCTGAGCCCAAAAGAAGAATTGAACCGGGAACGGGAACCTGGGAGGGAGAAAGCATTTCAGCCAATTCCCCGGCCATCGCTGTATACTGATCGGCCAACTCTTGAACTGTCATATCACTTTTAACCATTGTGGGCCACCAAAACTGTGTCATACCAATCAGTGTGTCAAATCCTTGTGAGCCGTATCTCATATGCCAGTGATGCATACTATCTGGGTCATCCTGATGCACGTCAGTGCTGATGATGTATTTATAGAAATTATCGTCGCTACCGCCGATTTTCTCAAATTGGTGCCAGCTGAAACTCATTCCGGGCGAAAACTCTACGCTATACTCGCCCTTGTAGTTGTAATCGGTCAATACGGAATCAATTGTAATTGAGTAAACATTTTCAGTAGTTGTTGTAATACCTATGGTTTTAAAGTCTGTATGCAACATCGCTTTAAGTCCCGCTTCAACGTCACTTGCCTCCAGGTCCTCCTTTAATGCAGCAACAGCAGCATACACTGAATCCATTTCAGGCGCATCCAGGCTTGCATAACTAGATTGCCAGCTTCCTTCATAGGTAGGGCCTGCAAAGGCAACACCCGATCCCCCAAAAATTAATATCATTAAAAAAAATACATTGGTGACGGTTCCAGCTAATCTTTTTTCTATCATTTTGTTTGGCTCCTTACTTGTTTATTGACAGGTTGCTGATTTAAACAGGATAAGAGCATCCTATACAAAGAATAAAGCAAAACAAATTGTTTCGTCAACACCTAAAAGTTAGTTTTTCCAATAAAATAATCCGCCCCAATAATACTGTCTTTTTATTTCTTGCGTATGTTGATTCAGATTCCAAGTATCGAGAATGCCAGACATGTCGGTCAAATATAAAAAAGGCCCCGCATTGCTACATGCAGGGCCTTCTCTAATTTATGTTAAAATGATGTAAAGATGCGTATCTAGTAAGGTTGGATCTCCACACGACGGTTCAAAGAACGTCCGAAATCAGTGGAGTTCAATGCAACAGGTCGTTTAAACCCAAAGCCTTTGGTGGTCAAGCGATCCCCCATGATTCCTTTATCAGTGAGGTATTCGGCAACAGCTTTGGCACGACGGAGGGACAAGTCCATATTATAGGCTTCGGTGCCAATATTATCGGTATATCCCTTAAGTTCAACCCGCATCGCTGGATTCTTTTTAAGGATAATTACCACATCGTCCAACAAGGGATACGCCACGGGTTTAATCACGGATTTATCATAATCAAATAAGATATGACCAAGAACCCAACACCCTACTGCATTGACTTTTGCGCCAACAGGGGTCTCGGGGCACTGATCCATATCGTCGTAAACGCCATCGCCGTCACTGTCTACTGGTGGCGGTTCAGGTTTGGCCACAGGTGCTGGTGGCGTGACAGGTTTCACAGGCACCGCATCGCCAAGGAATACATTCTGAACAAAATTAGCCATCCCCTTATCGGTCATGAGCGTTTCGGCATTGGAAAGGAATCCACAACCACCGATTTTGACAACTTTATTGAGAAAGGCAGTTGCCTGGGCATCATTTCCGACCTGGATGGGATAAATGCACAGGGATGAGCCATACTGGTCTTTCAGCGTCTGAACTTCCTCAAGACTGGTTTTCATTTCCAAACCGTCAGTAATTATAATCAACGCATTATGAGTGCCAGAAAGCGCTTCAAAATCCTTCTGAATTGCTTTAACCGCCAGACCCAAGGGGCTTGTACCGCCGGGTTTGGTGATCATGCCCAGTTTATCCGCCAGCGCACTGGAGTTGTATGTTTCCATACCATAGAACAGTTCTGTGTTATTTGTGGTGACCTCTTTGGCATGCCCGAACGACCTTAGGCCTGCGGTCTGTCCGAGTTCTGGGATGGTCATATTCATTCTTTCAGCAATAGCCTTTGCGACATCAAATTTTATAAATCCACTCTCACAGCGCTCTCCCATTGAACTTGATGCATCAAAAACAATAATAAAATTATCCACTTTGGATTGAAACATGGATGCATTAAACTGTTTCGCCGAAAATGCAGGCAGTTGTTTTGGGGACTTGGTCGCACATCCAAATAGGAAAAGCAAGGCGATCATCGAAACAAAACCACTGATTACTAATTTCTTGTTCATTTTTTCTCCTTTTGTAAGTGTAATACTTTCTTAGATTCAATTACAATAATATGATTCAAGTTAATTTGCGTCACAGCCATGGGCCGACCAGACGATCTTTTACCTCAGGCTACACACATCAAATCAAAAAAGAATCTAATAATTTGCACCACTCTTTTATTTAAATTATCGGGCACATATTACAGAAGATGCCAAATGAAATCAAGCATTCTTCTTTTCTTTTTCAAGATAGTTGACACCCAATAAAGGCCCTGGGCTGACCAGGTCATTCACCGCAGTTTGCCCACAACAACTCGTCAAAACGACGAATCGGATCATTTCGGCCTTGCACATCATACAGAATTTCAACACGTTATCTTTCATATTAAACCCCGAACAATGCCACGCCATATCCCCCTGACAGGCTTACAGACCTTGTTTTATGGGTCTCGTCTTATTGTGATAGATACAAAATCTGACGCTGGACACTCCATTTTTTTTCGGGTATAACACACCGTCATACGAATTTCATCATTAATAAAAATGGCAAAGCTTATTTATATCCGCATAAAAAACTTCTATAAAAGATTGGGTAGTTATTCTGAAATTGGTTATGTTTTTTATGGTTTAACGTCAGAAGAGCAGTTTAAAGGCCGGGGCGGGCCATAGGCATAACCAACAAAGGGACCCAAAATACAGGCGAATTATGGAAATTTATCAAGGAATTATACTCGGTATCCTTCAGGGGCTGACAGAATTCTTACCCGTGAGCAGCTCCGGTCATCTTGTCCTGGGACAGATTTACTTTAACATCACTGAAGGCAACCTGGCCTTTGATGTGGCGGTACATATGGGGACACTGGCAGCCGTGCTGGTGGTTTATTTCTCAGATATTCAGGCCATTGTCACTTCCTTTTTCCGGTTTCTGACAGCATCCAACAAAAAAACGCTCAACCAAACCGATGAAAATCTTAAATTAACCTGGTGTATCCTCGCAGGTTCCGTCCCCACGGCACTCATCGGATTCGGCCTGAAAGAATTTGAGCACATTTTATTCACCTCTTCAGTATTGGTCGGAGTGATGCTCATGGTCACAGGCACTCTGCTTTGGATCTCTAAAAAATATGATAGAAATAATGCGGCAAGCGTTAAACCCCTGACCTTGAAACGGTCACTTTTTATCGGGGTAGTGCAGGGGTTAGCTGTCATTCCAGGAATCTCTCGATCGGGCTCAACCATCGTTGCAGGAATGTTTGTAGGGCTTGATCGAACACTCGCTGCAAGGTTTTCATTTCTCTTATCCATACCGGCCATTTGTGGGGCACTGCTTATTAGTGTTAAGGATGTATTGGCAAAGGGCGGCCTCATCGAACCAGCTGTTATTTGTGGTACGCTCGTCTCTTTCATTGTGGGGCTCGCAGCATTAAAACTATTGCTAAAACTGGTTCATACCGGTAAATTTTATCTCTTTGCGCCTTATTGCTGGAT
>PDWJ01004032.1_pt1 | contig 13334 bp, 12 predicted proteins | sample 1430881 | NCBI WGS metagenome assembly PDWJ01 (sample SAMN01162460, study PRJNA174530) | Oral metagenome, whole genome shotgun sequencing project. | biome: Marine environment; feature: Marine mammal; material: Swab sample of the gingival sulcus; isolation source: swab sample of gingival sulcus... | reverse complement strand
GAATACCATTTTAGTCTTGGGCGTCAAGGCGGCGATAAAGGATTTAAAATCGTGCTTGAAATTGCCGACGGTCTCAACGGCGATTGATTTGCCGCCCATAATACCCGTTGCGATGTCGTAGAGCGAAAAAGACGGCCACGCAAAAATCACTTCGTCGTCTTTGGCGATCATGGCATAGGCCAGCATTTTAATGATTTCTTCGCCGCCGTTGCCAAACATAATCATATCGGCCGAAATGCCGTAAAAATCGGCTAATTTCTGCCGCAAGTCGGCGGCGGCGCCATCTGGGTAAATGTGCATTTGATCGACTGCCTGTACAATCGCCTGTTTGGCCTTTGGCGACGGCCCCAACGGATTCTCATTGGATGCCAATTTGACGATGTCAGTCAAGCCGTATTCGCGTTTTACTTCTTCGATTGGCTTGCCAGGTACATACTTTTTAAGCGTTTCCAATTCTCTGCGAAATAATGACATAACTCCCCCCTCATTAAATTAATCGTACTGTATCAAGCTGGCTACATCGTAATCTTTGAGTCTTTCGCGGCCGCCCAAAAACGACAACTCGATCAAAAAAATGATTTTGACGACTTCGCCACCCAATTTTTCTACTAATTTGCTAGCGGCTTCAATCGTACCACCAGTCGCCAACAAATCGTCGACCAGCACCACTTTATCGCCCGGCTTAATGGCGTCGAGATGAATTTGCAAAGTATCGGTACCATATTCTAAATCGTAGCTATACGATTCCGTCTTATAGGGCAATTTGCCGGGCTTGCGAATTGGGGCAAAGGGTAAATTTGCGGCGTAAGACAGCGCGGTGCCAAAGATAAAACCGCGCGCTTCGGGGCCGACGATTAAATCGCAGTCTAGCGCATCGATCTGTGCGACCATTTGGTCGATTGAATACTTTAAGGCGGCGCTGTCTAATAATAGCGGCGTAATGTCCTTAAAATTGATACCCGCTTTGGGAAAACCTTCAATTTCCCTAATTTTCGACTTCAAATCCATAATTTCCTCCTATGGCATAAGCGCTTGATTGGCGGTGACGACCCGATAGAGGCCGCGTTTAAAATCTTCAAAGGTGCGCTGCGTTTGGCAGCCGTTAAAATTGTATTTTTGATGGCGATTTTCGGTCATCGTCAGACTGCTGCCGCACCGGCTGATAAAGCCGGCCTCTTCAAAAAAGGCAATCGCCAGTCGATCGAGTAGCGCATCGCTAGCTTCCTCTAATAATTTTATCACATCTAGTGGTGAATCGTGACGAATTTTTTTATAAAGCGCCGAAAAATGCTTGCGATCAAAGAATATATCGGCAACGCACTTTAATAAATAACCGTGATCGAGCGGATGATAGTAGCGCAGCGCCGATTGGCCAGCCGAAAACAGCGGCACGTCGGCAACGATGTCAGAGGCCTCAATCGCAGTTGGCAACAACTTGATTTTTCCGCTCTGCAGCTGCGCGCGATAATCGATGCCGGCGTCGTAACAAGCATAGGCGTAAGCCAGTAAACCCTCGTAACTAGACAGCACAACCGGTCGACTGCCCTTTACCCAATCGACCAAGTCGGCCGCTGTACGGCGCGTCGCCGGTCGCGCGGCGGCCGCTGTGGTACCGGCCATAAAATGCCCGACTAAAGCGTCGATATAAATGGCGTAACAGGTCTTGTTAAAGGCGCTATCGCCCGGCAAATAGACGCGCATATCGCGTTGATTGAGCTGAATTGATTCAACGCCGTTAAAGTGATTGAGCGACAAGTTAAACACGCTGTCGACGCGACAGTGATAAGGGGCCAACGGCCGATTGCCAGCGACGTTAAACTGAATCACATCGAGTAGTTTATCGGCTGCGTTGACTACCATCTTTAGATGCGCACCGTCCTTGCCGATGCGCCGAGTTTGTTCGACCATTAAGCCGGTCATCACAAACAGCGGTCGCGCATTGGCGACGCCAAACGGCGCCATTTTTTCGATTTGATCAATTAGCTGATGACTGATTTGAGCGGCCCGAATAGCGCTGTCGACGGCGATTGTCGGCGCCAGTAAATCGGCCGTTAAATGACTTTTATTATAGTCTGCTAGGCCGTCGATAAAGTCGTCTAAAGCATCCCGCGTCAACGTCAACCCGGCCGCCTGTTGATGGCCGCCAAAGGCCGCCAACAAGTCGGATTGCGATTTTAAGGCATCGTAAATGGAGTAGCCGGCAATACTGCGCGCGCTGCCCTTTAACTCGTCGCCGACTTGCGTCAAGACGACACAGGGGCGATAAAAGCGTTCGACGAGACGCGAGGCGACAATGCCAATGACGCCGACGTGCCAACCTTCGCCCCATACTACCAACGTGCCGGCAGCGCTGTGACGCGGATTGTGCGCTATTTTATGCAAAGCTTCTTCTAAAATATCGGCTTCGCTGGCGCGGCGCCGTTGATTGAGTTGATCGAGTTGTTCGGCAATCGACCTAACTTCTGCCGCCGCTGTCCCCAACAATAGTTGCACGCCGCGGCGGGCGTGATCTAAGCGACCGACCGCATTGAGACGCGGTCCGATCATAAAGCCAATATGACCGGCGTTAATCGCCTTATCGGCCAACCCGGCCACCTCTGCTAAAATCTGTAAACCGAGATTCTGCGAAGACCAAAAATTATCGAGGCCAAAGTGCGCGATAATGCGATTTTCATCCTTTAATGGCATGATGTCGGCAATGGTGCCAACGGCTGCCAACACCAACAGCGACTGAAATAATTCTGAATCGACCGCCAAAAACGCCTGTGCGATTTTGAGGGCGACGCCGGCGCCAGCTAGACCGTCGTAGGGATACCGACAATCGGCCTGTTTCGGATTGATAATGGCGTAGGCCGCCGGCAAGCGCGTCGGCACGCTGTGGTGATCGGTGATGATTAAATCGACCCCTAAGCGCTTGGCTAAATCGGCTTCTCGCCAAGCGCTAATGCCGCAGTCGACGCTAATGATTAACTGGCTGCCGGCTTCCGCCAACTGACGTAAGGCGGCGCCATTGAGACCATAGCCCTCGTCGAGCCGCCGCGGTATATAGTAATTGACGCGACCGCCTAAATGGCTGATCAGTCGATGCATAATGGCCGTCGCCGTCATGCCGTCGACGTCGTAATCGCCGTAGATCGTAATTTGCTGTTCGGCGGCCAGTGCGCCTTTGATGCGCGCAACCGTTTCCGTCATGCCCAATAACAAAAAGGGATCGTGTAGATCCCCCAGAGACGGCTCTAAAAATTTAGTTACAGAGGCGTCGCCATAACCGCGCTGTCGCAAGATGGCTTCGACTAGCGAATCATCTTGCTGACGCGACGCAGTTCGTTCTATTTTCCAGCGCTTAATCGACATTACTCGTTATCAGTTTGCCGTTTGTCAGCTTGAATTGCACTCGGCACATAGGCAAAATCGTCTTCATCTGACGGCGCCGGTGACTGTGCGGCAGCAGCTGGTTTTTCGGCTTCTGACGCAGTCTGGGCCACAGCCGCCTGCTCGGCCGACTCTGACTCGCCCCGTTGCTCGCTTTGCTGCCCGTCGTTGGCCGGCGCACTGGACTTGCTGTCGGCCTCTTTTTTAGCCTCTTTTTTAGCTTCTTTTTCAGCTTCTTTTTCAGCTTGTTTTTGCGCTCTTTGAGCCGCCTTTTTCTCGGCCTTGACCTGTTTTGCGCTCTTGCCAATTAAGGGGGTAAGATCGACGCCCAACTCGGTCAACTTTGCCGATAGAACTTTTACTTGCTTATTCAATTTCATATTCTTGACTAAATTCATAAAGAACATCGCCAAGGCGCCAATCGTCACAGAAATCAAAATGACAATCGACAGCGATAACTCAAACTTAACAAAGACCAAATTCAACGTCACCATTGCATTGTTCAAACCGGCAAATAGCGCGACGATAATACCGGTAATCAAAATGATAATAAATGATTTTTGCATAACTCCCTCCTAGCAGTTGAATGCTACTTTTTCTTGTTAAAGGCCCCTTTAATGACGATCCAAACCGGCGAGGCGATGAAGATCGATGAATAGGTACCGACTAGTACGCCGGCTAAGAGCGGAAACGCCAACTCCTTAATCGATTCAACGCCCAATACATAGAGCGCACCGATGACCAATAGCGTCGTCAGCGACGTGTTGATGGAGCGCACTAAGGTATGTTGAATACTCTGCTCGGCAATTTTAAAATTATTGCTCGTCTTGGCGTATTTGAGCGTATCTCTAATGCGATCGAACACCACGATGGTATCGTTGATCGAGTAACCGACTACCGTTAAGACCGCGGCGATAAATGGCATATTGAGCGGAATTCTAAAGATGACGTAGACCGCCAATAGGATTAGCACGTCGTGTATCAAGGCGACGACTGCAGCGACGCCAAATTTCCACTCAAAGCGCAACGTAATGTAAATCAACATGCCAATCGAGGCGATCAACACCGCCCAAAGGGCGCTTTTTAGGCTCTCGGCACCGATTGTCGGGCTAATCTTTTTAACGCCATTTGACAGGTCACCGGCGGCGCCAAATTGTTCTTTTAAAATTTTGAATACCGCTTGACGGGTTTCACCGTCGAGTTCTTTTACCGTCTTAATCATGATGCCCTTGCCGTCACCGCCGACCGAAATGATGTCGGCCGATAGGTCAAATGGTTTGAGCGCCTCGCCGATGGCGGCGTTGTCGACGACTTCTGTAAAGCCTACTTCGATATTGGTACCGCCTTGAAAGTCAATGCCCAAATTAAAACCAAACGCCAAGAATACCACTAGGCCGATGACCATCACGGCCAACGAGCCGATAAAAAACTTCTTGTAATTATTTTCTAAATCAATCTTAAAATTCTTAAGCATGTCAGCCTCCTATACGCCGTACAATTTTTTGTTGGCTAACGCTTTGCTGCGCGATAATACCATCAAAATCAGTCGTGTGATGACAATGGCCGTAAACATGCTGGTAACGATACCGAGCATCAGCGTAATGGCAAAACCGCGAATTGGCCCCGAACCGAATTGGAAGAGAACGACGGCGGCGATTAAGGTCGTAATATTGGCGTCTAAAATAGTTTTTAAGGCCTTCGAAAAGCCGTGTTTGAGCGCTTTGGCAATCATCTTGCCCTCGCGGATTTCTTCCTTGATGCGTTCAAAGATGATGACATTGGCGTCGACGGCCATACCGATCGACAAGACGAAGCCGGCGATGCCGGGCAAGGTCAAAGTGGCCTTTAAGAAGACCATCAAGGCCAATATGATAGCCGAGTACAGCACCAACGTCACACTGGCCACAAAACCGGGTAGTCGATAGAAGCCAATCATAAACATGACGACCATTAAGAAGCCGACCAAGGCGGCCGTAATGCTCGAATTGAGTGCGTCGCGACCCAACGTTGGCCCAATCGCATTATATTCGAGCTGCTTCAATTCGGCCGGTAGCGCACCGCCGCGAATCAACAGCGCCAAATCGCGGGCTGATTCTTGCGTAAAATTGCCGGTGATGGTACCGCCGCCACCCAAGATTACCTTGTCGACCATCGGGGCCGAAATGACGGTGCCGTCCAATACGATGGCGATTTGACCACCGCCGCGGGAGACGATTTGCTGCGTCGCCTCGCCGAACTTTTTGCCGCCTTCACCGGTAAATTTAAGCGTGACGACGTATTGATTGAGCTTGCTAATGTCATTCGTCTGCGTGTCCTTGCTGACGCCGGCATCGGCCACTTCACTGCCGCTGATAATGGGCTTCATAATCGCTTCGTCGTACTTATCGCCCATCCGCGCGACGTTGCCGGGCAAGACGTCACAAAAGCTGAGTTGCGCCGTCGAACCGATTAAGGCAATCGCATCTTCGGCATTTTCAACGCCCGGCAGTTCGATGACGATGCGCTTATCGCCTTGAATGTAAACATTTGGCTCGGTCAATCCCATCTCGTCGATGCGATTGCGCAAGACGTCGCGCGTTTGCTGCATCAACAATTTGAGCGTATCGCCCTCGTCCTCACTGACCACTTCATAGGTGGTAATGATGCCGCCCTCGATGTCGAGCCCCAATTTCATGTTCTCGATTAAGGGCGCTTGAGCGGTTGTGCCGAAATTGAAGCCGACGCCGACCCAAACTAGCAAGGCAATCGTCATGGCCGCCATTAGAATCAGAATTGCAATATCTTTACCTTTCATACTTCACCTGCTTACTTTTGTGTTGTTATCTTCAACGTCGACTAGCCGACGTTGATGCCGTTATTGTTCCCTCAGCTGCTTCATCGCTTGCAGATAAATGGCATTTTCAATCCGTTTTTGTTCCATCTTGCAGCCCAGCTGATAGGGTTCTGTAATCGTATTATTGAAATTATAGGCGTTGGCATGGCAGCCGCCGCTACAATAGTATTTTGCCCAACAGGTCTGACAAGCCGATTTGGCTTCGACGTGGGCGTCGGCAAAGTTGACGTGATCGAGGCGGGCAAACTGCCCCGTCATCACATTGCCCATTTTAAACTCGCGCTTGCCGACAAATTGGTGACAGGGATAAATGTCGCCCTCCGGCGTCACTGCCAAATACTCAGTGCCGGCGCCACAGCCCGATACGCGCTTGATAATACACGGCCCGCGCTGAAAGTCGATGACAAAGTGAAAAAAGCGAAATTCGTCGGCCGTACCAAGTCGTTCGACCATCGCGTCGGCCAGGCGATCATAGGCCCGATATATTTGCGGCAAGTCGTCTTCGCTGAGCGAAAACAAATCGTCCGGCGACGATACGACCGGCTCGACCGAAGTCTCCTTGAAGCCAAGGTCGGCCAAGTGAATGACATCGCGATCAAAGTCGATATTGCGATTGGTAAAAGTACCGCGCACATAATAGGACTTATCGCCGCGCCGTTCGACCAACTTTTTAAACTTCGGCGCAATGATGTCATAAGAGCCACTGCCGCCGACCAGCGGCCGCATCGCGTCGTTAATTTCGCGCCGGCCGTCGATGCTCAAGACGACGTTGTGAAAATGGCGATTGATATAGTCAATCTTTTCGTCGTTCAACAACAGCCCGTTAGTGGTAATCGTAAATCTAATAATCTTGTCGTGGGCCCGCTCCAGTTGCCGACCGTATTCGACCAATTCTTTACAAACTTGCCAGTTCATGGTCGGTTCGCCGCCGAATAAATCGACTTCTAATTGGCGGCGTCGGCCGCTGTGGGCGACCAAAAAATCGAGCGCTTTTTTGCCGACTTCTGCCTTCATCAGCAAATTGTCACCGTGAAAGTTGCCCTGTGCTGCAAAGCAGTATTCGCAGCGCAAATTGCAATCGTGTGCGACGTGTAGACAAAGTGCCTTGACCACAAAGCTGCGGTTTAAAAATTTAGCCGAATCCAAAACGTGGTTGGCGCTAAATAATTGCCCCTTGTCGGCCAGTTGCGCGACTTCGCGATAGGCGTTGACGACGTCGGCGGCACCGTGTCGTTCGGCCAGCGCCGCGACAATCGCCGCTTCGTCCTCCGCTTCATAGCGCGCAATGACATCATAGGCGATCGGATCGACGCAGTGAATGGCGCCGCTATTGACGTCTATCACAAAGTTGTAGTCGCCTTTTTTAAATTGATGAATCATGTATTCTCCAAACTACTCGCGTTATACCATACGAAATAAAAGTCCAAACTGCCCTTTTTTGAACAGCTAGGACTTTTAACAGCACACTGATGATGGCTGTCAAGCGCGACGATTAGTGATTTTCGCACTCTTGGTTGGCGACCGTACAAGAGGTCTTACAGGCCGATTGGCAAGACGTCTGACACTCACCGCAACCGATTGACTTTTCCTTGTCGTTAAAATTGCCCTGTGCTAAAGTGATAATGTGTTTCATTGCTACTCTCCTCGTGGTCTGCTATTCTTTAATCTCAGTTTCTTGTTCGGCGATGCCGTCGTCGAGCGGCGCCGCCTCGTCGACATCGGTCTGACTGTCTAATTCAGGCTGTGCGGCCACTTTCGACTCGACCAGCGCAACGGCCGTTTTTTTGAAGACCAGCTTAGTTTGTCCGGCCGTCAGCAAGTGAAATTCGTCGCCGTCAACGGCGCTAACTTCGCCGACGATGCCGCCAATCGTCACGGCCTTATCGCCCACCGTCAAGTTGTCGCGCATTAGCGATAATTCCTGTTGACGTTTTTTTTGCGGGCGAATCACCATAAAATACATAATGGCAAAAATGCCGCCAATCATAATAATTTGATACATAATTTCCTCTTTTCAGTTAGATGGCTTCAATACTCATCACTCTATTTTACTAAAAAAATGGCTAAAAAGCTATACATCATAACCATATTTTTCAAAAAATTGCCTGCGAAACGCCATTAGGCGCGATTCGGCGATGGCCTGGCGGATTTGCCGCATCAAATTCACTAAAAAATGTAGGTTGTGCGTCGACAGCAGACGGGCCGACAGTATTTCGTTCTCTTTGTAGAGGTGGCGCAAATAAGCGCGGCTGTAATTGCGACAGGTGTAGCAGTCACAGTCCGGATCGAGCGCTGAAAAGTCGCTGAGATACTGCGCCTTTTTAATCGCTAAACTGCCTCGACTGGTCAGCGCCGTCCCCATGCGCGCCGTGCGCGTCGGCAAGACGCAGTCAAACATGTCGACGCCTCTAATGACGCCTTCAATTAAGGCATCGGGACTGCCGACACCCATTAAATAACGCGGTTTGTCGGCGGGCAGCCAGTCGACCGTATAGTCGAGCACTTGGTACATCACGTCTTTCGGCTCGCCGACGCTAAGGCCGCCGATGGCATAGCCCGGCAAATCGAGTGCAACTAATTGTTCGGCACTGCGTCGGCGCAAGTCCTTAAACATGCCGCCTTGCACGATGCCAAAGAGGGCCTGTCGATCCGGTTTGGCGTGTGCCGCCTTGCAGCGTTCCGCCCAGCGCGTGGTGCGCGCTAGCGACTGTGCGACGTAATCGTATTCAGCCGGATATGGCGGGCACTCGTCAAAGGCCATCACGATGTCGGCGCCGAGTGCATTTTGAATTTCAATCGCCTTTTCCGGCGAAATAAAGTGCTTGGAACCATCGATGTGCGAGCGAAACAGCACGCCGGCCTCCTCGATTTTGCGCAACTTGCCCAAACTAAACACTTGAAAGCCGCCGCTGTCGGTCAAAATCGGCCGATCCCAATTCATAAATTGATGCAGTCCACCGGCTTGCTCAATCAGCGCGTGTCCCGGACGCAAATAGAGGTGATAAGTATTGCTCAAGATGATTTCAGCACCTAAGCCTTTAAGTTCTTCCGGCGTCATCGCCTTGACGGTTGCCTTAGTGCCGACCGGCATAAAAACGGGCGTTTCAATCACGCCGTGTGGCGTGCTGATTTCACCCAGTCTGGCCGCCGATTCAGTCGATTGTTGCTTTAATTTAAAAGAAATAGCCATAAGTCCTCACAGTATTAACATGGCGTCGCCAAAGCTAAAAAAGCGATAGTCCATTTCGACCGCCAAACGATAGGCGTCGAGTATCGGTTGGCGATCGTAAAACGCGCTGACCAACATCAATAAAGTCGATTCGGGTAAGTGAAAATTGGTAATCAAGCCATCGACGACATTGAAGTGATAGCCGGGATAAATAAAAATATCAGTCCAACCGCTGGCCGCTTGAATGGTGCCGGTCTGGCGATAGACGCTCTCCAAGGTGCGCACCGCCGTCGTGCCGACGGCGACGATGCGGCCGCCCCGCTGCTTAGTCTGAGCGATCAAGCGCGCGTTTTCTTCGTCTAGGGCATACCATTCGGCGTGCATTTCGTGCTGCTCAATCCGTTCCGCCGTCACCGGTCGAAAAGTGCCCAAGCCAACGTGAAGCGTCAGTTGGGCAATCGTCACGCCCTGCCCCTTTAGGCGCGCCAATAACTGATCGGTAAAATGTAGCCCGGCAGTCGGCGCCGCCGCCGAGCCCTTGACTTGGCGGTAAACCGTTTGATAGCTGTCTTGATCAGCTAATTTTTCGGTAATATAAGGCGGCAAGGGCATCTCGCCCAGTTTGTCGAGAAGGTCGTAAAAAACGCCCTCATAACTAAACTGAACCCGCCTGACGCCGCCCTTAGTGACGGCGATGATTTGACCTGTTAAGCCCTTGCCGAAATCAAATTGGTCGCCGACGCGCGCCTTGCGCCCCGGCTTAACCAAACAATCCCAACAGTCTTTGGCGCTTTCTGACAGGAGTAAAAACTCGACTTTGGCACCGCTGCTGCGCCGCCCGTACAGGCGCGCCGGCAACACCGCCGTATTGTTTAACACCAGACAATCACCGGCAGCTAAATAGTCGACAACGTCGGCGAATTTGCGGTGTGTCACTTTATTTTGAGCGCGCTCAATCACCATTAACTTAGACTGATCGCGCTGTTTTAACGGCCGCTGTGCAATCGAAGTCTGCGGCAAAACATAGTTAAAATCACTGGTCTGCATCTGTTAAATCTTCCGTACTCATAAGTGTTGTATCCTTGTAGTAAAACTGAAGAATGGCTCGAAAATCAAAGCCCTGTTCGGCCATTTTTTGGGCGCCGTACTGGCTCATCCCCAAGCCGTGTCCCCAGCCGCGACCGCTAATTGTAAAGTCATCGCCGACGACGGCGTCGGCCGGCTGTGCGACGCTGCCGTAAATCCGAAGCGCCGAATTGTCCAAAGCGCTCAATGCGCCATCGCCGGCGACGGCGTAATGCGTCGCCGAATCGAGCGCCGTAACAGTTTGGCCATTGGCGACGTAGTAAGTCGTCGCAGCCGCTGTGGCGTCGTTAAAATTAAACAGCAGACTCTTCACCTTATCATAGCCGAGTGCGCTGCGAATTTTTTCTTTTTCAAGCGTCACCGTCGCGCGGTCGCCAATCGCGGTCAATGCCACAATTCGACCAGACGGCAGCCGCTTTTTGACCACGAATTGCTGCACGCTGCCGATGTCATGGCCGCTCTTGGCCAAGCGCTCTGATAATTCGGCGCGCGAAAACTGAGCCGTCCAACAGTAGTCGCTATCGGATTGCGAATAAGGGTCGCGGTCGGCCTGTATATAGCCCAATGGCGATGCAAAAATATCTTCTGAATTTTCGACAAAACCGCCGCTGCTGGCGTGGTAAAAAGTATTGGCCGGATAATTACGATAGGCCACGCAGAGACCGGCCGTCTCCTCGACGGCACGATTGGTGCTATCCCGCCAAGTCGCCGGGCCGCCATAGACCTGACATCTGGACGAATCGCAAATGTCGTAACCGGCGCTGTCGAAGCGGTTCATCTGGCGAATGCTAAACGTGCGCGCTGCCACCGCCTGCGCCTTGAGCGCTTCCAGTGGTGCACTAGGTGACATCTCGCGCGGTAGGACGCCCTTTAAGTAGCGGTCGCGATCGAGCGTCACTACGGCAATCAACTGATTGTCGGCAGCAACGCCCAATGAAAAAGCGCCGATTTGCCACTGCCCATTTATCGTCATTCGACAGTCGTCCGACGGTCTAATTTGACTGCGCTTGGCGACAAAGTCGAGCTCCGCTAAGAGGCCATTGTCATCGGTGCTGTGCACCTGACCATTTTTAATTGAAAAATAATAACTGTTTGCCGTCGCGACTTGGCGCAGTGGCTCACCGCTATCAGACGACTGATAAATGGCGTGCGCGCCGTCGAAGTGCACACTGATGCGATTGTCGGAATTGGCTAAATTAGTCAGACCAACCCTCACCAAATCGGCGTTTGAAGCCTCTGCCCAAATCGGCAGCGCGACGACTGCCAACAACGCCAGTAGTCCTATCAAAAACTTTCGTTTCACATTAGACCTCATCGATTTCTAGGGTCAGTTGATCGCTGCGCCGATCGGTTAAGCCCAAGTGCTGATAAGCTCGCTTCAGCATGACGCGACCGCGCGGCGTGCGCGCAATAAAGCCAATTTGCATTAAATAGGGTTCGTAGACATCTTCGATCGTCGCCCGTTCTTCGCCGGTGCTGGCCGCCAAATTGTCGACGCCAACCGGTCCGCCCTCAAATTTTTCGGCAATCGCCAACAATAACTTGCGATCGACAATATCCAAGCCCAAATCGTCGATTTCGAGCATACCCAGTGCGCGACGCGCGACGTCGACGCTGATTTTACCATCGCATTTTACCATGCTGTAATCGCGCACGCGACGCAATAAGCGGTTGACGATGCGCGGCGTACCGCGACTGCGCCGAGCGATCTCCAAAGCGGCCGTCTGATCGATGTCGATGTCTAAAATATCGGCCGAGCGCGTGACGATCGCCTTTAACTCGTCTTCGTTATACAGATCCAATTTACAGATTACGCCAAAGCGATCGCGCAGTGGCGAAGTCAGTAGTCCGGCGCGCGTCGTCGCGCCGATGAGGGTGAATTTGGCCAAGTCGATGCGCACGCTGCGCGCCGCCGGCCCCTTGCCGATCATAATATCCAAACAAAAATCTTCCATTGCCGGATAAAGCACTTCTTCGACAATGCGGTTTAAGCGGTGAATTTCGTCGATAAACAACACGTCACCCGGTTTTAAATTCGATAAAATCGCCGCTAAATCACCGGGTCGCTCAATCGCCGGCCCAGAAGTGATTTTGATCGACACGCCCATTTCATTGGCGATAATCTGCGACAACGTCGTCTTGCCCAAACCGGGTGGTCCGTACAATAAGACGTGATCGAGCGGCTCTTGACGCATCTTGGCGGCGTCGATAAATATGCTCAACTTTTGTTTAGTTTTAGGCTGCCCAATATAGCTGTCCAAGTGCTTCGGCCGCAGCGACAACTCGTTGTCTCGTTCGCCGTCGGCGGCGATTGTTTCGGGTAATACAATGCGTTCGTAGTCCATATTATCTCTTTAGGGCGTATTTAATCGCCTCCTCCACCGTCAGGGTTGTCGTATCGACGCCCTTCAGCATCAGTTTAATTTCTTCTCTTTGGAAGCCCAGTCCAGTTAAGGCCAGCAACACGTCGTCGCTCGGTTGATCGTTGACGACCTGCTGTGGGACGGCGCCAGCGGTCAAGCGATCGCCGTATTGCTTAATGAATTTGTCCTTTAATTCGACGATTAAGCGCTGCGCCGTCTTCTTGCCGAGACCGGGCAATTTTGTCAACTGCTTTTCATCGCCGCTGACAATCCAAACTAAAATATCGCTGTAATTGGCCTGTGAAATCATGTTCATGGCGACGCGTTGACCGATGCCGCTGACGCTAATTAAATGCAAAAAGAACTCGCGCTCACGGCGCTGTGAAAAGCCGCACAAACTGTGATCGTCTTCCTTGACGAGCAATTTGACATAGACTTTTTCGACTCGCCCAATCGTCAAATCGGCCAGCGTCGTCGTCGAGGCCAACAAATAGTAACCGATGCCGGCCAC